>FSVH01000267.1_pt1 | contig 41205 bp, 33 predicted proteins | sample 1637631 | NCBI WGS metagenome assembly FSVH01 (sample SAMEA3914814, study PRJEB12502) | metagenome | biome: forest; material: soil | place: USA | collected 2011-09-16 | depth 0.1 m | reverse complement strand
TCGTAAAGGTGCCGGGCTCAACAACGCGCTGCATATCCATATTATAGAATTGCAGATCGGCCGGCGTGATGGTGAAACTGACCGTCTGGCTGGCGCCGGGTTCCAGCGTGATGCGCTTGAAACCTTTTAGTTCCTTGACCGGGCGGGTAACTGACGAGAAGTCGTCGCGGATATAGAGCTGGACGACTTCGTCGCCTTTCAGCGAACCGGTATTTTTGACCTCGACCGAAACCGTGACGCTGTCCGCCGTGCCGATGGTGTCTTTTTCCAGCTTCGGCGCGCTGATATCGAAAGTGGTATAGCTGAGACCATAGCCAAAGGGGAACAGGGGCGAAGTGGTCCCATCAAGATAACCGCGGCGGGCGGTCGGCTTGTAATTATAGAAGATCGGCAGTTGCCCGACATTGCGCGCGATCGACACCGGCAGCTTGCCGCCGGGATTGGCCCGGCCGAACAGGATATCGGCGGCGGCCCAGCCGGTTTCCTGCCCCATGTACCAGCCCTCGATCAGGGCATCGGCCTTTTCATTGAGCAGGTTGACCGACAACGGACGGCCATTGAGCAGCAGCACGACGGTCGGCTTTTTGAGCGCGAATATCTGCGCAGCCAGATCGTTCTGGCGACCAATAAGATCCAGGGACTGACGGTCGCCCATGTGGTTGTCGGCCCACGCTTCGCGCGAGGTCTGCTCGTTGTCGCCCAGAACCATGATGATGGTATCGGCCGATTTCGCGGCTTCGACGGCGTCGGCGATCAGCTTGTCATTGACCGAGTCCGGCGTGAAATTGATGATATCCTGGCCCCAGATGCGCTGCTCGGTCAGGCGCACGCCTTCCGAATAAGCCACGGAGAACCCGCCCTTCTTGCCTTCGGCTTCCAGACCTTCAAGCACGGAGACGACATGACGCGGCTTGTCGGAATAGCCGCCGATCGGGCAATCCCTGGCGTGGGTACCCAGCACCAGCACCTTGCCGACCTTCTTGGCGTCGAGCGGCAGTACGCCGTTGTTCTTGAGCAGCACCACCGACTTCGTCGCGGCTTCGTGGGCCAGCGCCACGGCATCGGGCGCGGCGGTCAGGCTATCGGCTTTCTTCGCATCAACGTAAGGAGTCTCGAACAGGCCCGACTGGAACTTCATCTCTAAAATGCGCGCCACTACGGTATTGATCTCGTCTTCCGAGATCCGGCCGGCCTTTACCAGCCCGGTCAGTTCGCCATAGGCCTGAACATCCGGGGTTTCGATATCGACGCCGGCCTTGAAGGCGCGATAGGCGGCTTCGGTGACGTTAGGCACCAGCTTGTGACGGGTGATCATCTCGTTGATGGCGAAATAGTCGGATACCGTGACGCCCTTGAAACCCCATTCATTGCGCAGGATGGTGGTCAGCAGCCACTTATTGGCATGGGAGGGCACGCCGTCGATCTCGTTATAGGAGGGCATGACGGCGCGGATATTGGTTTCCTTGACGATCTTCTCGAAAGGCGGGAAGAAATCTTCGCGCAAGGTGCGCTCCGACACTTCGGCCGGCCCGACATTGGTGCCGTTTTCCGGCTGGCCGTGGCCGGTCATGTGCTTCAGGGTGGCGAACACCTTGTCCTTGGCCAGCGGCAGGGTCTCGCCCTGGAAGCCGATCACCGCCGCCTTGCCGATCACGCCGCACAGGTGCGGATCTTCGCCATAGGTTTCCTCGATACGGCCCCAGCGCGGTTCGCGGGCGACATCGACGACCGGCGCCAGAGCGAAATTGGCACCACGTGCGCGCATTTCACGGGCGGCCACGGAGAAGATCTTTTGGGCCATGTCGGGATCGAAGCTGGAAGCGAGACCAATGGCCTGCGGGAAGGAGGTCGCGTCCTTGGCGACGTAGCCGTGGAGCGATTCCTCATGCATGATCATCGGAATGCCGAGGCGGGTCTCTTCGATCGCCCACTTCTGCATGGCGTTGATATGGGTGGCGGTCTCGAAGGCATTACGGTTGCCCATGGCGCCGGAATCACCGGCCCCGGTCGTCGTCGCCAGGCCCTGCTGGTCGGAGGGACGCGCCACCATGCCGAGGCCGTTCGGCCAGACCTTCGTTGCCTTGGCCGGATTGAACTTGCCGTCGGGGTCCTGGATATCGCCCTTCTTCTGCCAGACGCATTCCATCTGGGCGACTTTTTCCTCCAGCGTCATGCGGCCGAGCAGGTCGGCGACGCGCGCGTCGATGCCTAAGGACGCGTCCTTGTAAGGCAGATTTTCTTTAGTCTTTTTCGGGGCCTTGGCTTTCGCCAGCGCACCCGTGGCGGTGGCAGCCGTCAGGGCAATGGTGGAGGCGCCGAACAGGCGGCGGGTCACGACGGGGCTTTGCGGCTTCATGGTATCTTCATCCCTGTTTTCTGTTTTCGCCGGCCCCTCACAGAGGCAACCGGCCCGCGCTTGACGGCGGAATTGAACGATGACACTGTTAGCGCTAACAGAATAAAATTCAACAGGGAAAATTTCATGTCTCAAATTGGAGATCAAAATCTGTCGCGCCGGGCTGCCCTCAGTTTTGGTGCCGCTGCCCTCGCCGCGACTGCCCTGCCTGCCTTTGCCGACACGACAACGCCCCTGAAAGATCTGGCTGCCGCCAAGGGCCTGCGTTTCGGTACCGCTCTCGGCATGAAACCTTTTGCCGACGCCCGCGTGCGCGACCTGATTATCCGCGAGTGCAACATCATCGTGCCCGAAAACGAACTGAAGATGTATGTCACGCATAATGACAATGCGACCGATTATAACTTCAAGCCCGCTGATGAACTGCTGGCCTTCGCCGAAACGAACCATATCGCCATGCGCGGCCATAACCTCTTCTGGGCGCGTGATGAATTCACGCCGAGATGGCTGAAGGACTATAAATTTGCCGGAAAAGCCGAGGCTGAAAAGTTGCTGCGCGACTATATCGCCAAGGTGGCCAATCATTACGGCGATCGCCTGACTTCGTGGGACGTGGTCAATGAGACCATCGATCCGAAAACCGGCGAGGTCCGCGAGAACGCCTTCTCACGCGTCCTTGGCATGGATACGATGCGCATCGCTTTTGAGGCGACCCGCGAGCACCTGCCGAAAACGCAATTAGTCTATAATGACTATATGAGCTGGGAAGCCGGCAATGAAACCCACCGCAAGGGCGTACTCAAGCTCCTGCACTGGTTCCGTGACAACCATGTGCCGATCGATGCGCTCGGCGTACAATCCCATATCGGCAACGGTTTCGATCTGCTCGGCGGGCAGGTCAATCAATGGAAGGATTTCCTCGACGAGGTGGTGTCGCTCGATCTCGACCTGCTGATTACCGAGTTCGATGTCGATGACCAGACCCTCCCGACCGGCGATATCGAACAGCGCGACGCCATCGTCGCCACGGTCGGACGGGTCTATCTCGACCAGATGCTGAGCTACAAGCAAACGAAGGACGTGCTGTTCTGGGGCATGCCGGATCAATATAATTGGTTGCAGGATTTCACGCCGCGCGCCGACAAATTGCCACTGCGCCCGACGCCCTACGATGCGGATTTCAAACCCAAACCCTTGCGCGAAGCCATTGCCGCCGCCTTCAAAAACGCGCCGGAGCGATAAGATGAAACGCCTGTTGCCTGTCATTGCGCTGCTCGCGCTTTCCGCCTGCGCCACCTTGCCGGAGACACCGACACAACAACCGGGTCAGGCGGTCTTTTCCGATATCCGCCTGGACAGCGAAAATCCCGGTCTGGCCAAGCTGGCCAAACCGCAATACGAAAATCCCATCCTGCCTGGTTTCTATCCCGATCCGAGCATCACCCGTGCCGGTGACGACTATTACCTGATCAATTCGACCTTCGCCTACTATCCAGGCATTCCGGTGTGGAAATCGCACGATCTCGTCCACTGGAAGCAGATCGGCAATGCGATCGACCGGCCGGGGATGCTCGATTTCTCCGGTCTGGCCACCTCGCGCGGCGTCTTCGCACCCGATATCAGCTACCACGCCGGGCTGTTCTACATCGTCAATACCTGCGTCGATTGCGGCGGCAATTTCCTGATCACGGCGAAAGACCCGGCTGGTCCGTGGTCCGATCCGGTATGGTTCGATTTCGACGGCATCGATCCGTCCCTGTTCTGGGATGACGACGGCACCGGGACGCCGGACCGTGCATACCTCGTCAACAACGGCGCCCCGGAAGGCACGCCGCTCTATGAAGGTCACCGCGCTTTGTGGCTGCAAGAATTCGATCCGAAGACGCAAAAACTGATCGGACCGCGACAGGTCGTGGTCAATGGCGGCGTCAATATTGCGAAGAAGCCGGTATGGATCGAAGGGCCGCATATCTTCAAAAAAGGCGGCTTCTATTACCTGACGGCAGCGGAGGGCGGCACCGAAGTCAACCATTCACAGGTGGTTCTGCGTTCCGACAAGGTCTCCGGCCCGTATCTGCCTTATGCCGACAATCCGATCCTGACCCAGCGCGATCTCGATCCGGCTCGCCCTAATCCCGTTGCCAATACAGGCCATGCTGATCTGGTGGAAACACCGGATGGCCAGTGGTTCGCCGCCTTCCTTGCCGTCCAGCCCTATCAGAGCGACCTGTTCAATACCGGCCGACAGACCTTCATGCTGCCGGTCACCTGGAAAGAGGGCTGGCCGGTGATCCTGCCAAAGGGCGAAGCCGTCCCGCTCATGGCCGACCTACCGAACCTGCCCGGTCAGGTGCAGGAGCCGCATTACACGCGTTATTCGCACCATTTTGGTTACAGCTACGGTGGCGTCACGCCGCTCGACTGGTTGCAAATTCGCACGCCGAAAAGCGATTTCCTCACCGTTTTTAACGACGAAACCGTCGGCCTGACCGCCCTGCCGGAAGCCATAGGCGATGTGCAGTCCCATCCGGCCTTTATCGGCCTGCGACAGAAACATGTAAACGCCAGCTTCAGTACTGTGATTAATTACCGGCCGCTGACCGAAGGCGACCGTGCCGGCATACTGGCCCTGCAAAACGACAACTTCTACATCTTCTATGGCCTGGCCATGCGCGACGGCAAGACCGTACTGGAAATCACCCGTCGCGCCGGCCCGAATGATCCGCGTGACGGTGTGGTCATTGCCACCCTTGCCGCGCCTTCCGGCTCGGTCAACCTCCACGCCGAAATCACCGGTGGCACGGCGCGCTTCACCTATGGCCCGGATGCGAAAAATGCCACGATAGCCGCCGAGAACGTCGATGTGACAAATCTGTCAACAACGAAGGCCGGCGGTTTTGTCGGCACGATCATCGGCCTCTACGCCACTGGAAAAACGCCGTAATCTGTGTAATCCTCTCCAAAAATAACAATACTCGGGGAGACTACACATGAACAGACGCCACCTTTTGATGGGGGCTTGCGCCCTTATATGCGCGCCCGCCAGCACATTCGCTCTGGCTGCTTTCGCGCAAGACGACATCAGCAAGAAACTGATCAACGAGCCGGGCAGCTGGAATATCTATGGCGCCGCCCAGACCAATAAGCGCGTGAAAGACGACAAGGTACAGGGCGGCCAAGCCATGGAGGTCAAGATCGCCAGCGCCGGCGGCAATCCGTGGGACGCTGCGGCCGAAAGCCAGATCACCGGCAAGATCAGCAAGGGCGACAAGATCGTCGCAGCCGTGTGGCTCAAATCGAAGACCGCTGATAACACACCCGCCAAATTAAATATGCGGATGCAGGTCAGTTCGCCACCCTATGCCTCATTCAGTGAGCAACAGGTCACCGCCGGTCCGGACTGGCAGATGCAGACGCTCGAATTCACCGCCGCCGAGGATCACGCCCCCAAGACCACCGCCCTGACCATCCACCTCAATACGGGCAAGCAGACCATCTATCTCGGCCCGGCGTTCATTCTCAATATGAGCATGGCGTAGCTTGCGGAGGCGCTACTTCATTTTGCCGACCATGGTGCCACGGCCGTCCGGCGAAATGTAGAGCGTGCCATATTCACGCGGATCACCGGCGATGGCCCGCATCTGGCCAAAGCGGTGCGCGTCGTCATTGATACGCACCCAGTTTACGCCGGCGTCGTCGGAACGCCACAGGCCCTCTTCGCCCTTTACCTTGCCCCACAGGAAGACCGCCGGATAATCGCTGCCCGGCGCGGCCTTGCCGAAAGCGACCTGCCAGGCGGCATCGACACCGGCTATGGCCTTTTGTCCGTGATAAAGCGCGGCCCCCGCCGCCAGCCACAAGTCGCCTTCGCGATTCGGCACGGCGCGTAATTGCCCCGGTCCTGCGATCAGTTGATAGAGCGGCGCGAACGACGCCCCTCCGTCACGGCTGACCAATACCGCACCCGTGACACGATCGAAACTGTAGAACACCGCGTCATTGACCTTATCGGCAATGACATCCTGACCGCGTTCCGGTGTCGGCCAGCCGGTGGATAGCGCCCAGGTCTTGCCGAGATCACCGGAGTAGTAGGCCGGTTCGTTTTCCGGCACCCAGACCAGATGCGTGGCCAGACTCGAAATGGCCAGCTTGCCAGCGCGATGCGGCCCCCAGTCCGCCCCCATGATCGGCGCCGGCGCCGAAGGCAGGGATGTCCAGCTTTCTGCGCCGTCCGTCGAGATATAGCCGCGCGTCGTTTCCGAATCGACACTGCGCACAATGATGTTCGGTTTCAACGCGGCGAAGGCCACCGACTGGTTGGTCTTGTTCATCGGACTGAACAGCCCATGCGACGGCGTTTTCGAAAAATCGTCGAAGGCCGTGCCGCCGACATCACCGGCTGCCATCAGCACCTTCGGGCCAGTGGGCGGGCTTTCAAGTCCCAGGATAACCGTTTCTTCGAGATTGTTGTTTTCAAAGGCAAATTCGACCTTACCGCCGGCCTTGAGCGCATCCAGGCTTTCCGTCATCCAGATACCGTAACCCGTGCCGTAAAGCAGTTCCTTCGGATTGAACGGATTGATTTTCACCCCGTCCATCCAGTGGCCCATATGTTTGCGCGCCACGGCATCCGGATCATTGCCGCCCATATAATCGACCAGCCACGGATGGGTCTCGGCATGGTGAACAGCCTGCGGGCCGACCGGTGTCCAGTGCGCGCCGCCATCCTGGCTGACATAGAGGTCGTCGCCGCTGCCGCTGTAACGGTCGGAGGTGGAAACCACCAGCGTTCCGTCAGGCGACAGATCAAGTCCTGAATAACCGAAAGGCACCTCTTTCGACGGTTGGGCCGGAGAAATCTTCGTCCAGATGTCGCCTTTCAGCTTCCACACGGCGCCATCGGTCACACCATGCGGACCGAGATTATCGCTGAAAGTGACATAGAGCGTGCCATCCTTGCCCAGCGCCATCTGGTGCGGAATCATCTTCGGAGAACCGGGCACGGCTATGAAGGTCTGGCCGTTATCCGCACTGCGGAACAGGCCCTCGCCGACCTCACCGGAACCGGCATAAAGCGTTTGGCCACTGATCAGCACCACCGTCACCGATTTCTGCGCATAGGCCGATTTAGCAAAGCTCTTGCCCTGATCATGGCTGACCCACAGGCCGTCCTGGTTGGTGCCGAGCCAGATCGTGTTACTGTCCGCAGGATCGACCTGCAAACGCTCACCGGTGCCGCGCCCCATGGCATTGCCACCAAGCTTGAACGGCAGGCGCGTGACCTGCCAGGTCGCACCCATATCGTTCGAGCGCACCACGGCCCCATTGGGCACGCGATCATTGAGATAAAGCCCGCAGGTGGCATAGAGGCGTTCAGGCTTTTGCGGATCGACCGCCATGCTCATGACGCCCATGCAGTCCCAATCGTCCTTGCCGAAGCCGTCCATCAGCGGAACCCAGCGGGCGTGAGCGTAGTCATAACGGTACATACCGCCGACATCGGTGCGCGCATAAAGAATGCCAGCCTTTTTGGGATGATAGAGGAAGCCGTCGACATAGCCACCGCCTTGCAGCGGAATGGTCTGCCAGTCATAGGATTCGGCTGCCGCTCCACTGCCAAGAGCAATCAGGACTGCCCCCATGACACCCGCCAAAATCCCCTTGCTGTTGATCCGAACCATCTCTCATGCTCCCTGATTATTATGAGCGTTCAACGCGCATGTTAGCGCTATCCGGCGCATTTTGTCAGGTAAAATTACTTCACCCATGAAAATGTTTGCTGATCGTTCATCAGCCTGCCACAGGAATAAAATTCAGAAGTCTACTGGCCCGGTTGAAAGAGCGTATGACTAAATCCAATCAACGCATGGCTTACATACTGTATATTATAGCCACCTCGATCGTGGCCTTTTGCTTGGCCTTTGTGTGGTACATGTCACCGCTGGGACTAGGCTTCGCCACATGGCCGGAAAGACATCGCGACCTGCTCGAATATGTTTATGCAGGTTCATATTATATGGGCATCCCGGAGATTGTGATCGCGCAGATCATCTCGCCAGTTCTTTTCAAATATGGGAAACGAAAAGCGGCCTATTGGTTGCCAGCAATTTCAATTAGTCTGTTTCTGACTTGCGTGATGCTGATACTGTCGAATTTAAATTAGGCAGCAGTTCTAGCATTCCGCATCATCATTCGCCTTGGCAGCGCTTTCTTCACGCAGGGGTTTGCGCGTCGGGCAGACCTCTTGCAAATAACCATCGAGCGAATTGACGATGTGCTCTTCGACAATGCTGTAGTGGATATACTTGCCCTTCTTGACGCTGGAGATCAGGCCGGCGTTTTCAAGAATACTCAGGTGTTTCGATAGCGACGGCTTGGCCATGTCGAAGCGCTCGGCGATCTCTCCCGCTGTCATGGTCGTCTTCGAGAGATAGGCCAGAATCTTTAGCCGAGGCTCGGAAGCCATGGCCGCAAAGATCTTGGCCGCTTGAATCGCACGCATTACATTTAGCCTATTGACGAATTGTTTTTCAAACTATAACGTTTAGTCTATTAGCTAAATATAATGTAATTTGGCTAAAACGTCAAGGGGACGTGCAGATGCAGGCGATATACGAAGGTCAAGTATCAGGGCCAAAATCCCAAAATGAGTCTGGCCTTTTGCCAAGGTTGCTGGGGGGCGACTGGTATCGTCTGCATCCGTCCGTGAGGGCGCGATTCGCTCACGAACCGGAACAGCCGGTCCTCTATGAAGGCGTCATGGAAACCGTGCATTGCTCGCGTGCCGGCTGGCTGTTCGCGCAACTGACACGCCTGATCGGCAATCCTTTAACCGCCCGGCGCGGTCGTGACGTTCCCATGCGGGTTCGGCTGACCCGGCGCGAAGGCGGTGGCGTGTGGTGGCAGCGCACCTATGAATTCGCCAAGCCCGTCACCGTCATTTCGGCAAAGCGCGAAAACGCCAAAGGCCAGCTGTGCGAATATGTCGGACTGGGCTTCGGCATGCGCCTGCATGTTTATGCAAAGGATAGCGCCCTGCATTTCGTCAGCGAGCGTTACTTCTGGGAAATCGCCGGCCAGCAAATTCCCTTACCGCACTGGCTATCGCCCGGCGAAACCCATGTCAGCCATACCGATCTCGGCGGCGGCAATTTCCGCTTCACCATCTCGATGGATCACAGCCAGTTGGGCCGCACCTTTTACCAGACCGGCATCTTCCGTCAGAGGCTTTAAGCTGGCATATGTAGCCCGACTCATCATGAAAGGCCCGCTCCATGTCGACACCGATCCGCAATATGACGCCAGAAGAGGTCAGTGCCGCACTGGCCGCCGATGAAATCCTGCTGGTCGATGTGCGCGAACCGCACGAATTCGCCGACGCCCGCATCGCAGGCGCCGTCAATTATCCACTCTCGACGCTCGATCCTTCCACCCTGCCCTCGGCAGAAGGCAAGTATGTCGTGCTGTCGTGCGCCGGCGGCGTCCGTTCGGTAACGGCCGCCCAGCAATGCCAGGCCGCGGGTCTCGATATCCATGATCATCTCGCCGGCGGTCTGCGCGCGTGGGCGATGGCCGGACTGCCGGTTGAGCGTTAAATCTGGTTTTCGCTCCCCTTTTGAGGCAGGTTCGCTCAAAGGGAGACAACTCATGAAGCGTATTCTCACCGCCGTCGGGCTTGCCTTGTGTTTCGGCCTGCCCGCTCAGGCCTCGACGCCGATTACTTTCTGGGACACGCCGCAATATGGCGGTAACAGCTTCAATGAAAGCGTTCCCGACGAAGCCTATTTCCGTGCCCTGAAAGCGACGGGCGCCACCTGGACGCGCCTGACCTTCTCGAAATGGAAGGGCGAAGACCGCGACTTTTTGATCGGCAATACCGATGCGTATAAGGGCATTCCGGCTGGCGATCTGGCCAGGCTGATCACATGTCTCGATGCCGCGCAGGCGGCCGGCATCAAGGTGGTGATCGTGCCGCTGTCCCTGCCCGGTGATCGCTGGAACCAGCAAAACGGCGGTAAGCAGGATGACCGCCTGTGGAATGATCGCAAGTACTGGGATCAATCCGCCGCCTTCTGGCGTGACCTTGCCACGGCACTGAAAGATCATCCGGCGGTGGCGGGCTATAATCTCCTGAATGAGCCCACGCCGGAAAAGGGCATGGATCTGGATGAGCACGCTACGCCGCAGGTTCGTCAGGCGTGGTACGCCAAATATAAAGGCACGACGCATGACCTGCCCGGTTTCTACGAAACCCTGATCAAGGCCATCCGCACGGTCGATCCGGCCACACCGATCATGGTCGATGGCGGCTGGTACGCCAATGCGTGGTCATTCAGCTACTGGCCGGCAAAGCTTTCCGACGACAAGGTGCTCTACAGCTTTCATATGTACGAACCGTATGAGGCGACCAGCGCGCCGAATATCAAGCGCCAGCCGCAACTGCACTATCCCGGCACCGAAACCTGGCTGGGTAGCGAAAAGGTCAAATGGGACAAGACGGTAATGACCCGCTATCTCGCCGGACCGTTCGACTGGGCGAAGGCTCATGACGTACCGGCCAATCGCATGGTAGCCGGCGAGTTCGGCTGTGTCCGGCAGTGGGCCGATTGTGGTGCCTATCTGAACGATGTGCTGGACATTCTGAACAGCAATCATGCCCACTGGGCCTTTTACAGCTTCCGTGAGGATGTCTGGGACGCCATGGATTATGAACTGGCACCGGGCGTGACCCCAGGCCAGTTCTATTACCTGCACGAACAGGGCAAGGCCGATCAGCTCAAGCGCACACCGCATCCATTATTGGACGTTATTACAGCGCACATGAAATGACTGGATTTTTGTCTTGGACGCGCAATTTTTCCGAAAATTGGACACCACTTTATCGGATTGCGCTTTAGTGCTTCGCCTTCAGCAGCATAAAGCCGAAACCAAAAAACAGCGTCCCGGTCAGGCGATTGAACAGCTTGTTGAGGGCCGGCTTCTTAAGATAGATAGCGAGCTTCTGACCACCGAGGCCATACATGGCGTACCAGAAGGTTTCGATCACGGCGAAGGTCACGATCAGGATAGCGAACTGCGGGAACTTCGCCGCTGACTGATTGATGAACTGCGGCAGGAAGGCCGCCGCGAACAGCAGCAGTTTCGGATTGGTGATGCTGACCAGAAAGCCGCCCCGGAACAGGGCCAGGTTTGACAAACCAATGGTTGTGCCATCCGGACGGATGCCAGCATCTTCGCCCTTGTCCAGCCACGCCTTGATGCCGAGCCAGACCAGATAGGCGACCCCGGCATAGCGGATGATCTCGAACAACAGGGGCGATGCCGTGAGCACCGCCGCCAGTCCGGCCGCCGAGGCGATCAGGGCGACAACCACGGCCAGTCCGCAACCAGCCATGGCGGCCGTCGACCGGCGAAAGCCGAAACGCACACTGCGCGACAGGACGTGGAGCATGTTCGGCCCCGGCGTGCCGCTCAGAAGGAAGACAGCGGCGAAATACAGGCCCCAGGTTTCAATAGACACGGCTCACTCCATATGATCAGCCATTACACAATGATTCACTGATCCTAATATCCTCATGCCCGCAATAACATGGCAGGTGTGTGCTTAGCCACCTCCACCGGCGTGAAAATTCCGAAAGACACACTGCCGCCGCAATGGAAATCAGCGCAACTGAAGGCCCATTCGATCAAGTCGAGATACATGGCGCCCACCCGCGCCTCATTGACCAGTTGCCGCACCGATTCCTCGCGCTGACCACCGCATTTGTCGCACGTAATCATGATCCGGCAGCCGGACGGCAGGTCTCTCAATTGCGTTTCGCAGAACCACGATGGACTGGACATTGCACATTTTCCCTCAATAATGTTCCTATTTTGTTCCCGCGCGTTGAAAGAGTCAAGCGGCTGCCGGTGGATAACCATCAGTCGAGTGTGGCCTAATCCAAAGTAGACCGATAGCGCATCATGGCGATGGTCGTGGCTACGGCGATAAAGATCAGCATCGGCCAGATGTTCGGCCACATGGCGGCAAAATCCGAGCCCTTCAGCATCACCCCGCGGACCACGCGCAGAAAATGGGTCAGCGGAAAAACCTGCCCGATCCATTGCGCCCAGTCCGGCATACCACGGAATGGAAACATGAAGCCCGACAGCATGAGCGATGGCAGGAGACCAGTGCAAGGCAGGTAGTCAGCAGCAGGAGATTAGGCATGATCGAGGCCCTTCAAAAAGACACGCACATGGGTTTGCAGGTAAGGCAATGGCGGAAACGGCGCCTCTTCGTTATCGGCAAAAACCAGCGCCCCACAGCGCGGATTTCAGCACCGGCGCTACCACCAGATGCGCCGCCATCCCGGCCGTAATGCCGGAATTTCGCCGCGATCCAGCGCCCGTTGAAACAGGCTGGTAAGCCCTCCAAGCATTTTTGCACGACTTCACGTCGGTAAAAGGCCGCCAGTTCCGGAAAGCGCCGCGCTTCGGAGATCAACAGTTTCGGACAGACCGGCAGCTATAACCGCTGATAAAAACCCGGCAAGTGTTAACCTGCCGGGTCTGACCGATTATATTTTAAGGAAAATTTTCCTGAGATAGAATGGCAAAACGAATAGCCAGCAGATGATCAGAACGGCGAGCGCATAGAGAAATGATACCAGATAGGGATCGGCAATAACGCCATGCATCCAGTGGGTGATCGCACTCTCCAGCCCGCTCACACCCAGGAAGACCGAGAACAGCCAGGCAAAGACATAGGCCAGTATTGCATTGGTGCCGAAGACGCGGATCGGCATGGCCCATTTGGTATAACCGAAGCGGTCCATGACCAGCATCAGCCCGGAGAGGATCAGCATGGCCAGCCCGCTGGTGATCAGCGCGAAGGACGAGGTCCACAGCTTCTTGATGATGGGAATTTGCCCATCCATGGCGAGCGCACACAGGACCAGTATCAGCCCAACCAGTGCCACGCTGCCCACGGCCTTTGCGGGCGTCTGCTTCTGGATCAGCAGGCCGATCAGAATGCCGGCCAGGATATTGAATATGGCCGGGAAGGTCGAAAGCAGGCCCTCGGGATCATAGACCACCTGCCCTGCCTCGTTCGTGCCGCCCTGATAAATGTGCTGGATGCCGGGGATAATGCGGTCGATATAGGCCGGCCACGAGCCTTCCGGTCCGAAAGAATCACCGAGACCAAAGCCCGGCACCGGCACGAACTTCAGCAAGATCGCATAGCCCAGGACCAGGACCAGCGCCCAGATCGCCAGCGGTCGGGCGTGCAGCACCAGCTTGCCGCCTTCGATATGGCTGTGCAGAAAGACCAGTCCGGCCGCCAGCGCATAACACAGGCCGATCCGTTGCAACACGCCCGGATAACGCCAGTGGGCAAAATCGAAATGCGGCAGCAGGTTGAGGAACAGGCCGATGGCGATCAGGATGGCAGCGCGACGCACCACATGGATTGCCATTTCCGCCTTGCCACCCTCACCGATCCGGCGGCTCATCGACAGCGTCATCGAAATACCGACGCAGACCATGAAGCCGGGAAAAACCAGATCGGTCATGGTGAAGCCGTGCCATTCGGCATGATCGAACGGCGCCCAGATATGCGACCAGTCGCCGGCATTATTGGCCAGCAGCATGCCGATCATGAACAGCCCGCGCAGGATATCCAGCGCTTCGAAACGCCTGGCTTTCGGCGCCTCAACCTTCGGCTTTTCCTTTTTTTCGAATTTAAGTATCTCGGCAGCCATCAGCGCCCCCTGTCTGTTATGAGCGAACACTCTCACAGCTTTGATCATCTGCCAAGTGCGCACTGGTTCCATCCACATGAGGACCAATAAGGCACCAATAAAATGTAAGCCTGACCTTACATTTTCCACCAATGTCAGGTTGACATTACATTTCGACGATGTAAGGTCAGCCTTACATTCCAATATGGGCTTCGTCATGAAAAACCTGTCCCCCGGTACAAGATACACAATCGGCTTCCTGTTCTGGATGAGCCTGTACATGGCTGCCATCGTTTTCGATGGCTTCTATTTCAACCGCCACAGTTTCGGCATCCCGCAGGCGCCATGGCTCTACGTCTTCGCCGTCATGCCGGCCCTGCCGATTGGCGGGACCATATGGGTCTTCCTGCGCTTCCTTGATGAGAGCGATGAATTTGTCCGGGCCATCATGACCCGTCGCTTCATCATCGCCACCGGCCTGACCCTTTTCATCTCCATCGCCTGGGGTTTTCTGCAAAACTACGCCGGTGTGTGGCGCTGCGACCTGTATAACGTTTACATGCTGTTCTGGATCAGCTTCGGTGTCGTTTCGCCTTTCGTCCGGAGCAGCCAATGAAGCAAAACCTGCGTGAATTGCGGGCTGAAAAGGGCCTGACCCAGGCCGATCTCGCCACCCAATTGGGCGTTTCCCGTCAGGCCGTCATCGCCCTGGAAACCGACAAGCACTCGCCCTCGCTCGATCTCGCCTACAAGATCTCTGCTGTGTTCGATCTGCCCGTCGAGACGATCTTTCAGAATCCCTACCGCCAGCCCTAAACCGTGCCCCGAAGACATATTCACCTTCCCTGCGCACCCCCCCGGAGCGCATCCGCCAGCGTATGCTCTTTTTAACGCCCTTATCCTCCAAGGAGTTTATCATGCTCAAAAAAATTTGTGCCACCTTCCATAATGGCGGGATTTTCAATCGCCCCATGGCCGTGATCGCTATCATCATTGCTATTGTTACGGCCATGTCGTCAGGCCATGCCCACGCCGCCACCCCCTTCCCCGATGCCGTCACCGCCCGCTTCTCGGTAACCGTCACCGGCGAAGGTCCCGATGTCATCCTGATTCCCGGCCTGGCTTCCTCCGCCTCTGTCTGGGACGGCACGGTGGCACACCTGAAAAACCATTATCGCCTGCATGTGCTGAATCTCGCCGGTTTCGCCGGCGAACCCGCCGCCGCCAATGCGCAGGGCGATATCCTGGCGCCGTCAGTCGAGACCGTGGATGCCTATATCAAGACCCACCATCTGCAAAAACCAGTCATCGTCGGTCATTCGCTCGGCGGCCTGATGGCACTGATGCTGGCCTGGGCCCACCCGGAAGATGCCGGCAAGCTCGTCATTGTCGACGCCCTGCCCTATGTCGGCGTTCTCTTCAATCCGCTGGCCACAGTCGATATGGTCAAGCCGCAGGCCACTGCTCTGCGTGACGGCATGATCGCCGCAGCCGCCGACGCCTTCAAAAGCCAGCAAATCGCCGGCACCGCCCGGCTGGTCACCGCGCCGGCCGATCAGGCGAAAGTGCTCGACTGGTCACTCACTTCGGATCGCCGTGTCCTCGCCGAAAGCTTCTACGAAGACCTGACTACCGACCTGCGCCCGGATCTGGCCGGCATGACCACACCGACGGTCCTGATCTTTCCAGTCGCCACCGGTGAGGATACGGCCACTACCGAAGCCGTCTACAAGAGCAACTACGCCGCCAAGCCGAACATTACCTTCAGTCGCATCGACAACAGCCGGCACTTCCTCATGCTCGACCAGCCGGAGGCTTTTTATAAGTCCCTCGAAGTGGCCCTGAAATAATCAGAGATCGTGACGAAACTGAATGAAATCGGTCTTTGTCGCCAGTTTTTCATACAGCGCCTGGGCGGTTTTATTGGCCTCATCCGTGACCCAGTAAAGCCGCTCGGCGCCTTTTGCCCGGCCGGCCTCGGCCACGGCGGCGATCAGCGCCCGCGCCACGCCCTTGCCCCGCTGATCTTCCGTCACGAACAGGTCTTCAAGATAGCAATAATAGTCCCTCGCCCAGCTTGAGCGATGCAGCACATAGGTGGCAAAACCGATGATCCGGCCATCGGATTTCGCTACCAGCAGGTTCAGGCTTTCGGCAGTATCCAGCGCTCGCGCGAAGGTCAGGTCGGTAATTTCATCGTCAAGCGCATGTTTGTAGAAATTGAGATAGGCATGCCACAACGGCAGCCACTCCGCCTTGTCTTTCACTGTCGCCGGTAAAACCTGCATCTGCTCCCGCTTAAATATTCAGGCCGTCAGGGCCTGCGGCTTGCGCCACAACACATAAAGCCGGATTCCCGCAATCAGGGCCAGCCCCAGGCCGGCGATAACGACCATGGCCATTTCATGGTCACGATTCTGGTTGGCGACCATCACCCAGAACAGCGCCCATGCCAGCCCGATCGCATAAAGACTATTGCCCGTGCGATAGACCATCCAGCCACCGAAAGCGATCAGGCCGATCAGGAACATGGCCGATACGGCGGCATTGCCGGCATCGAGGCCGAAGCCGGTCCAGATCATGGCCGAGGTAAAGTTGACAAAACAGGCCGCGGTGAGCCAGCCGGTTACCAGGGCCAAAGGTCCAGCTACTAAAAGCTTCTCCTTCAGGGAGAGCGCCAGTTCATTGCGCAGCTTCAGCAAGCCGTTCAGTCCGGCGAAAACCGCCACGACGATCAGGCAGAAGCTGATCCATTCCAGACCGAACAGCGGCACCCACACCTGCCACAGCGAATTGACCAGCCAGACGACAATCAGGTTCCAGTCGACCGTTTCCAGCGCCACGTTTTCCTTCTGGCGCGGCATGATTTGCCAGATGGCGGCGATCAGGGCGTAGGCATAGATCAGGCCCCAGATGGCGAAAGCGGTCTTGTAAGGCACCAGCGGGTGGCTGGTCAGTGCGGACTGCACCTCGACTGGCTCGCCGATACCCATCATGACCGTCAGGCGCGCCGTCGCAATCTGGGCGATGGCCAGCGCCAGTACCGCGATCGATTGCACTCTGCGCTTCATGCCCCTCAAGCCTTCTTGACGAATTCCGTACGCAAAACCAGCCCCTTGACCTTGTCGGCGTTGCACTCGATCTCGGCCTCATCATGGGTCAGACGGATGTTTTTGATCAACGTGCCGCGCTTGAGCGTTACGCCGCCACTGCCCTTGACCTTAAGATCCTTGATCAGGGTCACGCTGTCGCCGTCATGTAACAACGTACCATTGGAATCCTTCACTACGATGTCATCGTCAGTCATTGCCATGCCCCTGAGCCGCACCCTGCCCATTAGTCTTTCGCCTACCCCAAGCCGGAACATACCGCAAATGACTAATCCTTGCAGAATCCTTCATTGGCCGCGACCACGAGGCAGTCCTTTTTATCCGCCAGCCACTTCATGCCCGTCGCTTGGCCGTCGCCCTTGTGAATGACCAGCGGGGCCGCATCGCGGGTAATGTGGATGCCATCGCCTTCCAGCGTGCCGGTAAAGGTGCGCGGGCCGTCGAGATTGGTGATTACAACTTCGTATTCGCTGCCGGCGGGGGTGATCGTCAGGGACGTGCCTTCGGGACCGGTCCATTTACCGACATAGCCCGTGGCGTCCACGCTCGTCATGGCCTCGGCCACGGCCTGTGAGGCGGCCTGAGCCGCGGTGATCGACATGGCGGCTGATTCGGACGCTTCCGACGCCGCGACCTCATCGGCGCCCGGTTTGGGCGAACAGGCGCTCAGCATGACAACTGCCGTAATCGTGATCAGGGCGACCGGTTTAACAAAGTTTTTCATGAATTTCTCCGCACAGAGGTCACATTTACTTCAGCATTATGGGCAGCATTACGGGCTGAATATATATAAAGCCATGCCCGTCCTCACATGATTTTGTAAATTGCTGATCATAGGCGCCGCCACCCTGTCATTCTTTTCTGTCACGATCTTAAACACACGAAATCCAGGTCCCGATCATGTCCCTCCTCATCCGTCAAATCCCACACGGCTCCGCCGACTACGCCGCCGCCATCAATCTGCGCCGCGCCATTCTGCGCACACCGCTTGGTCTCGACTTCACCTCCGCGCAACTGGCTGCTGAGGGCGATGACATCCATCTGGCCGCTTTTGATGACGGCGAACTGGTCGGCACGGTTCTGCTGGCCGCCTATGACGACCGGACGCTCAAACTGCGTCAGATGGCGGTCGATGACGCAAGCCAGGGCCAGGGCATTGGCGCGCAACTCCTGGCCGCCGCCGAAGCCGAAACCCGCACGGCCGGCAAGACGCGCATCACCCTCGCCGCCCGCGTCGCCGCGCAGCCCTTCTATGCCCGCAATGGTTATGTGGCGACAGGCGACGTCTTCGAGGAAGTGACGGTGGCGCATATCATCATGCAAAAGATACTTGCTTAACAATAACGTCGTTATTTGTAAGTATAGTTAATTTCAACACTATCAACAATAAAACACAGGAATTTATGCACGTCTATCCGTCCGATATCTATTGACCAGATCACAGTAAGGTGTGAATTATTCCCCAACGAAGCGCTGTATAGTCGTTAATCATATTCTTTTGCCACCTCAGAGCCTCACCACAATCTCTTTTGAAAACTAATTAGATTTGCCAGGACACAAGGGCTTCGGATGCAATGATCGCACGTATTTCTTTCCGGGGACTGGTTCTGCTGTCAAGCATTGCGTTGTGTGCTGTCGTCTGGTTGTGGCTGATAAGTACTCTTTTCAGCCACAACATCGACAAAACGTGCCGCACAAAGCCGCATCCCGAAAACGCCTGCCCACCCATCAAAACCCGATAGGACTCGAACACTCTCCCCGGCTGGCGTACCGATGATACCTAAAGAAAAGGCCCCGGCACATTCCTGTGCCGGGGCCTTTTCCTGTCTTTTCAAATTTAGCGGGTGAAGCGGAGGCTGATATAGCCCGTGCGTCCGATCACATCATAGATGCCGGACTGCCAGCCTTCGTCGCCGAAGTAAGCACCACCGGCTTCAGCGCCCGGATAACGGGGGGGCTGCTTGTTGAAGACATTGGTGAAACCCGCGCCCAGGGTCATGTTCGGCTTCAGCTGATACGACATATAGAAGTCGTTGTAGTCGATCGGCTTGGTCATGTAGGGCGTGTAGGTTGCCTGCGTGATCGTCGTGGTCTGACGCATGCCGGAATAGTGACGCACGGTCCAGCCCAGCCACAGCTTGTCGCGGCTGTAGGTGAAGGCGGTACGTGACTTGACTTTCGGGAAACCGAAGACACCCAGCGTATCGGTGATCACTTCCGGATGGTCCGGATCGGCGGTGTACTTGTTTTCGTACAGGCGCGTGATGACGCTGTTGATACCCAGGCGGCCGCTGTTGCTGTTGAAGCCCCATGAGGCCAGGTCGACGAAGTAGTCCAGTTCGACATCAAGGCCGCTGGTGGTGCGCTTGGCCAGGTTGATGTTCTGCTGGACAACCGAAACCAGGTTATGGGTCACCGGATCACGTACGATCATGTTGCAATAGGTGTTGTCGAGCGTCGGTGCATCCATGCACTTGTTGATGATGGTCTGCGGATCGATCGAGGAGATCACGTTGCTCATGTCGATATCATAATGATCGAACGTGGCGGTGAAATTCTTCAGGAAGCGCGGTTGCAGCACCACACCAAGTGTCAGGGTCTTGGCCGTCTCGACCTTGAGGTCAGGATTACCCTTCTTGATAACATCCAGCCACAACCAGTAATCGTTATGGTTGGCCGGCGCGACCGCAGCGCAGTTGGCGTCGGTGTACTGGGTTTTATCAATACGGTTCGGCAGATCGTAATAGTTACACGGATCGCTGAGCCACGCGCCACTGATCGACGAAGCCGTAAAGACTTCGCTGATGTTCGGCGCGCGGACGGCCTTACCGTAGGTGCCGCGGAAGCGGATATCCTTGATCGGCGCCCATTGCAGGCCGTACTTTTCCGAGGTCGTCTTGCCGGCGGTCGAATAATCGGCCGTCCGGACGGCGGCATCGGCTGTCAGGCGATAGGCGAACGGCACGTCCTTCAGGATGGGCACGCTCAGTTCGGCGAACAATTCCGAGACGTCGAAAGAACCCTTGAGCGGATTTTCGATGATGCCGTAATCCGGTACGAAGGCCGGGTTATTCGGATCATATTCCGCATGGGCGCCGATATTGTTGGCTTCCCGACGGTATTCGCCGCCGACCGCCACCTGGACCTCACCGGCCGGCAGAGTGAAGAGGCCGCCGGTCGCATAGCCCGACACGACATACTGCTCAAGCGAGGTCGAGGACGCGCTGCTGTCATACCTCAGATAGTCCATGACGTCCTGAGTCAGCGGCTTGAACGGATTGAGCGGCCGGCAGTTCGGGTCATCATTGGTCAGGTCTGTGTCACCATTGACACCGCAAACCACTGTGCCCCCCGGACCGGCCACGGCGTCGAGCGCGCGGACATAACGGTCATTGGACATCTCGTTGAAATCCTGGGTCGTCTCGGTGGTCTTGCCGTACGAGAAGTAGGTCGACCATGACCAGTCGTGCTCGCGGAACAAGGCCGGCAGCTCGCCTTCAAAGCCCGTCACCATCTGGTACATGTCGCGCTTATAGTCGGAGCGCGACTTGCCGAATTCCGGGTACTGGCGCACGAAGGTCAGGCCAGCATCGCCGAAGGGCTGGCCGCCATTGGCCGCGATGATTTCCGGCGTGATATAGGGGTTGCCGTCCCACAGCTTGTTGCCGCCGCCTTCATACGGCAGGCCGTATTCGCCGTGCGACTTGTTGGTGGCGTAATCGAGTTCGAGGAAATAACGGACATTGTCGTTGAACTGATAGCCGAAGGTGCCGTGGGTGATGAAGCGGTCATTCGGCACCGACAGCAGCCAGTTGTCATAACGGCCGCCGAATTCGGAGCCACCGTTGGTCACCAGGGAGGTGACGCTGGAGTTCAAAAGCATTTGAGCTGGCGTAAGCGTGGAGATTAGCCCCGCCGTGCCGAGAACCGGATCGCGCATGGTGCCGTCATCATTGAAGACATAGGGCTTGGAGCCCAGCAGAACCACGGCGCGCTTTGAGTAGCTGAGGCTGTGCTGATCGTCGAGAATGGTGTTCATCGTCTGGCCCACAGGGTGTGCCCACCACGGATTGCCATAGGAGGTAGACGGACGATCCTGGCCGCCGACGACGCCGTTCGATTGGCCGTAATAGCCGTACAGGGTGACATTGGCCTTGCCGTTGTCGAAATTCTTGCCCCACAGGAGGTCGGCGTCGTAGCTCGGCATGTCGCCATAGGTCGAATTGCCGTAGCGCAGGCTGCCGTCGAGTCCTTCGAAATTCTTTTTCAGGATGAAGTTGGCCACACCGGCCACGGCATCGGCGCCGTACTGGGCCGAAGCGCCGCCAGTGATGATTTCAACGCGGTCAACGAGGCCTGACGGAATGGTGCTGATATCGACGGCGGAGGTACCGGGCGCGCCGGGCACATGGCGGCGGCCATTGACCAATACCAGGGTGCGCTTGGTGCCGAGGCCGCGCAGGTCGAGTGCGTTCAGGCCCGGATGGCTCTGGTCCATCGAATCCTTGTCGCGGTTGGCGTTGGAGGTCTGGTCGCTCTGGCTGATGACCAGGGCCGGCATCTGGTTGACCAGATCGGCGATCTGACGCGTGCCGGTCTTGCGGATGGTCTCGGAATCGATGACCGTGGTCGGGGTGGCACTGGCCGCGCCCTTGTGGCGGATGCGCGAACCGGTAACGACCACTTCGGTCGTGTCGGATGCCGCCTCGCCGGTGGCCTTGGTAGTGGCGGATGTATCGGTTGCTGCTTCCTGCGCGAAAGCGCCGGCGGCGGTAAATGCCGCCATGCTCAAGACCAGCGCCGAACAATAGGTGAGTGACCCGCGAAGCGATGATAGTTTCATAACCTGACCCTTTTTAAGTTTGTAGGGCCGACGCTATAACAGGCTACGTATATTTACTACCGTATACGATAACGAACATAAAATGTTTGAAATACTGTCACCTTATGGACACATTTCATAGAACGATGATTGAAAAATAAAAGTTTTTTTTCTCCCGACATTTGGGCAAGCGCCGAAAAATGTAAGAGACATCCATGATCCCACTATTCATTTATCGTATTATGTATACCATTATTCTGAATTGTGTCCATTCACAGAGGGGTTATCAATGCCGAAGCAAGCGCTCAAAAATATGTGTTCAGGCCTCGCCATTACGGGCGCACTGGCGCTGACAGGCTTACCGCTGGCGACCGCACACGCTGTCGAGGTCAAGAAAATGACTCGCGAGGCACCTCTGGCCGACGACATCCTGACGGCGCAAACCCTGCAAATGGGCGGTCCGCGCCCGGCGGAACAGATGGCGCTTACACTGGAACACGCCGATCTTCGCACAAAAGTGATTCCCGACGACAAACGCATCAAAGGCGATGCGACCCTCGACCTGCGCGCCGCATCGCCGGTGAAGACCTTGATACTCGACCTCTATCCGAAATTCCACATCTCGGCGATCTATCTCAATGGCCGCCTGGTATCGCCTTCGAGCTATGAAAACCCTGAAGGCCAGTTGCGCATCAAACTGCCGAAAGCGCTCGCCGCCGGCCAGACAGTCAAGGCCCGCATCGTCTATGACGGTCAGCCACACATTGCCGTCCGTCCGCCCTGGGAAGGCGGCGTCACCTGGTCACACCTGCCCGACGGCACGCCGTGGGTTGAAAGCTCGCTGTGGGGACCAGGCTGCGACCTGCTATGGCCGTGCATCGATCATCCGACCAAGAAACCGGCCACCATCGACTTGCACTACACCGTCCCTGCGCCGTTGATGGCGCTGGGCAACGGCACCCTGACCGGTATGACGGAAAAAGACGGCTGGCGCACCTGGAACTGGCATGCCCGCAGCCTGCATACCTACGGCGCCGTGCTGGCGGTCGGGTCTTACAAGGTGCTCGAAGGCACGTACAAAAGTCGCTTCGGCAACACGATCCCGATGCGCTACTACTATATGCCCGGCGAAGAGGCCCAAGCGGCCGAACTGTTCCGCGAATTCCCGACCGCCCTCGATTTCTTCGAATCCCAGATCGGCCCCTATCCGTGGGCCGATGAGAAAATGGGCGTGATGCGCGTGCCGTGGTCAGGCCTTGAGAACAATACGCTCAATGGCTACAGCGACGACTATACCCATACGGTCTATGGTTTCGATCCGCTGATGCAGCACGAATTCAGCCACGAATATTTCGCCAACCAGCTTTCCGACAGCAATTACGACGACCTGTGGCTGCACGAAGGCATGGGCTCGTACATGCAGCCCCTGCTCGCCCGCTATCTCCATGGCGACATGGACTATTACGCCCAACTAAAAGCCCAGCGCGCCGGCATCCACAATGAGCAGCCGCTCGTCACCGGCCGCGACCGCACTGAAAAGGAGGTCTATGCCGACCCGACCGGCCCGCGCGGCGATATCTACACCAAGGGCAGCCTCGTTCTGCACACCCTGCGCAACCTGATCGGCGACGACGCCTTCTACGAATCCCTGCGGCGCGAGGTCTACGGTCGTCCCGATCCGAAGCCGGGTAACTTCTCGCCGCGTTTCGGCACGACGAAGGAGTTTGTCGGCATCGTCAATTCGGTGACCGGCACGGATTACAGCTGGTTCTTCGATGTCTATCTTTACCGCGCCGCCCTGCCGAAACTGGTGACTGAACGCACCGGCGACAGCCTGAAACTGCGCTGGCAAACGCCGGACGACCTGCCCTTCCCCATGCCGGTCGAGGTGATGGTGGATGACAAGGTGGTCACCGTCCCCATGACCGGCAATACGGGCGAAATCCCTGTGCCGGCCAGAGCCACGGTGATCCCCGATATTCACTCGAAAATCTTGCAGCAGTCGGATGCGATCGACCGTTATCAGAAATACCAGGACGACCTGAAAGCGACTGCGACGAAAGAAAAAGGGGGCCGTTAAGCCCCCCCGTCCAGTGAAAACGTTATTCTTGTACCTCCCCACTTGTGGGGAGGTACTAAAAGACTATTGTCTCCCTACGCCTGATTTTTAACCCACACCTGGGATTGCAATCCCGTGAAATGCCGCCGCGGCCCCACCTCGGCCTGGGCTGCCTGGGTGGTGCCCGGCGCGTAATTGACATCACCGGCGCCAACCTCTTCAGGACCGCCGATGCGATTCATACGCGTAAAGTTGGGCACGGCCAGCATGGCGGAGCCGTCGGCCCACTTGCCACTCAGCGCCATGACGCCACCCAGCAGGTCCGGCTTCCATTCGGCCTTCAGTGACGCCTTGCCGAGCGGCTGGGTGATGCTCTTCTGGTCGGCCAGTTCAACACTGTAGACCAGCGGCCCATAGCCCATCGCCACCATGCCGCGATCGGCCTCGATTTTCGGATCGGCATAGATGCGTTGCGGCGCCATCGGCAGTTCCAGTTCGATGGTATCGCCCGCCTTCCATTCACGCTCGACCACGGCGTAACCCTTGACGATCTGCGGCGTCACAACCTTGCCATTGACCTTGAACAGCTTCACGCCCTTGACCACCGGCACAGTGGTATATAGCTCACTGGTGGTGCGGTCGGGGATGCGGACGTGCAGGGCGAAGGTTTTCGCTTCCTTCGGATTGACGGTGATTTTGACTGCTCCATTCCACGGATAATCGGTCTTCTGCACCATCTCGACATCGGTGCCGGCCACTTTCTCGACCGTGATGGTCGAACCAACGAACATGTTGACGTACAGCCCCTTGGCGTCCTTCACATAGGTCCAGGTCGGGATCATCAGCAGGGTGCGCGGGATATTGGCGACACAGCATGGACAGACGTGCCACAAGGTACGCTCGGTATTGACCAGCGGGTTGGTGTAACAGAAGCTTTTCCCATCCAGATCGATGCCGCCGAGCAGGGCATTGTACATGGTCTGCTCATAGAGATCGGCGTACTTGGCGTCGTGATAGGCCAGGTTCATCTTGTACTGGAAGAAGATCAGGCCGCAACTCGAACAGGATTCGCAGTAGGCGCGGTTGCGCAAGGAGTAGTCCGGCCCGAAGCCTTCCGAGGTCTCGCCCGAACCGATGCCGCCCGTGACATAGTATTTGCGGTTGACCATGTTGTCCCATAGCGAAGCGACCGCGCTCTGGTAGTCGACATCGCCGGTCTCGGCGGCGATATCGGCCATACCGGAATAGAAGTAGACGGCGCGGACGGCGTGGCCGACGGCCTCGTACTGCTTGATCGGCGGCAGATGGCTCTGATCGTATTCCTGGCCACCGCGGCGCGATTCCAACAGGAACTGCGCCAGAGCGATATATGAGTTGCCACGGCCATTCCCTTCTTCGTCATTGACGAAACGACCGAAGCGGACCAGCGCCTGCTCCATCTCCTGGTGACCGTCGAACCATTCCTTCTTGCCGGGCCCGATATTGGCGACCCAGCAATCGGCCAGCTTCTTGGCGGCATTATAGAGGCGCAGATCCTGGCCATTGGTCAGGGTGTAGTGGTTGATGGCCGATTCGATAAAATAGCCGGCGATATAACCCTCATGGTTGCCGCGATGGTCCGGCGACCAGCGCTCCGGCCATTGGCTGCGGTCGGCAAGTGTATACGCCGTCTGGAGGTAGCCGTCGCTTTCCTGCGCCGCGAGAATGATCGGAATCCACTTCTCCAGCGTGTCGCGCATCCTGGCCTGCGCCGCGATCATTTCGGCATCGCCCTTCGGATCGACCATCAGGGCAATCGACATGGCCTCGATCGATTCCAGCACCCAGGCATTGGAGAAGACATAACCCTTGTGCTTGCCGTGCGGCTCGCCACGATTGGCCTTGCCGGCCTCAATGAAATTGTCGATGCCGCCATTGCCGATCTTGAGGTCGGTGCGCTCGCAATAGTCGATGACGTGCGGAATCCAGTTGACGATCAACGCCTTGGCGCGGGCGTTCCACAGCGGGCTGTCGATGCTGTAATGCTTGGTATAGACAACATCCAGCCGGTGCGGCGGCGGCGCGTCCTGGGCATTCAGACGCAGACGCGAGGTCGAGACCTTACCGCCGGCATGGGCTGTCAGTTCGAGGATATAGGTACCCGGCGCCGAGACGGTGGCCGTGGTTTCCGGTGACAGGGCGTCGGCGAAGGTGACATTGCCGGGACCGGAGACCTTGCGCCACAGGCTTCCGGTGTCACCGCCCGAAGTCAGGGTGTCCGTCTTGCCCATCAGCCAGGTCTTGCCACCCATGACGACAGTGCGGTCGATGCCCGCCACCACGACCGGCGCAAAGGCCGGCACTGGCCCGACGCTCCAGGCCTGCCATTCCAGAATACCGGTGGAAAGCTTGCCGTCGGAGACGATTTCCAGGCGCAGCTTGTCGGTCTTCACCGCGTCAAAAGTGGTCGTGTTGAAGGCATCCCTGGCGACCCCCAGGCCACTGGCATTGGCCACCGGCACAAAGGCCTTGCCATCCCAGTAGAGCACACGGCAAGCCTGCGGGGCGCCAACGCCCTGCCCGTCGATCCACCAGTAAACGGCGATCTTGTTGAGACCGACCGGTTGGCTCCAGTCATACTGCACCCATTCGGTGCCGGTCTTCGGCCAGTTGCCGTACATGCCTTTTTCAGCGTCGGAGGAATTCTCAGGCGTATGGCCATCGTTCAGGGCCGTTACACGCGTATCACCGGAATTGAACGAGGTCGACGGCGTGGCGACTTTTGCCAGATTGACCGACGCTTCATCGGCGCGCGATGAAAAGGCGAAACTGCCGAACCCGGCGAATACGGCCGCGCCGGCAGCGCCCGCAAAAACACTGCGGCGGCTGACGGCATTGCAGCCGCAGTCGGCTTCACAGAGGTGGGGATTGGATTCGGCGATGAACTTCCTGGACATGGGCATTTCTTCTTTTATTTGATTAAGTCAGACAATTAAACTGATAATATGGCCTATTCCGTCGCGCAGACCGGTGAGGCCGGCACCCTGGTATCTGCCGGCTCGCCCAGAACGGGCTTGGGATATAGCGCTTCCCATTCCTGGGCGGCGATGGCGGCAAAGGTCTTGCCGTCGGTCGAGGCATCGAAGACGGCCCGCAGGCAGCGCGTTTCCACCGGATCGAAACTGACCTCATTGAAAGCGTCGGTCGCGGTGCCATAGGCGCTGGCATGGGGCACCGGCACCCAGGCCTTTTCATTCCAGTATTCGAGATGCCAGGCTTTCGGCGCGGCCACTCCGGCGCCGGAACCCGCCGGCTGGTCATTCCATAAGCGGATGCGCGAACCGTTGAACTTCAGCGGTTGCTCCCACTGGTAGACCACCCACTGCTGCGCCGGATTGTTCGGCGACCAGGTGCCCCAGGTATCGGGCGGCAAAGGATTTTCATGTACCTTGCCGTCGTTCAACGCTCTGATCCAGTACTGCACCGGCACCGGTGAATTGGAGGTGACGATGCGCGCGGCGGGTGCGAGATTACGCGTGGGCGCCGCTGGTGGCGATGGCAGATGGGTCGGGATCACGGTCTCGATCCGCGCCGGCGTGACGCTGTCGTCCCACTTGACCTCGTCGATAGCGACGCTGCGACGGAAGTGATCACCGCCCTTGGCGTCGGCTGTGTGATAGGCCAGATACCACTTGCCTTTGTATTGCACGATGCCGCCATGCGAGGTGGTCGAGGACACCGGATCGAGCAGCACACCCCGGTAGGTCCAGGGGCCGAGCGGCGACGGCGCAGTGCCATAGGCCTGGCAGGCATAATAGACGGCTTCAGTACAATCCGACTCCGGCCCGGCCGTATTGCCGGCATACATCATGTAATAGGTGCCCTTGCGCTTGAAGAGCCACGACGCCTCGAAGAAGCCTTTCAGGCCATGAACATCGATCGGCTGCCCCTTGAAGGTGACCATGTCCTTTTCCAGTTCAACGCCCTTCAGGCGGCCGAACGTGCCCCAATAGAAATAGACGCGGCCGTCATCATCGACCATCACGGTCGGGTCGATATTCTGGATAGTGTTGGCGATCGGGTAGGACTGCGACACGATCGGGCCGGCGGGATGCGCATCTACCCACGGCCCTTCCGGACTGTCGGAGACCGCCACACCAATCGCAAAGGCGTCCTTGTTGTGGCTGTTCGCTTCGATGATCGGCGCATACATGTAATAGCGCTTGTCAGGCCCCTGCACGATCTGGGCGGCATAGGCGCGGGCCGGCGTCGCCCATTTGAACACGGCTTCGGGGCGGACAAAATGGGGATTATGCCGCCATACGCCGGAGGCCGGGTCTTCGGTTTCCAGCATCTGCCATTCCGGCATGATGAAGTCGTTGACGCCGGGCGCGGCGGTATCGCGGCCGGTCAGGATATAGAGCTTGCCATTGGCCACCAGCGGCGCCGGATCGGTGGTGTAATCCTTGCCATCGGCCAGGATCGGATTACCCGCCGAATGAATGGTTTCCCAGGTCGCGCCTTGCGGTGCGTTTTGGCCATGCGCGCAGGCCAGCAACAACGGCAAGGCACAAAACAGCGAAACGAGTCCCTTGCATCCGCCCCTTGTGGCCATGGCGATTCGCCCTGAGCGATGGTCAGTATGGGCAAAATTCCGGGTCATTCATGGCCTCTTTTGTCGGATTATTCACTGTGTTGATTGTTATACGGTATACAATAGTCTGACAATAGCAATAAATCTCTTTGCGGTTCTTGCTTTAGCTCCATTTGTGAAGTTGCAGAATTATGCTCGTCAACCCTGACTGGACTTGTCAGAAACGAAAATGAGTGCCTAACTATCGGTATATTTTATAATTACGCAGATTCTCCCCTCTCATCCTTCGTCAGGCCTCCCATGACCATTGTGGTTCAAACGCTTTCCGAACAAATCTTTTCACTGGTCCGCGATCGCATTATTTCCGGCAAGATCCCCGTCGATGCCGCTATCCGCCAGGACGCCCTGGCCGCCGAACTGGGCGTCAGCAAGATTCCGCTGCGCGAAGCCCTCGCCCGGCTTGAACAGGAAGGCCTTCTGGTCTCCCAGGCCAATCGTGGCTTCTTCGTGCGCCCGCTGAATGCCGACGAGGTCGATGAGGTCTATGCCCTGCGCCTCAAGCTGGAACCCGACGCCGTCGGCGAAGCCGCGAAGATGGCGACGGACGCCGACCGCAAGGCCGCCCGTCTCGCGCTCGATGAACTGGATGTCGCTGCCAGCAATGACAAGACTCAGGTCGGCAAACTCAACCGCGCCTTCCATATGTCGCTGGTACGGCCACTCCACCGCCAGGTCACGATCCAGATTATCGAACGCCTGAATATCATTTCGGAACGTTATGTCGGTAAGCATCTCGAACCCGCCGGTCGTGATGATCGCGCGCATAACGAACACCTCGCCCTGCTCGAACTGTGGTCGGCCGGCAAGTCGGACGAGGTCTCCGCCCTGATGCGCCAGCATATCGCTATGACGCTGGAAGACCTGCGCAAACAGTTTGAAACCGAAAAAACGGCGGCCAGCGCCTGATCCTGCGCGCGGCTTCTGAATAAAAAAAGCGTCTGTCGCATTGGGGGGGACCGAGTGCGACAGACGCGTAATAGTTTGTCCCGATGCGCGGTGTACGATCACGGGAGTGAGATCGTGGCGAGCATCGGAAAGGGTGATCCGGAACCAGATCAGAGACGTCACCAAAGACGCCAAACGTGCCGCCTGGAAACCTGCCGTGCAAGGCCGGAGAACCTTTGGCAAGGTGGACAAAACTCAATCTGCCCACAATAAGCGACAACGTTCATCAACAGCGCGCCTTTCCAGGGAGGAATGGTGGAGGCTAATTGACTGAGTAATCTAAACCACTGATTGCCAGGCGCGTCAAATATAAATTATACGATTACGAAAGTGTGATATTTATTTCTTCTTTTTCAAAGACTTTTCAGGCTGAATGGTAGCGGTCCCACCACCCTTGCAGGGAATCAGTCCTGCAGGTGATAGCGTGACAGAAACGCCCACATCGCATCGTTATCGACGACCCACTGGTGTTTGCCACCGACTGTGATCCGCCCGGCTACGTCCGCATCACCACGACAACCAGAATAACGCTCTTCATAAACGCCCGTTGCCACCCATTGCGTGGTCGGAGCCTGCGTGCAGCCGTTCAGTTGCGCCCATCTCTGCTCGGCGGCGTGCATGGTATATTGCCAGTATCCTGCCCCGCCGCCTTCGATCGGATTGGTCGTGTCCTTGTCGCCGGCGAAAGCGATAACCGGCATCGGCCGCGAGGGCTGGCAGGTGGCCGGATCGGGCGTTTTCGGGTCCGCTTTCGAGGGATTGCCGGCGCGCAGGCCCACCACCGGCGCGATGGCGGCAAAGCGGTCAGCATCGACGCAGCCAAGCCATGAGGTCATCCGCCCACCGCCGGAAAGGCCCGTAGCATAGACCTGATCGCGCGCCACACAGCCCTGCGCCACCAACCAGTCGATGGCCGCACCAATATAGGCGACATCATCGGCATCCTGCGCCGTCGGGATCTTGCCCGTCACGGTCGGTACACCGGGAATGTTCCACACAAAGCCCTCGCCCGCCGGAATGCCGCCATCCGGCGCCACGAGAATAAAGCCATGATGGTCGGACGTTGCCTCCAGCTTTGAGTCATGCAGCATCCCCGCACCGGTGCCGGTACTGCCATGAAAAAGAAAGAGAAGCGGCGCCGGCTTCCCTTCATAGCCTGCCGGTATATGAACCAGCATCGACCGCCCCGTATGGCTGATAGCGATACTTTGAGTCATCCCCGCCGCACCAATTCCGCACCCGGCCGCATGGGCCATACTGCTCCCGCCGATCAGCATCAGCAGCGTGACAAACAGAGCATACAGACGCTTGGACATAATCACCTCCGGATAAGGTCTCACCCTATGAGCGGTATCCGGACAGGTCAATCGGAAGTGCCGGCGTAACGGCTGGGCGGCACGCCGAGCAGGCGTCGGAACATGGTCGAGAAGGCAGCGGGGCTGTCATAACCGAGATCAAGCGCGATGGCGGTGACGCTCTCGTCCGCCGCCAGACGCGGGAGCGCCACCAGCAGACAGGCCTGCTGCCGCCATTCGCCGAAACTCATGCCGGTCTCGCGGCGGAAGGCGCGCGTAAAGGCGCGACGGTCCATGCCCAGTTCCCCGCACCAGATATCAATCGTGGCGTGAATATCCGGCGTCTCCAGAAAGGCATGGCAACGCGCCGCCAGTTTCGGTGAGGTCGGAAACGGCACGCTTAACGCCACATGTGGCGCCTGCGCCAGTTCGGCCGCCAATAGCGACATCACCAGGCCATCGCGACTCGCCAGATCGTATTCCAGCGGCAGATCGGCGGCGGCGATCAATAACTGACGCAACAGGGGCGAAACGCTCAAAACGGCCGATTTCGGCCCCAGCAGTCGGGCCGTCTCTTCGTCAAGCAATACGCTGCGTGTCTCGACCGCACCTATCATGCGCACCGAATGCGGCATACCAGCCGGCGTCCACACTGCGCGTTCCGGCGGCGCGACCCAGTTACCGTAGGGCGTACTCAGGATCACCACCCCGCTGGCGGCATAGACGAACTGGCCGCGTCCGTGTGTATGCCAGTCCAGTTCGAAAGAGGGCGGATAGCTCCTGGCCCGCGCCACGATCGGCCGCGGAATGTGGTCATACTCATTGCGGTAGAGCCAGGGCTCATTCATGTTACCTGTCCCACTTTAAAAATATATAGTCCCATCGCGGAATGCGGGACGCGCTCATTTCCTCTATCACGCCGGCAGTCACAGAGGAAGTCCACTATGGAAACATCACAAGCCGTCCCACGTTCCACAGCCTTACAGGCCGGCGGCACCGTCTTTTCCGTTATCCTGTCCGTCGCCTTCTGCCACATGCTCAATGACATGATGCAGGCCCTGCTGCCCGCCATTTACCCGAACCTGAAAAGCGGCCTTGGCCTCAGCTTCACCCAGATCGGCATCATCACCCTCGCCTACCAGATCACCGCGTCGATCCTGCAACCGCTCGTCGGCCTATATGCCGATCGCCGCCCGACGCCGCTGGCCCTGCCTGGCGGACCACTGTTCACCCTGACCGGCCTGGTCATCCTGTCGATAGCGCACACCTATCCGCTTTTGTTGCTGGGCGCCTGCGCGCTCGGCATGGGCTCCTCGATCTTCCATCCCGAATCCTCGCGTGTCGTCCGCGCGGCGGCCGGCGGTCGCAACGGCATGGCGCAGGCCCTGTTTCAGGTCGGCGGCAATACCGGTTCGGCGCTTGGCCCTCTCGCCGCCGCCATCGTCGTCGTGCGCTGGGGCCAGAGCAGCCTCGCTACCTTCGCCTTGCTGGCCCTGCTGTCCTGCGCCGTGCTGTGGAATGTCAGCCAGTGGTATCGCCATCACGGCCTAACGCGCCTGCACCTGAACCGCACGGCCATGGAGGCCATCGTACTGCCGAAGGGCGAGGCCCGGCGCGGCATCGGCATCCTGCTGGCCATGATCTTCTCGAAATATGTCTATCTCGCCAGCCTGACCAGCTACCTGACCTTCTACCTGATCCACCGCTTCCATGTCTCGGTCGGCAATTCCCAGATGCACCTGTTCGTCTTCCTGGCGGCAGTTGCGGCGGGCACCTTTATCGGCGGGCCGATCGGTGACCGTTTCGGCCGCAAATACGTCATCTGGGCCTCGATCCTCGGCGTCCTGCCCTTCACCCTGCTGCTGCCCCATGTGTCTCTGGCGTGGATCAGCGTGCTGAGCATCGCCATCGGCGTCATGCTGGCCTCGGCCTTCCCGGCCATCGTCGTTTTTGCGCAGGAACTGGTGCCCGGCAAAGTCGGCATGATCTCCGGACTTTTCTTTGGCTTCTCGTTCGGCATGGGCGGTATCGGCGCCGCAGTGCTCGGCAAGGTCGCCGATGTCTGGGGCATCGATACGGTGTTTCAGGTCTGCGCCTTCCTGCCCGCCATCGGGCTGCTGGCCGCCTGGCTGCCAGACCTGAAAGCTCGGCAGAAGGTGTAAGAAAAAAAAGCCTGACCATCCGGTCAGGCTTTTTTCTTGTCAGAAGGCCGGTGGGGTTTCACCGAGCAGGTGCTGAGTAAAGAAGTCCATATGTTTGCGCCAGTAGTACGGACCAATCGTATTGTGCGTGCGGTTGGCGAAGATCACCAGTTCGTGCGGCTTGTTGGCCGCCACCAGCGCCGCATCCAGCCGCAGGGTCGCCGCCACCGGCACGTTATCGTCGATATCGCCGTGGGTCAGCATCAGGTGGCCCTTGAGATTGCCGGCCACCGAAACGTTGGAGTTCTTCTCCCAGGTCGCGTCGTCGGCAATGCCCATCGAGACTTCCGGCCACCACGTCTTGTCAAGGCGCTCGTCCTGATTGCCCGAATTGGCCACCGCCACCTTATAGAAATCCGGGCGGCGCAGGATGAAGCGCGCCGCGTCATAACCGCCGGCCGAATGACCGAATACGCCGACGCGATCGAGGTCGAAATAGCTGTATTTCGCTTTCATCGCCTTCAGCACCCACATATGGTCATCCAGCCCGACCTCGCCGAGGTTCTGATAGGCCGGCAGGCGGAAGGCCTGACCGCGCTGCGAGGTGCCGCGGGCATCGACCTCGACGACGATGGCGCCGATCTGCGCCATGCCCTCGGCCGGATTGCGGATATTGCGGCCATAGGTCTCGTCGATCACATGGGTGGTCGGGCCGGTATAGACATATTCGATCACCGGATAGCTCTTCGACGCATCGAAGTTCTTCGGACGGAAGATCATGCCGTAGAGCATGGTCTTGCCATCATCAGCCAGCGTACTGAAAGGCTCCGGCGGGGTGAACCCACTGGCCAGCAGCGCTGACGGATCGGCCTTGCCCAGTTCGGCGATGATACGGCCGTCCTCGACGCTGCGCAGCAGAGTGCGCGTCGGCGTCGTCGGACTCGACATGCGGTCGATAAAGGTCTTGCCGTCTTCCGATACGCTGACATCGTGATCGAGCGGTTCGGGCGTCAGGTTGCGGATCGCGCCATCAAGCGTGACGCTGTACAGGTTTGAGAAATAGGGATTGACGTTCGCCTCGCGACCGATGCCGGTGATGAGCAGCGACTTCGCCTTGTCATCGACATGCTCGATATTGGTGACTTCCCAATTCCCCTTTGTCAGCGCCTTGCCGCCGGCAGGCGCCGTGCCTTTGGCGACATAGTAAAGCTGCGCCCAGCCGGTACGTTCGGAGATCACCAGATCGCCATTCAGTTCCCGCACCGGACGGATCGCGGAAGAGGTCACCGTCACGATCGGCTTGACGGCCTCATGCACGCGCAGGGTCGCGACGTTCGTCGCCGGATCGATCTCGTACTCATTGACCTCGCCGTAACCGCGCTTCGTCCACTGATAGAGCACCTTGTCCTTATCCCAGTTCAGATTGGGATCACCCGGCCACAGCAGGGAATTGGCCGGCACATTCAGTATCTTGGGCGCGATGGTGCCTTTCAGCGAAGCGCTAACATCGATCACCACCGGCACGATCTGCGGCACGAACTCGGCGCCGGCGGTCGGGTAGACATAGTCATAATGGCGCGGGAACTGGCTGCCCGCCGGATTGGGCTGGACGCCATGCCAGATATAGGCATTGTTGCGATCCATGCGGTAGGTCAGGATCTGTTTCGAATCCGGCGACCATTCGACACTGACCGGCATGGGCGGGGTTTCGGTCTGGGCCGCCACCATATCGGAGAACATCGGATAGTTCATGCCGTAGCGCTGGTCATAACTGCCATTGGCAGTGATGGCTGTTTCCTTGCCGGTGGCGATCTCAACCACGGCCAGGTCGTAGCCCTTGTGGACGACCTTGTAGCGGCCATCGGGCGACACCACGCCTTCATCGATCGCCGGGGCTGGCGGCGCGGCGGTGATCGTGTTGGCGGCCATGTCGTAGATCAGCTTGCGGCCGCCTGAATTGATCGTCAGCACGCGCTTGTCAGAATCATAGTCCTCCGGCGAAACATCGAATGGCCCCTTGGCATCCGTGTCCATGACCGGCGTCAACAACGGTTGCAGGGCGGCCTCGGTTGTCAGGTCTGTGACCTGCCCGCTGGCTGAATCGGCCAGCGAGATGATGCCCGCTCCCTTGGCGCCATGGCGATAAAGCACCTTTGTGCCTTCGGCCACGAAACGCGCGTGCAGGTCGAGATCGGTGACCAGTTCACCGGTTTTGCCGGCCAGATAGGACTGGGCGGTGGCGTAACGCTCGGCAATCGGCGCGGTTTCCGCGTAAACGACCGATGACAGGGCAAGCAGTGAAACACTGCCCGTAACGATCAGAGGCCGGACCAAACCTGGTGCCCGCAGAAAAAGCTTTGACATATACATGTAACCCCAACCGGATTTTTATTGTCGGACATATCCGCATGACCCCATCGGATTGTCAAATATTTTATACGATATACCGTCGAATTGACATAACCCGGCGGGCAGTCATAATCACCGCAATGCAGCCCAAAATGTAGAATGTGAGGACCGTATGACAGCAGGCAATCTTCGTAACATCGTGATCGTCGGTGGCGGCACCGCCGGCTGGATGGCCGCCTCCGCCCTGTCAAAAGTCTTCGGTACGCAAAAGTACAATATCACCCTGATCGAGTCCGATGAAATCGGCACGGTCGGGGTTGGCGAGGCCACCATCCCGACCATCCAAGAGTTCAACCAGCTTCTGGAAATCGACGAAAACCGCTTCATGAAGGAGACCAACGCCACCTTCAAGCTGGGCCTGCGTTTTATCGACTGGAAGCGCGAGGGCAGTGAATATTTCCATCCGTTCGGCGTCTACGGCGTCGATATGAATGTCAACTTTACCCACTACTGGATGCGCTATCATCTCGCCGGTGGCCCAAATAATCGCGATTCTGGCGATTTCGGCCTGTTCAATCCACAGACTCTCGCCGCACGGCAAAACCGCTTCGGCCGCATGAGCGAGATCAACCCGAAGGCACCGAACGTCAACTACGCCTTCCATTTTGATGCCTCGCTCTATGCCAAATTTTTGCGCCGTTATTGCGAGGCACGCGGCGTGGTCCGTCAGGAAGGCAGGATCATCACAGTCAGCCAGCATCCGGAAAGCGGCGACATAGAATCGGTCACGCTGGAGAATGGCCAGACCATCACCGGCGACCTGTTCATCGACTGCTCCGGCTTCCGCGGCCTGCTGATCGAACAAACGCTCAAGACCGGCTACACTGACTGGAGCCACTGGCTGCCATGTAATCGCGCCGCCGCCGTGCCTTGCGACAAGGTGGGGCCCGTCACGCCCTATACCCAACTGACGGCAAGAGAAGCTGGCTGGCAATGGCGTATTCCCCTGCAACACCGTACCGGCAACGGCTATGTCTTTTGCGAAAGCTATCTTTCCGAAGACAAGGCCGGCGAATTTCTGCTGCAACGTCTCGATGGCAAGGCGCAGGCCGACCCGCGTATTATCCGCTTCACGACCGGTCACCGCAAGCAGCAGTGGAATCGCAATGTCGTCGCCATGGGGCTGGCCAGCGGCTTCCTCGAACCGCTGGAATCGACCTCCATCCACCTGGTGCAGGAATCGATCATGAAGCTGATCCGCTACTTCCCGCGCGACCGCATCACCCACAGCCTGCGCTCCAGCTTCAACCGCGAAATGCTGTTCGCCTATGATGATGTGAAGGACTTTCTAATCGCCCATTACAAAATCACCCAACGTGAGGACACGCCCTTCTGGACCTATTGCAAACATATGGATATCCCCGACAGTCTGAAGACCCGGCTGGAAAGCTTCGAGCAGGACAATCGCTCGCTGGTGCAGCCCAATGAACTGTTCAAGGAGGCCAGTTGGTTCGCCGTACTTATCGGTCAGGGCCTGATGCCGAAGTCCTACCACCCCATCGTCGACCTGATGCCCGAGGATGAATTCCGCTGGCGTATGGACCGTGTCCGCGAAGGTGCTGCCGGTCTTGCCCATGCCATGCCCGACCATGAGGCCTATATCGCAAAGGCCTGCCCCTCCCCGGCTCTGGTCAGGGTATAGGTGCTATGACCTCCATCCCTATGGTCGAAAACATCGACCGCGCTACCTTCGACAATGAGATTCGTTTTGCCGGCCAGCCCATTATTCTCAAGGGCATTGCGGCGGATTGGCCGGCGGTTCGGGCCGCGCAGGTCTCTCCCAAAGCCCTGGGCGACTATCTGCGCCAGTTCGATAGCGGCACGGAGGTCAATATCTCGGTCGCCCGCAAGGAACTGAAAGGCCAGTTCTTCTTCAATGACGATCTGACCGGCCTGAACTACCAGACCCACCGGCGGACACTCAGCTTTATTATCGGCTGGTGCCTGTCCAATATGGGGCAGGCCGAAAGTGACTCGGTCTATCTCCAGGCGCAACAGATCGATAGCCTCGCACCGGGTCTGGCCCCCGATCTTGCCATGCCCTTGCTGGATGCCGGCGTCCGCCCCCGTATCTGGATCGGCAATACCCTGCGCACCCAGACGCATTTCGACTATACCAGCAATATCGCCGTCCATGTGGCGGGCGAAAAGGGCTTCACCCTGTTCCCACCTAATCAGACCGGCAATCTCTATCCCGGTCCGCTCGATCGTTCTCCGGCCGGCGTGCCGATCAGCATGGCATCGCTCGAAACGCCAGATACGCAACGCTTTCCGGGATTGGACGAGGCACAAGAGCATGCTCTGATTGCGCGACTATCCCCCGGCGATGGTCTGTTCATTCCACCGCTGTGGTGGCACCATGTCCAGACCACCGGCCCGCTGAACATGCTGGTCAATTACTGGTGGAACGACGCCCGTCCCGATCTGGTCGATCCCATTGCGGCTTTGCATATCGCCGGTCTGGCTTTCAGATCCATGCCGGAGGGGCAACGCAAGGCCTGGCGTGAAATGATGGATTACTTCGTCTTCGAAGGCGACCCGACCGAACACCTGCCCCGGCATGTGCGTGGGGCTTTCAATGCCGATCTCAACCCGCAGGAAATGGCGCAGCTTAAATCGTTTTTCCTTGGTGGCCCGAAACGTTTCTGACCAAACAAAATCCCCGCCGGCGAACCGGCGGGGATTTTCTTTTCAGAAGCGGGTTTTCGTCTAGTAGCGGAAACGCGCGCTAAGCTGGACGGTTCTAGCCGCGACGCGAACGCCGGCCGGGATCAGATGGTTTTGCCCGTAATAAGTATTCGTATTGTCTTCCAGAAGATTGGTGCCTTCCAGCGCAATCGTCATCCACTTGACCGGCGTATAGTCGAACGCGACATCGAGTCGTGAGGTTGGCGCGAAATAGGTGCTGTAACCGATGGCGGAGTAACCATCCAGTCCATTCCGCCAGCTATCCCGATGGTTATAGGCTATACGGGCGCTGATCTTCGGCGTTTCGTAATACAGCGCTAGGTTATAGGTCGATTTCGAATTGTTCGGCGCGTCGAACAGGCCCGGAATGGTATCAATTTCATCCTGGGTTATCGGCGCACCATTATAGGTCGAGTAATAGATTTCCGCCTTGCTGTTATAGGTGAAGTTTGCCTGCGCACCAAAATTGTTCCATGGCGACGGCAGGAAGTCGAAGAAGCCCTGGGCGTTCAACTCAATGCCTTGGAATTCGCCGCCATCCGAATTGACCGGCTTGCTGATATTGTAGGTTACGCCGTCAAATACGGTCGGGACGATCTCATAGATAATAAAGCCGTCTGGTTTTTTGTTGTAAACTGCCGCCGAAAGTACGCCGCCACGACCGAAATAGTACTCCAGCGAGGCATCATAGCTGGTTTCCTTGTTCGGGCGCAGGTCCGGATTACCACCCCAGCCAGCATTACCGTTCGCAGACGTCACGCTGCGATCATAATAGACGAAATCGCTGGCATCCATAAAGTTCGGGCGCTGAATATTGACCGTATAGGCCAGACGCAGTTGCAGCTTGGGCGTGAAATGCATAACCGCCGTGGCGTTCGGCATGACATCCGTTCCATCACCGGGCGTCAGGGCGGTCACGGTTGTCAGAGCCCCCGTAATCGGATCAAACGAATTTCGGTTGGATATGCTGTAGCCGTAGGTATGGACAGAGCGCACACCCACCTGACCGTCTACCGGAATATCACCCAGCTTGAAACCATAGTTGATAATACCATAAATCGCCGCTGTCTTCTCATTCGATGAGAAGCTGCCCTGCATCAACTCGGTATCGACCACTTCGTCATCCCAGTCACCAGACCCGCCATGATAGTCGCGTTCCGTGAAGAGATAGTCACGGATGGTGTCATAATTGGCCAGCAGACTCTCACGGGAAATACGGAACCAGCTGGGCTCATTAGCGCTGCCCGTGTCGCTTTGAATCTTTTCCAGATCCAGGCCACCGGCGAAGTCAGCCACATCTACAGGTGTATTGAATCCGGCATAACGATAGCCATAGGCGCGGGCAACATTCCGGTCGCTGTGACGCACGCCCATCTGAACGGAGCGGAAGAACTTGTCATCGCTCAGGCGATAGGTCAGGTCCGCCTGCCAGACCGTTTCATCACTATTTTCAAAGCCTTTGCCGTCTTCCCATTCCTTAACGCTATAAACACTGGCATCAGCCGGATCGGCGCCGATATATTCAACTAAAGGTCCGCCGCCTTCAATCTGGTTTGAATTGAAATCGACATTGAGCCCAGTCAGACCGTTCAAACGAAGTGTTTGCGTAACCCATTGATTGTCGAAGGTATTTTCGTCACGGTAAACGGCAAAATTGACCGTTGCCCGATCATTATGCCAATGGGCTTCAAAATTCACCCGGTTGTTGGTCGCTGTGTTGAAATCGTCACGCGATGTCGGGCCGACCGGCAAGATGTAGGTGTCCGCCGGATTTGGATCGGTTTCGGTCATTGACAGGATGGTTTTGCCATCCGGGGCATACACAATATTGGACAAGACGCCAGGGCCGTCCTTGAAGCGCGTGTTCAACGCACTGTAGGAGCGATTTTCCTTGGAATTGAAGGAAGAGGCTTCCAATACGACATCCAGTTGATCATTGACGCGCCACTGATAAGAGGCATTCAGCGCCGGTCTACGCACCTTGCCGCTTTCGACACCATACTGTGCGCGATACATGCCGACAGCATCCTGATGATCGGCCGGCAGACTCGCCAGTTGTTCGGCCCAAAACGGCGCAGGCGTTTCGCTGGTAACATATTGTTCGTTATAATTGTTTTCCTGATAGGACATATTGATCAGGAAGCCCATTTCGCCGATGGGCGTATCGAAACGTTTAGCGATCAGGGCACTGGCATATGGGCTTTCCGTATCGCCGATACTGCCATAAACGTTACGCACACTGCCGGCCAGGGTCCACCCTTTCTTGAGATCCAGCGGACGGCGCAGGTCGACGTTGACCGTGCCGCCGATACCGCCTTCAACCTGATCGGCGGTACGGGTCTTGTAGACCTGAACCGACTTCAGCAGTTCGGCCGGAATATCGTTGAGCGAGGCGGTACGGCCAACACCTGCGGCGTTGGGGCTGCCGTTCAGAGTGGTCTGGATATCGCCTTGACCGCGGATCATAACGCTATCGCCTTCACCGCGAGCACGCGTGATCTGGACACCGGTCACGTGGGCGATGGCTTCAACGACATTGTTGTCCGGCAACTTACCGGCATCTTCAGCGTCGATCGAATCAACGATCTGTTTCGAATTACGTTTGCGATCGACCGCCGACTTCAGGCTCTTGCGCAGACCTTTAACGATGATGACCTCATCGCTCTGGGCCTCGGCTTTGGCTGTGGCGGCCTTTTCGGCGGCCGTCGGTTGCGGCGTGGCCGTTGTCGCCGTTTCCTGGGCCAGAGCCGGCGCACAAATCATTGCTGCGGCCAGGCCTGTAGCGGCCAAAAGCACGGCTTTATTTACGCGTGTCGTTAACATTGGGACTCCCCGTTTTCAAAAAACTGATGGCCCGATGTGGACATGAAATTCAGAGGTCGTCAAAATATTTTATACGATATACGACGATATCGTGACGAATCCAATAACATGACAATTTAATGTGTCTAATGCGCCACAGTTCTTGGTTCAACCCAGACAACGTTCCGCATACAGACACAAAACCTATTTAAAGTATAATAT
>FSVH01000091.1_pt1 | contig 41521 bp, 41 predicted proteins | sample 1637631 | NCBI WGS metagenome assembly FSVH01 (sample SAMEA3914814, study PRJEB12502) | metagenome | biome: forest; material: soil | place: USA | collected 2011-09-16 | depth 0.1 m | reverse complement strand
GCAATTTTCACTTCTTTAAGCAATAAAAAAGGCGGCGGGCCTTGGTGGCCGCCGCCGTTGCCTGGCGGCAATCGGACATGTTGGCAAGCTATATAGTCCGGCTTCCCGCGTTTGCCAAGGAGAATCTAGAGCCGCTGCAAATGCAGGTATTCTTCCGGAATGGTGACCGGATACAGATGGCCGGAATACATCATCAGCAGCAGGTACGTCGCATAGCCGCCAATGCCCAGCGTTGCCAGCAAGATCAGCCAGCCGACCGGCTTGTTCGTCTTCTTGTATATATCAAACAATATGCAGCCAAAATGGGTAAACAGCGCAAAGACGCCTGCCCCGTAAAAGCCGTAGGCAATATCCGTATAGGGCGCTTTGAATCCGGCGGCGGCGAAAGCGAAATTGGTATCGAGGTTAAAGATCAGCCGCACCACCGCAATCGAACCGACATGTCCAAGAACAAAAATCACCATGATCAGACCGGAGAGCGCCTGAAGCTGGTGGATGAAATCCTTTTTCTGGGTCCAGATTTCAATGATCAGCGGGATGCCAGTGAGGATTTGCACAAAAAAAGCCAACAGCACCGCCATTTCGACAACCGGATGGCGGTAGACCAGCCGGACCGCATCCATGAACTGCGCGTGAGCTTCCATGCCCAGCAGGCCAACAAAGTGATTAGCAAAATGCAGGCACAAAAAGGCGAAGACAAAACTCGCCGATACCTTATGCAAACGCTCCATCTATCCGCCCCCGGTTGAAGACGTCATTCTGCCCTGATCGAAACCTTCTGACCAGCGGGTACATCACACGGTTGTGAAGCGACACCCCAATGACCCCTTTATCTCGCGCATCCATTCACGCAGCGCCTCTTTATGGATTGCCGACTTAACATGCATCTCCCATCAAACAGGAGGCGCCCATGCCCGCCGACACTCCCAAGCCCGATCCTGCGCAACTGGCCCGCGACAGCGAAATTCCCATCCGTCCCGAACCAAAAGACGGCGGCATTCCCGCCGGCCAGCGCGGTGAAATTGAAAATGACGCCAACCCCGATGACGCCGATGCCAATGATCCCGGCCTGACGACCGAAGACCTGGCCGGTTCCAATACGGATACCGTGCGAAACGCGGTCAGCGATCTGGATGGCGATGAGGACGATCAGCCGGACAGCGACAATCCGAACGATTACGGCCAGGACTAGGCTTTACGCACAAAGTCAAAAAACACCGGTTTGCAGTCGCCCAGGCCCTTGGTTTCGTAGCGCGTGGTGACGTGATCGGCGGGCGGGGTATTCCATTCCGACTGGCTTTGTGCCGGCCAGTTGAAATCGGCGCTGGCGAGGAAGCGTTCGAGCGCCCAGTCGGCATAGTCGGCCCAGTCGGTGGCAAAACGGACCTTGCCGCCCGGCTTCAGTGCCCGCGCGAAAGCGGCGATGGTTTCTGGCTGGATAAAGCGGCGCTTGTTGTGCCGTGCCTTGGGCCAAGGATCAGCGAACAGGATGAAAATCCGGCCCAAAGCGGCTTCCGGTAATTTGTCGAGCAGGGGACGTGCATCGCCCGCCAGGATCAGGACGTTTTTCAGATCGGTCTCTTCGATATGGCGCAGGGCAGAGCCGACGCCATTGAGGAAAGGTTCGCAGCCGATGAAGGTGACATCGGGGGTTTTGGCCGCCTGCGCCGCCAAATGCTCACCGCCGCCGAAGCCGATTTCCAGCCACAGTTCGCGCCCGGAAGACAGGGCGGCATTAACATGCGCGTCCGTCGCTTCGATCTGCGGCAACAGCGTATCGAACAGGGTCGCCTGTTGCGGCTTCAATTTGCGTGACTTGATGCGACCGAACGAACGCATCGGGCCCCATTCGGCAGGGGCGGTGGAATTTTCTTCGGACATGTAACTCTGAATACGAAAGAGGGGGCTATACGCGCCGTATAACCCCCTCTTCAGTTTTACAAAAGTGAATTGGTTAGAAGGCACCCTTGAGGGCTTCAACCAGATCGGTATTTTCCCACGAGAAGCCGCCTTGCGCATCGGGCTTCTGGCCGAAGTGGCCGTAGGCCGTAGTGCGTTCATAGATCGGCTTGTTAAGGCCGAGGTGCAGACGGATCGACTTCGGGGTCAGGCCGCCGATCAGTTCCGGCAGGATAGCTTCCAGCTTTTCTTCATCGACCTGGCCGGTGCCGTGGGTATCGACGTAGAAGGACAGCGGACGCGATACGCCGATGGCGTAAGAAACCTGCAAGGTGCACTTCTTCGCCAGACCGGCGGCAACAACGTTTTTCGCCAGATAGCGCAGGGCATAGGCGGCCGAACGATCAACCTTGGTCGGGTCCTTGCCGGAAAAGGCGCCGCCGCCGTGAGGCGCCGCGCCGCCGTAGGTGTCGACAATGATCTTGCGGCCGGTCAGGCCGGCGTCGCCGTCCGGGCCGCCGATGACGAAATTGCCGGTCGGGTTGACCAGCCATTCGGTCTCGTCGGTCACCATGCCGGCCGGCAGGACTTCGAGCGCGTAGGGCTTGATGATGGCTTCGACGTCCGAAGGCGTCAGGCCGTCCTGATGCTGGTGCGAAACCAGGATCTTGAGGATACGTGACGGCACGCCGTTTTCGTACTGGACGGTCACCTGCGACTTGGCGTCCGGCTCCAGACGATGCTCGCCGCCATGACGGGCCTGCGCCAGACGATGCAGGATATTGTGCGACCATTGCAGCGGTGCCGGCGTCAGTTCAGCGGTTTCGTCGGTGGCGTAACCGAACATGATGCCCTGGTCACCGGCACCTTCGTCCTTGTTGTCACCGGAATCGACGCCCTGGGCGATATCCGCCGACTGGGCGTGCAGGTGGCAGGCGTAATCGGCCATGGCCCAGTGAAAGCCCTTCTGCGCGTAACCAATATCCTTGACGGCGTGGCGGACCTTTTCTTCCAGACCGCCGATGATTTCCTCGATCTGGTCGTCGCCGGCGCGGACTTCACCGGCCAGGACGATACGATTGGTCGTCACCAGTGTTTCACACGCCACGCGCGCTTCCGGGTCACGGGCGAGAAACGCATCGACGACGACGTCCGAAATACGGTCGGCGACCTTATCGGGATGGCCTTCGGAAACGCTTTCGCTGGTGAAGATATAGTTGGGGCGCATGGCTTGGGACTTTCGCAAACTTAATTGGCTTCCCCATAAGCATATAAAGATATGTTTATATGATCAAGCGACTTTTTAGGGATTATATTCGCTGAGGGTGTGCATTTGGAAGAATAATGCCAGACCCGCTCTCCTGAAAAGCGAGTCCACACAGCAAGAGGCCCCGCTTCCGGAAAAGCGGGGCCTTTAGTATCCAATCAAATCAGGCAGATTTAAGCGTCTTCGTCTTCGGCAAGGGCGCGCACCAGTTCAAGAATGCGGCGGCGATGCTTGGCATTTTTGATGCGGGGAAAGGCCTCGGCGAGTTCGATGCCCTCGGTTGTCATCAGAAAACCATGGACGAACTGCTCGGATTCCGATTCCGAAAATCCTTCGACCGCTTCATTTTCGCCGTAACCTTCAAAGAAATACGCCACTGGCGCCTTGAGGGCCTTGGAGATTTCGTAGAGCTTCGAGGCGCTGATACGGTTGGAACCGCGTTCGTATTTTTGCACCTGCTGGAATGTCAGCTCGATTGTTTCGGCAAGGCCTTCCTGACTCATGCCCAAGAACTTGCGACGCATTCTGACGCGGGCGCCCACGTGCAGATCGACGGGGTTGGGGCCGCGTTCAGCCTTCAAAATATCGTCCAACTTATGCCTCTTACTTTAACCCGGCCGGTGGGGGGAATATCGGCCAAACTGTATATTATACGTCACCGCATAGCGAAACTGTTCACTGTGGGCTACATTTTTTTAGCTAATCGACCTATTTTTTCGCAGAAAAAAGCCAGTTTCCGACAGAATAACCTCTGCGAAAGACAATTAGTCCTAAGCAAATCAGCAAAACAAACACAAGATAAGCGTACCTTTGTTGTGCGAAGGCGGTAACATTTGCCTGTCCAGGTAAAGTTACGTCCATGTATCCAGCTACACCTAAACCTATTGCTGTGCCCGGAACAACGCGTCCCAGGGGGTCAATAACGCCTGATATTCCCGTGGGAGTTGACCGGACCATGGGCAATCCTTCCTCTATCGCGCGAAAGCTGGCGAGGTTGAGGTGCTGCACAGGCCCCGTCGTTGGGCCGAACCAGGCGTCATTGGAAATGTTAATAATCCATTTGGGCCTTAATATGTCATGTGGTCCATAACTGGTCATGTCCAGGGCGGGGAATATGCCTTCGTAGCAGATCAGTGGCAAAACCCTTGGAATACCGGCAAAACTATGGGGCCGCGTGCGCTCTCCCGGTGTGAAGCTGTCGTCGAAATGCGTCAGGGCCGACATACCGAGCGGATTGAGAATATCCTGATAGGGCGTGAATTCGCCGAACGGCACCAGCTTGAACTTGTTATAGGCGCCAATCACCTGCGTCCGGCCATTCCTGCGTTGCAGGGCGAGCATGGAATTGCGGTACACCGGGCGACCCGCCGATGTCTTGCCTTCCTCCCGGGAAGTACCTATCAGCAGGGACTGATTTTCAGCCAGCAAGTCACCCATATCCGGCACTGTGCCCGTACGGGGGTCCATCAACTGTTCCCACATCAAGGGAAGCGCCCCTTCCGGCCAGATGATCAGATCGGGTGCGCGATGACCGGGTTTCGGCGGCGCCTTGCTCAGGCCGATATACGAGAAGAACAGATGGCTGAAATTAGCGTTGTCCCATTTGGCTTCCTGGCCGATCGCCGGTTGCACGTAACGGATCGCATAACCGGTATCGGCGATCTGTGTCGTCATGAGCCGCGCTTCACCGACAATGAAACAGCCCAGAAGCGTCAGCGCCCCAAAGAGTGCCGGCGCGTAACCGGCGGCGCCCTTTCCTCGCCGGATCACACCGACGCTGCAAAAGGCCAGCACAGTGACAAACCCCAAGCCATAAACCCCGACATAGGCCGCCATCTGCGACAGGGCGCTGCCGGCCTTCCAGGTCGAGCCCGCCGGATTCCACGGAAAGCCGGAGAGCACCATGCCGCGCGTCATTTCAAATAATGAAAACAACGCCGCGAAGAAAACGAACCGGTGCCACCCCTTCGGCGCCAGTTTCAGATAGAGCACCGCGAACGCACCCCAGAACAGTCCGATGCCGGCAGGCAGCAGCGTGGCGGCGGGGATGGCCATCCAGCCATAGGTTTCGGCATCGACCAGAAAGGCTTCGGCCACCCAGAAACACGAGACGAGAAAGTAACAGAAACCGGCTAGCCAGCCCATGAAAAAGGCGGTGCGCTTCGGCCAGTTTCCCAGATGGCATTCCAGTGCATAGAGCAGAATGCCATAGCCCAGCAGGCCAGGCAGGAAGCCAAATGGCGGTTGAGCGAAAGCGATCAGCAGACCTGAAATGGCCGCCAGCATACGCGGCCGCTTGCGCGGATCACCCATAAAGGTCACCACCGGCGCCAGTAGCGGATGTTTCAAAAACGCCGTCAGATCAGTCATCGGCGGCCGTGATATCCGCCAGCTCCGGAGTCCGGCGATGCAGACGCAGACGCTTGATGCGGCGCGCGTCGGCATCGAGCACCTCGATATCGAAACCGGCATTGGCATAGGGCACGACCTCGCCGCGCTGGGGCACACGGCCCGCCAGCACCGCCACCAGTCCGGCCAGGGTATCGATCTCTTCCTCGGATTCTTCCGGATAGAGTTTGAGACCAAGCTTTTCTTCCAGGGTCACCAGTTCGACGCGGCCGTCGATCTCATACTGACCGTTCGGCAGCTCACGCATTTCCTCGTCGCCGGCCTCATCGTATTCATCGTCGATATTGCCGACCACGGCCTCGATGAGATCTTCCAGGGTCACCAGACCGTCCGTGCCGCCAAATTCATCGATCACAAGCGCCATATGAATGCGCTGCGCCTGCATCCGCAGCATCAGGTCGGATGTGGTCATGGAAGAGGGCACATAAAGCAGTTCGCGGCGAATACGATGCAGGACCGGCTCGGCCCAGTTCGGCGCGGCGCGGCCGGGTTCAGGCGAGAGCAGCTTGAGGATGTCCTTGATATGGACGACGCCGACCGGATCATCGAGCCCGTCCCGATAAATGGGCAGGCGCGAATGTTCGCTTTCGACACAGATGCGCACCACATCAGCCAGGGTGCTCGATAGTTCGATCGCGACAATATCAACCCGCGGCGTCATGACATCCGCAACGCTCAGGGATTGAAAGGCGCGGGCGTGGTCAATCAGGTTGGCGGCGGCGGCGGCGCCATCTTCGCTTTCGGCGGAGTCGGGGCCGGATTTTTCCGCCGGTTTCGGCTTGATCCCAAAGAAGGATAAAAAAGACTTGCGGGGCGCGTCGTCTGGCTCAGCCATGGGTGTGTTCAGGTCCATAAGGATCGGCGACATTAAGGCTTTTCAGAATATCGCGTTCGAGATTTTCCATCTCTTCCGCCTCTTCATCGTTCATATGATCATAGCCCAATAAATGCAAAGCGCCATGGACAGACAGATGGAGAACGTGATTTTTCAGCGTCTTTTGCTGTTCGACGGCCTCACGCACGCAGGTTTCCAATCCGAGCGCGATGTCACCGAGGTGCGCCATGCCCTGCATTTTCGGTGCGGGGAATGACAGCACGTTGGTGGGTGCGTTCTTCTGGCGGTATTCCTTATTGAGGGATTTCATCTCGGCGTCGTCGCACAGAAGCACGACGATATCGGTCTGCTCGGTCACATCGACCGCCCTGAGCGCCGCCAGGATACCGGTCTGCACCACCGCCTGAACGTCGGGCAAGGCATCCAGCCAGCCGTCTGCCTCAACCTCGATATCGATCAGATGTGTGTCGTGGCTCATTAGCTCTTATACTCGTTGTCATAGGCCCGAACGATGCGCGCCACCAGCTCGTGACGCACGATGTCCTCGGCCTTGAGTTCCGCCTTGCCGACGCCCTCGACCTTATCGAGCAGATGAACCGCATGGACCAGACCGCTGTCGCCACGATTGGGCAGGTCGATCTGTGACGGATCACCGGTCACCACCATCTTCGAGCCTTCACCGAGACGGGTGAGGATCATCTTCATCTGCATCCGCGTGGTGTTCTGCGCTTCGTCGATAATGACATAGGCATAGGACAACGTGCGACCGCGCATATAGGCCAGCGGCGCCACCTCAATTTCCTTGGTTTCGCGCTTCTTGGCGAGCAGTTGCGGCCCCAGGATATCATCGAGCGCGCCCCAGATCGGCGTCAGATACGGATCAATCTTCTCATTGAGATCGCCCGGCAGGAAGCCCAGGCGCTCGCCCGCCTCGACCGCCGGACGGGTGATGATCAGCTTGTCGACCGCGCCCTTCAGCAGCAGCGAAACGCCATGCGCCACAGCGAGGAAGGTCTTGCCGGACCCCGCCGGTCCAAGCGCGAAAACGAGATCGTTCGACGCCAGCTCATGAATATAAGCTGCCTGACCGGCAGTCTTGGCGGCGATGGCGCCGCGCCGACCCATGACGATGGTATTGCGCTGATCAAGCGGCACAGCCGATAATGTTTTTTCGGATTTGCCCGATTGACCGGTCAAGTGCGGTTCATTGATCAATCGGCGCACATCGGCCTCGGCGATATCGACGCCCTGATCGTACATATCAGCCAGCGTGACAATCACCGCCTTCGCTTTCTGGCGGGCGCGGGCATCGCCGGAGATGACCAGGCCACCGCCCGGCATTTCGACCAGCACCTTGAAGGCGCCCTCGATCATGGCCAGGTAGCGCTCGCTGGGGCCGACCACAGCCAGAACGCAAGCGTCGGTCAGGTTGATAAAATCGTCCTTGACGGCGGCCATCAGATCAACGCGCCCTTCAGGCTGTTATTGCTGTTGGCGATGATCTTCACCTTGTGGATCTCACCGATCAGATGAGCGGCATCCTCTACGAATACCGATTGCAGGTAGGGCGAACGACCAATGGCCTGTCCTGCCAGACGGCCCGGCTTTTCAAACAGGATATCCAGAGTCTGACCGATCAGCTTTTCCTTGAAGGCCTGTTGCTGCTCAATGATCAGCGCTTGCAGGGTTTGCAAACGCGCATCGGCCACTTCATCGGACACCTGACCGGGCATACCGGCGGCGGGCGTGCCGGGACGCGGCGAATATTTGAACGAGAAGGCCGAAGCGTAACCAACGCGACGGATCAGATCGAGCGTATCCTCGAAGTCCTTGTCGGTCTCACCGGGGAAGCCGACGATGAAATCACCGGAAAGCGCCAGATCGGGGCGCACCGCCTTGATGCGGTCGATCAGGTCGAAATAGGCCTGACGGCCATGTTTGCGGTTCATGGCGCGCAGGATCTTGTCCGAACCCGACTGCACCGGCAGATGCAGATAGGGCATAACGGCAGCCAGATCGCGGTGAGCATCGATCAGATCCTGACCCATGTCGTTCGGGTGCGAGGTGGTGTAGCGCAGGCGGTCGATACCCTCAATACCAGCCAGAGCGTACATCAATTTCGCCAGGGTCGATTCCGCGCCAGCAGTATCGAGGCCGTTGTAAGCATTGACGTTCTGACCCAGCAGGGTCAGTTCGCGCACGCCTTTGGCGGCCAAGGCCTTCGCTTCATCGAGGATCGACTTGACCGGGCGCGACCATTCGGCGCCGCGGGTATAGGGCACCACGCAGAAGGTGCAGAACTTGTCGCAACCTTCCTGCACGGTGAGAAAGGCGGTCGGACCATTTACGGCGCGATCCCCAGAATCTAAAGCCGTAAGCGCGTCGAACTTGGCTTCCGGCGCGAAATCGGCGGAGAGACGCTCACCCTTGGAACGATGAGTGCGGGCAATCAGCTCGGGGAGCTGGTGGTAGGCCTGCGGACCAACCACCAGATCCACAGCCGGCGCGCGGTTCATGATCTCCTGACCTTCGGCCTGGGCGACGCAGCCGGCGATGGCGATGGTCATACGGCCCTCGCCACGTGCTTCCTTTTCCTCACGCATTTCACGCAGGCGACCGATTTCCGAATAGACCTTCTCGGCGGCCTTTTCACGGATATGGCAGGTATTCAGAAGAACCAGATCGGCGCCCTCGGCCTTGTCGGAGACTTCATAGCCCAGCGGACGCAGGATATCGACCATGCGCTCGCTGTCATAGACGTTCATCTGACAGCCGTAAGTCTTAATGTGGAGCTTCTTTAAGGGGACGTGATCGTTCATCAAGCGGTTATGGGGATTGATTGAGGAAAAAGCAATAAGACGCAGGAGGCACAGCCTCCTGCGCCTCGAAACTATTCTTTGATAATAACAAAAAACCGGGCCTAAAGGTCCGGTTTTTTGTTATTTTATAGGACAAGTTCTGGGGTGAAGGGGACCGTGTCCCCTTCGACTTACTTTTCTTCCCCAAGCGGAACCCCATAAAGCTCCAGCTTGTGACCAACCAGCTTGTAACCCAGCTTTTCAGCCAAGGCTTCCTTCATCTTCTCGATTTCCTCATCAAAGAACTCGATGACCGCACCGGTCTTGATATTGATCAGGTGATCGTGGTGGTCATTACCGGCCTCTTCATAGCGCGAGCGGCCATCGCCGAAATCGTGACGCTCAACCACACCGGCTTCTTCAAACAGGCGTACCGTACGATAAACCGTCGCCAGCGAAATGTTCGGATCGACCGCCGCGGCACGATGATACAGTTCCTCGACGTCCGGGTGATCTTCAGCTGCCGACAGAACACGCGCCACAACCCGGCGCTGGTCGGTCATGCGCATGCCTTTTTCGATACATTGTTGTTCTATGCGGTCCATGGCCTGCGCTCCGGTTTAGGCAAAAAAGTCCCGCAAATGTATGGCGTTGCGCCTCAGAGTGCAAGCCTCAAGATGTAAGCATCCGCCGGCGGTTTGCCCTTGCGGCTGTAATAGGCCTTGCGCCGCCCGGTCTTCTTGAAGCCAACACTTTCATAGAGACGCAGGGCCGCCGGATTATCGATCGCCACCTCAAGGAACAGCGATTCCGCCCCTTCGGCATGCAAGGCCTTGATCACCTGCTGCAACAACATCCGCGCCAGACCCCGCTTCTGGAAATCGGGGTCAGTGCAGATGGTCAGTATCTCGCCTTCGCCGGACACCACCGTCATCACCACGAAACTGACGATCTCACCCTCAACCTCGAATACATAGGTGCGGTGGTGCGGCTTGATCAGCAGATCGGCAAAAACGCCTTCGCTCCAGCCATAATCGAAACACCGCGTATGAATGTGCTCCAGTTGCACAGACGGCGCATCAAGCTGGCGGATCAAGGTCATGAACTAACGGTTTCGTTCAGGCTGATTATACCGCGGGTCGAGGCAATGGCATCGGCTTCGCGCATATACAGCGGGGTCAAATTGTCGTGACCCATATCTACGGTCAGGCGAGAAAGCGCGTCAAGCGCTGGCCACGTTTGGGGGAATTCCTGCGTCGCAGGCCAATAGGCCTGAAGGAGCGCTGTCGCCGGGCCGGTCAGGATATCAACCGGATGGGCAGCGGCATATTCGCTGATAACCTCCGGCGCGTTGGTATCCAATGTCACCGCTGAACCACCATCGAATGTCTGCACATAGATTTGCCCGCGACCGCCGTTCACCACCGCCATCCGGCTTTTACTCCGCAATTCGGCATGATGACCCAGCGCTTCCAAAGTGCCTATGCCTTTCAGCGCCACGTCCGCGCCGGTCGCCAGCCCCTTGGCGAAGGACAGGCCGACGCGCACACCGGTAAACGATCCCGGCCCCAGGGTGACGCCAATCAGATCGAGGTCTTTGGCCCTGATGCCGGTCGCCTGAAAACCCTCCAGCGCCATGACGGGCAGGCGTTCCTGCTGGCCGCGCATCATGCCTTCGATTATCTGGAACAGGCAGGTCTCGCCATCGAACAGCCCCAGACTGCAGGCGTTCAGCGAGGTATCAATGACGAGCCGCAAGCTCAATTACAGCACCTGCTCGATGGATTTCACTTCCGGCACATAGTGCTTCATCAGGCTTTCAACCCCTTGACGCAGGGTGGCGGATGACGACGGGCAACCCGAACAGGCGCCGCGCATATGCAGGTACAGCGTGCCGGAATCGAGATCGAAGCTATCGAACTCGATATCGCCGCCATCCTGCGCCACAGCCGGACGCACGCGGGTATCGAGCAAATCCTTGATCTCGGCGACGATCTGGCCCAGTTCGCCTTCGTAAACGACGTCATCTTTCACGACGACTTCACGCAGGATCGGCTGGCCGCTGGAATAAAAATCCATGATGGCGGCCAGAATCGGCGGTTTGAGCTGAGCCCAGATCAGGTCTGAGTCCGGCGAACGGCGCACAGTCAGGAAGTCGCCGCCGAAGAACAGTCCGGCCACGCCATCGAGTGCGAACAAGGCCTCGGCCAGCGGAGACACCTTGGCATCGTCGGTCGTACGAAATTCCTTCGTGCCGGTGCCAAGCACCTCCTGACCGGGGATGAACTTGATGACATCAGGGTTCGGGGTGGATTCAGTCTGGATAAACATGGCAGCGCCTTAAACTGTAACTGCGCTGTAAATGGGCCTAAAGCCGCTGCAAGACAAGAGGCATCTTATGTAATGGGGTCGAGGGGTCCTGCGACCCCTCGCCTTTTCTTTTTACAGCTTGGCTGCCCATTCCCGGATCAGCGCATTGACGATCGTCAGCTTGGCGAAACTCCAGCCGCCGGTTTCCATATCGGCCATCATCGATTGCAACGGTTCGATCAGTGTCTTGTTCTCGGTTTCCCAGTTTTCGATAATCTGGGCCGGGCTTTCCGAAGGCGACATGCGCGCCATCATGGTCTTCACCACCGTCTTTTGCTCGGATAAAACATCCTCGATCAGACGACGAGTCGCCATGCGGTCCCACGGATCATGCGACGCCAGATTGCCGGCGCCGGCCTGCAAGCCATCGAAGCCGAAATGCGCACCGGTAAGGAAATAAAGCTCGGCGGTCCTGTCGAGCGGCTTTTTCTTTTCCGATGCCAGATCGATGATATCGGACGCGTGGTGGAAGCCACTCAGGCGCGTGATCCGCGTCGCCAGATCGGCCGGGCAGCCCAGGGCTTCCAGTTCCGCCACGCGATCCGCCAACCGCGCCTTCATCGGCTCGGTCAGGGCCGCATCACCCTGAGTAAGCAAGCTTGAAACACCTTCCGCATACGGTTTGAGCATGGTGGCCAAATCGGAAGCCTGAGTCGCATTGCGCCGCGCAATCCAGTAGGTCTGGTGCCGGACGAAGCTGGCCAGGTCGCTGTAAAGCGCCATTTGCGCCACAGCGGAAATCCGGTTGTCGAGCGCATTGATCTCGCTCCACAGGGTATTGATATCGAAAAGCTGGCGGGTGGCCTCGAACGCCAGAACCAGGGCCGAGGTATCGACCCCTGCCCCGCGTGTCGCGCGCATGGCGAAGCTTGGTCCACAGACATTGACGACCTCGTTGCTCACCACCGTGGCGATGATTTCGCGGTGCAGGCGATGCTTGCGAATGGCATCAACATAGACATGCAGGGCCGGCGGGAAATAACGCATCAGCACAGGCTCAAATCCGGCATCGTCCGGCGCGGTGCCGGCCACGATATCATCGAACAGCACCAGTTTGGCGTAGGCGGTGATGACGGCCAGTTCCGGACGATAAAGGCCATGACCGCCAACCTTGCGCGCTTCCAAAGCTGAATTGGACGGCAGGCCCTCGACCTTGCGATCGAGACGGTCGCGCTTCTCCAGACCCGACATGAAAGCCTGCTGTGCGCCGTTATCATCCGCCGAGGTGGCTTCCTGAAGCGAAAGCGCCAGGGTCTGGTCGTAATTGTGTTTCAACACATGGCGCGCCACATCATCGGTCATGCTAGCCAGCAGATCATCACGCGCCTCAGTTTTGAGCTTGCCGGAAGCAATGACCTGGCTGAGCAGGATCTTGATATTGACCTCGTGGTCGGAACAATCGACGCCGGCGGAATTATCAATGGCGTCGGTATTGAGCCGCACACCGGATTCGGCGCAGGAAATCCGCCCCGCCTGGGTCAGGCCGAGATTGGCGCCCTCGCCGATCACTTTCGCACGCACCTCGGCACCGTCGATGCGAATGGCGTCATTCGCCTTGTCGCCGACATCGAGGTGCGCCTGCGCCGGGGCCTTGATATAGGTGCCGATGCCGCCGAAATAGAGCAGTTCGACGCGGGCCTTCAGGATGGCTTGCATCAGCTCGAACGGCGACACCTCGTTCGCTTCCAGATCGAGCAGGGCCTTGATTTCCGGCGACAGCGGGATCGATTTCTGGCTGCGCGGGAAGATACCACCGCCCTTCGAAATCAGCTCCGAATTATAATCCTGCCATGAGGAACGCGGCAGGGCGAACATGCGCTCGCGCTCGGCAAAGGCCTTTTCCGGATCAGGATTGGGATCGATGAAGATGTCGCGGTGATCGAAGGCAGCAACAAGCAGAGTCTTTTTCGACAGCAACATGCCGTTGCCGAAAACATCGCCAGACATGTCGCCGACACCGGCCACGGTGAAGGTTTCGGCCTGGATATCCTTGCCGATCTCGCGGAAGTGACGCTTAACCGCTTCCCACGCACCCTTGGCAGTAATGCCCATGACCTTGTGATCGTAGCCGACCGAGCCGCCAGACGCGAAGGCATCGCCCAGCCAGAAATTGTAATCAGCCGACACGCCATTGGCGATATCGGAGAAGGTGGCTGTGCCCTTGTCGGCGGCGACCACCAGATAGGGATCGGGATCATCCCAGCGAATGACATCGACGGGCGGCACAATATTGCCCTTGCCGTCGAGATTATCGGTCAGGTCAAGCAGGCCGCTAAGGAAGGTCTTGTAGGCGATGATGGCGGCGTTTTTCACCTCGTCGGGTGTGCCATTCTTCGGCAGTTTCTTCGGGAAGAAGCCCCCCTTGGAACCGACCGGTACGATGACTGCATTCTTGACCTGCTGCGCCTTGACCAGACCCAGGACTTCGGTGCGGAAATCATCCTTGCGGTCCGACCAGCGCAGGCCACCGCGCGCTACCGGCCCGAAGCGCAGGTGGACACCTTCAACGCCCGGCGACCAGATAAAGATTTCGCGGTAGGGCTTTGGTTCCGGCAGGTCGGCCAGTTCGCGGCTGGCGATCTTGAAGGAGATATAGGGCTTATCGTTTCCATCAGCCCCTTTCTGGAAATAGTTGGTGCGGCGTATGGCGCCGATCAGGGCGGCCAGACGACGCAGGACGCGGTCATGATCGAGACTGGCGACCTTTTGCAGCAAGGTTTCGATATTGGCCGCCGCCGCTTCGACCGCTGTCAGGCGCAACTTGGCATCACCGCCGTCGAGCGCGAATTTGGCGTTGAACAAGCTGAGCAGGGCCTCGACCACTTCCGGATTTTCGCGCAGGGCCGCCTGCTGGATATCCGGGCTCGGATCAAGACCAGACTGGATACGATAACGGCAGAAGGCGCGCAGCAAAGCCACTTCGCGCCATGACTGGCCGGTCAGGGCCAGGGCATTGAAGCCGTCATCTTCCGTCCGGCCGTACCACAGGGCCAGAAGCGTTTGCTCGAATTCATCGCGGAAATCGGCAAAGGCGCCGGCGTGACTGCGTGGCAGTTTCAGGATGAATTCATGCACCCAATAGGTGCCGATATCCTGAGAACGGACATGGTAGCCATATTCTTCCAGCGTCCGGACGCCCATATTGCCAAGCACCGGCAGGATGTCCGACAGCGGAATGGCTTTTTCGGCGCGGGTATAGAGCTTGAAGCAGAAATGATTTTCATCATCTTCCAGGCGCTGATAGGCGCGGACATTGACCGGCGTCTCAACCGAAAGACCATGCAGGCAGGCTGTATCAGTCACGGCCTCAGCGGAGGTATAACGCTCCTGATAACCGGCAGGAAAGGCTGCTGCCCATGTCATCCAGTTGATGCCGTCATACGGCGCCTTCACCGTTTCCAGCACACTGGTATTCTCGACCAATGCCTCGACTTTTTGCGGCCAGGAGCGAGTGATGTTTTCGATATCGGCTTCAACATCGGCGATATTCGGATCGAAGTGATCGCCGGGCGTGACACCAATAATATAATGGATGCAGGAGAGCAGCGATTCGGTGATATAGGAATAGGAGGCCGACACCCGGCCGCACCACGCACGAGCCAGGATTTCCCCCGCCTGTTTTTGCATCTGTGCCTGGTAGATTTCGCGTGGAATATACAACATCACCGAAATGAAGCGATCGAACGGATCGACGCGGGTGAACAGCCGCACGCGTGGACGATCGGACAGGTGCAGGATGCCGCGGGCGATGCGCAGCAATTCCTGTTCGGTCATCTGGAACAGTTCGTCGCGCGGGTAGGTTTCGACGATATTCTTCAGGCGCTTTTCATTATAACCGCCCTGAAGACCCAGCGCCGCCGCCTCATGCAGCACGTGCTCCGCTTTCTTGCGGATCAGCGGCACCTCGAAAGCCGGGCGATCATAGGCCTCGCTGGTGAACAGGCCAACAAAACGGACCTCCCCGGAAGGCTTGCCGTCGGTGCCGTAGCGTTTAACGCCGATATAATCCATATAAACCCGGCGATGGACACGCGACTTGATATTGGCCTTGGCGACAGTCACCGGCTCGGAATTTTCAAGCTGGGTCATCAGTTGCTGGCTAAGTACCGCCGGTTCGGATGAGCGGCGCAATACGGCACGGCCGGAGTCACGCAGCACGCCGAAGCCTTCCTGCATCTGGTTCAGCGGTTCTTCTTTGGCATAGGAACCATCGCTTTCGCGTGGATAGGCATAGCCCCGCGCCCCCAGGAAAACGAAATGGTTTTCATCCATCCAGCGCAGGAAGGCCAGGTTTTCGTCCAGGACCGTTTCTTCAACGGCCGGATTGCCACGTTGCTTTTCGAGCGAGGCGATTTCCTCAGCCAACAGCTTCTGCATGCGCGGAAAATCACGAACCGCCAGCTTGAGGTCATTCAGGCTCTGGTCGATGCCTTCGATAATCTGCTTGTGGCGTTCGGCACTTTGGCGTTCGATGACGACCAGCATCATCGATTCCTTGAGATCGTCGCCGGTCTTGACACGATTGCCATCGAAATCACGATGCGAGGTCACGACCGGATGGAACATCGACCGGATCGAAACCCCCTGGTCGATCAGCTCACCCATGACGGTCTCGACGATGAACGGCGCGTCGCTCTGTACAATTTCAACCACGTCGTATGCCGTCGGCTGGCCTTTGTCATCGAGAACAGGCGTGACGCGCTTCAAGGTCTGGGCGCCGTTGCGCTGGCCACCATATTGCCAGAAAGCTGCGATGACGCGATTGAGATCCCCGGCGGTCAGGTCGGCCAGTTCATCGGCGTCGAAATCCTCCAGTATCTGGGTCAGGAAATTTCTTTCGCACTCATCGAGCCGGAGAAAATCCTTCACTCCCCGGTCTGTGACAAATGCCTTTATCAGGGCGTCCTTGGAGGGGGATTGGCTTTCGCCGTCGTTGCGCGTGTCCATGCGTGTATTTCCACTTGATCCTGACCGCGAGTGTCGGAGGTGGCACCGGTTCGCGGTTCATTATTATAGGCCCCGAATATGGAGCCGGAGTATGCGACGCAATGTTTAACAAAAGCGCGTAACGCTTTCACTACAAAGTTGCCGGGGCAACCGATTTTGTGATCACTTTCTTTGACGCTCAAGCCGCGGGGGTACGCCACATCGGCGACGGCGCACACTTCTGCTTGCCAAATGCATACTTTGGGCCATGGCGTTTAGACAGCATGAGACACAAACCAATAAAAAGCCGCCAATCCGGCGGGGGACTGGCGGCTTGAACGCAAGGGCTTCTTTATGGGGGGAAGGAGCCTTTGCGTCTGATTCGATACGGACGCGCCGGGGGGGGTGGCGCGCCCGTATCTCGTTTTCGACCTTGCCGCACGGACCGGGCGGGGCATAGCCTGACTCCGGCGGGACGCCCGGGCGAAACACCCGAACGACGGCTCAGGTTTTAACACCACGATTGCGGTATAACCAGACGTCCGGCCATCACACTTGTGTGCGGAAAACGTGTGAAATACGTGTTCGTCCTGTTAAAAAACATGACTAACGATCCGTTATTCAATCTTAATTTAGCTTTTGGCGGCTAGGTTGCAGGCACTATGATACAACCCGTGCTCGCGCTTGTTGCCTGGTCGATGATCATGCTTGTCTGGCTCTATGTCCGCAGGCTGCCGGCGCTTGTCCGTTATGCCATATCGGAAGCCAGACTGCAAAGTGGCGAGGCCATCCGCCAGATGCCGCCGCAGGCGCAATGGGCGGCGGATAATTACAATAACCTGATGCAGCAGCCGACGCTGTTTTACGCCCTGTGCCTGGGTATTTTTCTCAGCGGCCTGTCCAATCCCGGCCTCGAATATCTGGCCTGGCTCTATGTCGCAATTCGGATCGTTCACTCGATCGTGCAGTCGACCGTCAATATCACCACTATCCGCTTCTGCCTGTTCCTGGCCAGTTCCGGCGTGCTGGGGGTTTTATGCTTTGACGCTTTACGGATCGCGTTCAGGTTTTAGCTGCCCGTATAAGGCACAATCCGCCACATCCGCAGGGTATGTTTGATGCGACCGGCCTCCGATCCGGCGCGCTGGCCATGGCCGACATAGAGATCAGCGCGGATTTTCCCCTTGATCGCCCCGCCGGTATCGAGCGCCGCCACCATCCGTTGATAGGTCGGGAACGAATCCTTGAGCGCGCCGGCATCTGCATCAAGCCAGAACAGGTCGCCCATATCATTCTGCGACGGATCGATGGCAATGGCCGAACCCGACGGCAGAGCCAGCCCCGACGCGCCGACCGGCTCGGTCTGGTCCGGTTGAATGACGAAAAAACCATAACGCGGGTTGCTGTTCATGATCTCGGTGGCTTCCGGCCCGCGATGCGCCGCCAGCCAGGCGTGGATATTGTCGCCGGAGGTCTGGGTCTTGTCGAGGATACCGCGCTCCGTCAGGGTCCTGGCGATACCGACGAAAGGCCAGCCATTATCGGCGGCATAGGCGGCATAGATGCGCTTGCCATCCGGCAGGTCAAGAAAGCCCGACCCCTGAAGCTGCATGAAGAAATAGTCTTCGGGACGCATGTAATACTGCACCCCGGAAACGTTATCGACGGGCATTTTTTCGATTTCGGCGCGGGTAAAATAAGGCACATAGGCCTCACCCACCTTGCGCGCGGCAACCTTCGCAGCCGTTGACGCCGGCATCATCTGCGCACCCGGCACATAGACCAGATCGGCGGGCCTGGTGCGAACCGGCTGGGAAAATTCGGCGTCTGGCGTTAGCTGCGCATCATAGTCCGGCACGAAATAACCCGTCAGAAGCCCCGTATTATTATTTGGGCCCTCCACCTTCTCAACCCGGAAATGCGCATTGAGAAACGCCATGATCTGATGCGGTGTTTCGAAATCCTGCCGGGCCATGGCGATGCAGACATCGGCATATTGCCGGCCTTTTTTGTACTGGCAGGTGGCGCGCAAAGCCTCGATGGCGATAAACGGATCGGTATTTTCCCAGCCCGGCAGATCAGACAGGCGCGCGCCTTCCGGCACCGGCGTCGGCAGATAAACCGGAGGCTGTTCAGGCCCGGCGGGCGTCTTCGGCGGGGTCACAGCCACCGGTCCGACGGGCCTTTCGGCGCAGGCAGCCACCAGCAGGCTCAGGGCAAGCGCAAAACCAAGCCTCAATCTCACGCCTTGGCCGCCTCTACCTTCGTGAGCAACCAGGGGCTGGCGGGGTTTTTCATCGCCTTCTGGAACGTCCAGTATTCCGCCGTGCGTTTATAGGCGCGATGCGGCTTGACCGGCTCGGCCTTCTTGTCCGGTGTCGTGACGGGTACAGCCGCCTCGGTCGTTTCGGCAATGTCATTAGTATTATCGGGAACAACAACGTCTTCGTAAGCCAGTTCGGACAGGAAGCGAACGCGGATCTGCGCCAGGTCTTCCTTGAAATCGATCAGATCGAGATCAGCCTTTGGCGTATCGACGAAACTGACCGTATCCTTCGGTGCACCGGCGCGTTGACCCACCGCCTGACTAAAACTGTTCATGACACGTTCGGACAGCCTGTCCCTGATCGTATCCAGTTCGCCCTTGTGGAAGGCAACCACGACCTGCTCATAGGTCTCGCGGGCCTTTTCAAGAAAATTGATCTCGTTGAAATTGGTGTCGCGCGTTTTCAGCGTTTCCAGATTGGGCATACGCATGGCTTCCGGCACACGCTCAGCGCGCACAGCTGCATCCAGCTCCTCCCCTTTTGGCCCCGCCGGCTTTTCCTCGGGACGGAAGCCCATCTTCCGACCCAGCACATTATAGAGCTGAAGCAGGATCACCACGGCCAGCACGGCAAAAACAATAAGGGCTATCACTTGGGTGTTCACGGGAAGTCTCTTCTGGTTTTCGGCCGGCCGGTAGGTTTTGGGCGCCTTTGAAGCGCCCGACACACTAACTATATAGGATAAGTTTAAAGAAACGGAACTCTTCGTTTGATTGCTTAAAATTTTCTTATCTGATAGTCGCATTTCCACACATGTCCGTGCGGCGGTTATCGCCCCCTGACAAGACGAATTACCGGAGCCTGTTTTATGTCTGACGCCTTCACTCCCGAACAACCGCCCGCCCCGCAAATGCAGGTCCTGGCGCAATTCATCCGCGATTTCTCGTTCGAAAATCCCCGCGCGCCGAATTCGCTGCGCATGGATTCGCGTCCGGAAGTCGATCTCGGCGTCGAAATGAGCGCCAAGGGTCGTCCGGATGGCCTGTTCGAAGTCGACATCAAACTGACGGTCAAGGCCTCCACCCCCGAAGGCGCCATGTTCGCCATCGAACTGCTCTATGGCGGCCTGTTCCAGCTTGGCAATATTCCGGAACAGATGGTTGAACCGACCCTGCTCGTCGAATGCCCGCGCTATCTCTTCCCGTTCGCTCGCCGCATCATCGCCGATGCGACCGCCGACGGCGGCTTCACCCCGCCCTTCTTCCTTGAGCCGATCGATTTTGGCGCGCTGTACATGCAGCAAAAGGGCAATATCCAGGCCCAGCAAACTGTCGGACAAGCTTGATCGCTTGAGCGATCAAGCCTTTTGCATAAGATGCCTCGCATCAACTCGGGCGCGCCTTGTGCTTGCCAAATGCCATAGCATTTGGAGATCAGAGTTTGTGAAATCATGTTTCAGTAAGCCCGGTGGAAACGCCGGGTTTTTTGCATTTCGGGCAAAGCCACAGCGATTTTTTATTTCCTGGACGGTAAGCAAGCGCCTTGTGGAAAATCCGCCTGCCTGTTTGAAACCTGCCTGTTTGATAATGTCTGAAAAATCTATACTGCGTGTTCTGGTGGTCGATGATAACCAGGCCTCCGCCGACACCCTGCACTGGACCGTCGAACTGTTCGGTGATGAGGTCAAAAGCTGTCACGATGGTAAAACAGCCCTGAAACTGGCGGCTGAATTCAAGCCTGACGTGGTTCTGCTCGATATCGGCATGCCCGGCATGGACGGTCTTCAGGTCTGCGCCGCCTTGCGCGCCATGCCGGAACTGGCACATCTCAAGATTATCGCGCAAACCGGCTGGGGTGATGAACAGATGCGCCTGAAGACAGCCTCTGCCGGTTTTGACCTGCACCTGGTCAAGCCCGTCGATCCGCACATGCTGGAAGATATGCTGTGGCTGCTGCGCTCAGGGCGAAAAGCCGCTTAACTGCCTGCCGGCCACAGGGCCTTGTCTTTCAGGTACTTCTTCACGAACGCTTCATGCGCCTCGGCTTCGGCGGCGGTAATACGCGAAACCAGCGGCCGTGGACGCGGGCCATAGCTGACGTGGTTGGCGGTCGCGGCAGCCGAGGCGCGCGCGCCGACCATCTCCAGATCAAGCCCCCGCTCCTTGCCGCCTAGCAATTCGAGATAGACACTCGCCAGCAGACGCGCATCGATCAGGGCGCCGTGCAGATCGCGTTCGGCCAGGGAAATATTGAAGCGCCGGCACAGGGCATCGAGCGAATTGGCCGCGCCGGGGAATTTCAATCGCGCCATTTCCAGCGTATCAATCCACTGTTCGGTCGGCGTCGCCACGCGACTGTGCCGTTCCAGCTCCATATTGATGAAGCCACGGTCGAAGGACGCATTGTGGGCGATGATCTTGCGATCGCCAATGAATTCAAGCAGTTCGTCGCAGATGGATTCCATCTTCGGCTTGCCGCGCACCATTTCATTGGTGATGCCGTGGACGCGGATAGCGTCCGCCTCGATCTCACGCTCGGGATCGATAAAGCGATGATAGGTCCGGCCGGTTGGCAGCAGGTCCTCGATCTCGATACAGCCGACTTCGATCAGGCGGTGACCTTTTCTGTGGTCAATGCCGGTGGTTTCGGTGTCGAGTACGATTTCTAGGGCCATGACCTTTAAGTGATAAAGATCAGCTGATTTGTAAAGAGGTCAATTTTTCGATCAACAACCGCACGGCATCACGACAATCATCAAAGCTTTTCGAGGTATCGATAATGAAATCTGCCCTCGCCCGCTTTTCAGCATCCGGCATCTGGCGTGCCAGTATGGCCTCGAATTTGGCCTCGGTCATGCCGGCGCGCGCCAGTACCCGCGCTGCCTGAATATCCGCCGGCGCACTGACCACCACAACCTTGTCGAGATAGGACTCCGCGCCGACCTCATAAAGCAGCGGAATATCGAGCAGCACCAGTTGCGCATCTTTGTTGTCTGCGAAAAAAGCCAGCCGGTCAGCCGCCAGCGCCGGGTGAACAATGGCATTCAGGCGTTCAAAATTCACCGCCTCACCTTTCAGTGCCGCCGACAGTTTGTGGCGATCGACAATCCCGTCGGTGATCACATCGCCAAAGGCTTCGACCAGCTTATCCTTCACCGGTTTCGAGTCGGCATAGAGCCGGTGCACGGACAGGTCAGCATCCCACACAGGTATACCTTCATCGGCGAACATCGCCGCGATGGTCGATTTTCCCATGCCGATTGAACCGGTCAAACCGAGCTTGATCATTCGGTTTCACCCAGGAATTCCAGCGCCAGACTGCGGACATCGAAATCCGCGCGCGGTTCGACACCATAAAAGGCCAAAAAGCTGGGCCGTGCCTGTTCAATCAGCATGTTGAGGCCGTCGACCGTTTTCAGCCCCTGGGCTTCCGCCGCCTGTAGCCAGGCGGTTTTCAGTGGCCGGTAGGTCATATCCATCACCGCCGCGTTTTCCGTCAGGTTTTCAAACAAAGGATGCGGACCACCCGAGGCGGCGTTAATGATGGCGATGGCGCCGTCAAAGGCGCGATCGACCTGGGTCAGGTCAAAGGCGGTGACGCCGGACTGGAAGGCAAACACCAGCTCTTCGGCGCGGGCGAGGGTGCGGTTGATGATGCGCACCTCCGGGCAACCCTTGTCGAGCAAAGCGGCGACGACCGCACGTGACGCCCCGCCAGCACCCATGATCGCGGCCGGCGCTGATGACAGGTCGCACTCCGGCGCCTGCAATTCAAAAGCCCGCAGCAAGCCGTGACCATCGGTGGAATCGGCGTGGATATGGCCGTCTTCATCAAAGGTCAGCAGATTGGCCGAACCGGCTTTTTTCGCCGTATCGGAAAACGTATCGGAGAGAGCCAACGCCTGTTCCTTGAAAGGCGCAGTGACGTTCAGGCCCTTGATACCGTTTGAGCGGCAAGAAAGGATCAGGCGATCGAAACCGTGCTCATCCTTCGGGCCAAAAGGGGCATAGACGCCATTCAGGCCGAGATCTCGCAGCCAGGCTGTATGCAGGAAAGGGCTTAAGCTGTGGTGGATCGGCTGGCCGACCACGCCGGCGACCATAGCCGCGCCTGTAGGGAGACTGGTCATGCCATCACCACCTTGAGATTGCGAAGCTGTGCCAGAAGCGGGAGGAGGGGCAGGCCGAGAACGGTGAAGTAATCGCCGCGGATGGCTTCGAACAGATGGACCCCTTCGCCTTCCAGCATATAGCAACCGACGCTGGACAGGATCTTGTCGCCGGTTTGCGCCAGATAATTATCGATAAAGGCGTCGGACAGGGTGCGGACGGTCATTTCGGCGGTCTCAACCTGTGACCAGACGATCATACCATTTTCCGCCAGCGCCATACCGGCATGGAGATAGTGAACCTTACCGCTCATGCGTTTTATCAGCGCGCGGGCTTCGTCGAGATTGTGCGATTTGCTGATCAGGTCTTTTTCGAGTTGCAGGACCTGATCGCCGCCCAGAACCAGACCAGGATTGGCCAGCGAAACATGCAGCGCCTTGGCTTCGGCTAGTTTCAGCGCCACCGATTTCGGGCTGTGGCCACGCGCCAGACATTCGTCCTTGATGGCGTCTTCATCGAGGTTGGCCGGAATCTTGGTGTGCGTCAGGCCGGCGCCAGTCAGGAGCGCGGAACGGGAAGCGGAAGCGGAAGCGAGGATAAGCTGGGTCATTTTGCTCAGTGGTAAGTTGCAGGGCCATAAAACGTTCTTGGGGCCCCTGCACCCCATAACACGACGGTGTTTAGTCGCTAATACTAAAAAAGCCGGGACCCGATGTCCCGACTTTTTTAGTATTATGTAATTATCCACTATCGCGTTTCGGGGCGCGGGGTCTGCGACCCCGCATCTTAAATCCCTCCAAGCCTTCCCGTCCGCTTCTCATTCAACAGGCTGATGATCGTCGCCGAGGTTTCTTCAATCGACCGCCGGGTGACATCGATCACCGGCCAGCCCTTTTTCTCGAACAACCGGCGCGCGCGGATAATTTCCTGCCGTACCGCTTCCTGATCGGTATAGCTCGACGGCCGGTCATCATTCAGGGTCAGCAGGCGGCTCTTGCGGATCGAGATCAGCCGCTCCGGTGAGGCGATCAATCCCACGACCAGCGGAATATTCATATCGTCCAGCTCATCCGGTGGCTCTCGTCCGGGCACCAGCGGAATATTGGCCGCCTTGATGCCGCGATGCGCCAAATAGATGCAGGTCGGTGTCTTAGAGGTCCGGCTAACCCCGACCAGCACGACATCGGCATTCTTCACACGATCTGCGGCTGCGCCATCATCATGGGCAATGGCGTAATTCAGCGCCTCGATACGCTCAAAATATTCATTGTCGAGATTATGCTGCGCGCCAACCCGCTTGGATACCGCCGCGCCAAGATGCCGGGAGAACGCCACCACCAGCGGATCAAGTACGCCAATCGCCGGCATATCCAATTCCCGGCACCGCGCTTCCAGCATGGTGCGCAATTCCATATCGACCATGGTGTGCAGCACGATGCCCGGAAAACTCTCGATTTCCGTCAGGGCACGCTCCAGCTGCTTTTCCGAGCGGATCAGCACATAAATATGCTCGATTGGCAGAATACCTTCAAAACGCGCTGCCGCCGCCTTGGCCAGAGCATTAAGGGTTTCACCGGTTGAATCCGACACCAGGTGAACGTGGAAATAGCTGCCAATCTTGGCGGAAGGCGAGGACATGGATAGCCTGTCAAATAAATCTGTGTGCCGAATCGGGGATAATACGGCTGTATAACTCGGGCTCTAGCGGGGACAATCATCCGATAATTCGCAAGCGCCTGCAAGGGCAGGGGACAACGAGTATAACTGCTCGTTTTACCCGGAAATTATCGACTCCCAGCAAATCTGTATGAAATCCTTATGACGCGCTGTGTGTAAGTTAAGACTTCATTAACCATTCACACGAACGCCCCAACGCGGATTAAGAAAGTTTTAAGCTTTCCTAATATTTGGTTAATTATCCAAGTCATTCACAGGGCTGTTAATGAAGCATTAACCATTCCGGACAGCATGTGAAAAAGCAGTGAATCCGGCAAAATCTGCGACACTTTTGCGCACTGTCCCCGGCCCTATAACCCTCTACAAACTCTTTTCTTTTCTTTTAGATTAGGTCAAAGGGAAGGGCGCTTTTCACACAGGTTGACTCATGACCACCACTCAGGCATCCGTAAATCCATCGATCCTGGCAGTCCTTCAGGGTCAAACGCTGAAAGTGCCTCCGGTTTGGTTCATGCGTCAGGCCGGACGTTACCTTCCCGAATATCGAGAGCTAAGAGCCACGACCAAAGGCTTCGTTGATTTCTGCCTCACGCCTGAGAAAGCGGCCGAGGCCACTTTGCAGCCGATCAGGCGTTATGGCTTTGATGCCGCCATCCTCTTTTCAGATATCCTGATGATACCCCTGGCCCTGGGTCAGGATCTGACCTTTGCGGTCGGTGAAGGACCAGTGCTTGGCGAATTGCCGGCAATGGAAGCCATGCGACAAAAAGCAGGTTCGGCGGGGGAAGCCTTGAAGAATGTCGGTGAAACGGTTGCCCGCGTGAAGGCCGAGCTTTCGCCTGAGACGACGCTGATTGGTTTTTGCGGCGGTCCCTGGACAGTGATGACCTATATGTTGAACGGTAAGAAGGCGCACGATCGCAGTCTCATCCGGGCTTTTGTTTATGACGATTATCAGAAGGTGCTTGATCTCATCGATATCGTGATCGAGGCCTCGGCTCAGTATCTGAAGATGCAGGCCGACAATGGCGCGCAGGTTCTGAAGATATTCGAGAGCTGGGCGGAAGGCTTCCCTGATCCCTATTTCGACAGCCTGATCATCCAGCCGCACATTCGCCTGATCAGGCGGGTGAGGGAACTGGGCGTCACCCTGCCAATCATTGGTTTTCCGCGTGGCGCCGAAGCACGCTGTCATGACTATATCGATCAGGTTCAGGTGCAGGCCATGGGGCTTGGCACGGCGACGCCGATGAAGCTGGGTATCGAATTGCAAAAGAAGGTGCCGATTCAGGGCGCGCTTGATCCGGTGGCTTTGCGTTCCGGCGGTAAGGCTCTGGATCAGGCGATCGATCTTATTATTAAAAGCTGGGGGCAGGGGCCCTTGATCTTCAACCTGGGGCACGGCATCTTCCCCGATACGCCTATGGCTCATGTCGAGCAGGCCCTCAAGCGGATCAGATCGTGAAGCGCGTCGCAGTTTTGTTGTTCAATCTGGGTGGTCCGAAAAACCCCGAAGACGTGCAGGGCTTCCTATATAATCTCTTTGCCGATCGCAATATAATCAACCTGCCGTTTGGTGTGCGGCAGGGCGTGGCCTCGCTGATTTCCAGCCGGCGGACGCCGCTCGCGAAAAAAAACTATGCCTATATGGGTGGCGGTTCGCCTATCCTGAAAGAGACACAGGTGCAAGCCGAAGCACTGGAAGCTTATATCACGACCAATACCAAGGGCATCGAGGCAAAGGTCTTCATCGGCATGCGCTATTGGCATCCCTTCGTTGAAGAGACTGTGAAGGATATCGAAGCGTGGGCGCCGGATGAGATCGTGTTGCTGCCGCTCTATCCGCAGTTTTCCTCGACTACGACCCTGTCATCTTTTCAGGCTTTTCAGAAAGCCTATACCGGCAAGGCGAAGGTCACCTCAGTTTGCTGTTATTCGGACAATGACCATTTCATCAAGGCGCATATCGATGCGATTGCCGCGAAAATCAAAACCCTGAAACAGCCGGGCCATTACCGTCTGCTGTTTTCGGCGCATGGTCTGCCGGAAAGCATTATCGCGCGCGGTGATCCCTACAAGGCGCAGGTCGAATCCTGCGTGGCGAAGATCATGGCGGGGCTGGGTAATCCGATCGAGCACAGCATCTGTTATCAGAGCCGGGTTGGGCCGATGAAATGGATCGGGCCGTCAACCGACGCCAGCATCCAGAAGGCCGGCGCCGATGGCAAGTCGATCATACTGGTGCCGATTGCCTTCGTTTCCGAGCATATCGAGACGCTGGTAGAACTGGATATTGAATATGCCCACCTGGCAGCCAGTGCCGGCGTGAAGGATTATATCCGTCTGCCCGCTTTGGGGATCAATCCGAGTTATATCAAGGCGCTGAATGATGAGGTGCTAAAGGCGATTGGCTCAAAGGCCCAGGTGATCGGTGATCATGACTGTGCGAAATGCCATAGCTTTTGTCCAAAAGGGTCAAAGAAAAGGAATGCGGCATGAATTGGTATGATCTGTTCAGGGGATTGCACATCCTGGCGGTCATCGCCTGGATGGCCGGCCTTTTGTATCTGCCGCGCCTGTTTATCTATCATATCAAGAATGCGGAGGTTTCTGCGGTCACCGATGTTTTCAAGATCATGGAGCGCAACCTGCTGCGGATGATCATGAACCCCGCCATGATCGCTGTCTGGCTGTTCGGCATCTGCCTGATTGTCTATCACGTGCGTTTCATGGAGGGCTGGAAGTTCTTCAGGGAACCGTGGTTTATCGTGAAGGAACTGGGGATTGTCGGAATTACCGGCTATCATCATTTTCTGGCGGTGCGCTTTAAGAAGCTGCAACGGGGCGAGGCGATCGGTACGGAAAGCTTCTGGCGCAAGATCAATGAGATACCCTTCGTGCTGGCGATCCTCATGGTCCTGGCCGTGACCTTGCAGTTCGGGCAAAACTGATCATATGGGGCGTGGGGTCTGTGGCCCCACATCTGTTCTTATTCTTTCTTTTCCTTCGCCTTCTAGGCGGAGGAAAAGAAAGAACAGGGAAGGCATGGGGCCTCGGCCCCCAAACCCCATAACGATTAATCTTGACGATCGACGGCGTTGGTGTAGTTATCGCAACCGACACAGGCTGTTTCGACAGCTGTCCAGATGGCGCCACGTTCTGTGGAATTGCCACTCCATATGAAATTTACAAGCCTTTTCAAGCGTTTAAGCCAAAAAGGGGCCGGGGATACGACCGCAATTGTTCAGGGCTAGAAACCCCTGGCAATTTCCTTGCGCGTATCTCGTACTTACCAAAGAGATTACCATGACCATTGATTCCGAAACCCCAGAACCTGAAATCCAGAACGAAATTCAGCCAGAAAATCAGGGCGAAGAAAACCTGACTGAAGACACCCTTGATGCTGATCTCGAAAACGATGACGGCGACGAGGATGTTCTCGAAGGGTCGATGACCGGCCAGAAAATGTCCCTTCAGACTCTGAAGGACAAGACGCCGACCGACCTGCTGACCTTCGCGGAATCCCTGGGTGTCGAAAACGCCTCCAATATGCGTAAGCAGGACATGCTGTTCGCCGTGCTGAAGGCGCTTGCGGAAGAGGGTGTCGAAATCACCGGCTCCGGCGTGATGGAAGTGCTGCAGGACGGTTTCGGCTTCCTGCGGTCGCCGGAAGCCAACTACCTGCCGGGCCCGGACGACATCTATGTGTCGCCGCAACAAATTCGCCGCCACGGCCTGCGCACTGGTGACACGGTCGAAGGGCCGATCCGTTCGCCGCGGGAAGGCGAGCGCTATTTCGCTATTCTCAAGATCCAGACCATCAATTTTGAAGACCCGGAAAATATTCGCCACAAGGTCCATTTCGATAACCTGACGCCGCTCTATCCTGATCAGCGTCTGTGGATGGAAATCGAAGACCCGACGCTCAAGGACCGTTCCGGTCGTATCATCGATATCGTGGCGCCGCTCGGCAAGGGCCAGCGCTGCCTGATCGTCGCCCCGCCGCGCGTCGGCAAGACCGTCATGCTGCAGAACATCGCCAAGTCGGTCGCCGCCAATCACCCGGATTGCTATCTGATCGTCCTGCTGATCGACGAACGCCCGGAAGAAGTCACAGACATGCAACGCACCGTGCGCGGCGAAGTCATCTCCTCAACCTTCGATGAGCCAGCCACCCGCCACGTCCAGGTCGCTGAAATGGTCATCGAAAAGGCCAAGCGCCTGGTGGAACACAAGCGCGATGTCGTCATCCTGCTCGACTCGATTACACGTCTCGGCCGTGCTTATAACACGGTCGTGCCGTCATCAGGCAAGGTGCTGACGGGTGGTGTCGACGCCAACGCTCTGCAACGTCCGAAGCGTTTTTTCGGTGCCGCGCGTAATATTGAAGAAGGCGGCTCGCTGACCATCATCGCCACGGCCCTGATCGATACCGGCTCGCGTATGGACGAAGTCATCTTTGAAGAGTTCAAGGGCACGGGTAACTCGGAAATCGTGCTTGATCGGAAGGTCGCCGACAAGCGCGTCTTCCCGGCCATGGATGTCCTCAAGTCTGGTACGCGCAAGGAAGAACTGCTCACCGACAAATCGAATCTGCAAAAGACCTACGTCCTGCGCCGTATCCTTAACCCGATGGGTGCCCAGGATGCGATCGAGTTCTTGTCTGACAAACTGCGCCAGACGAAGAACAATGGTGAGTTCTTCCAGTCGATGAACACTTAATCAGGCGTATCCGCGCCTAGCTCTTGTCAACCCGGTATGAGAGGATCATATCGGGTTGATTCGTTTTTGGATTTCAGGAGATCATCATGAAGGTCACGGTCAATGTCGAATGTACGCCCGAAGAGGCTCGTACTTTTCTTGGCCTGCCCGATGTTCAACCGCTGAACGACTATATGATGAATGCGATGAAAGAGCGTATGGCGCAGAATATCCATTCGATGCAGCCTGAAGAGATGCTGAAAAACTGGTCGAGCCTGGGTGTTACGGCGCAGGATCAATTTTTCAAGCTTATGCAATCTGCAGCCCAGGCCAGCATGAGTTCTTTCGGTAAGACTGACAAAAAGTAAGCCCAAGTATTGAGGAGGTGTTTCACGTGAAACACACGATTTTCGCCCTGGCATCTGCACAGGGCCGGGCAGGGGTGTCGATTATCCGCCTCTCCGGTGACAAGGCGTTATGGGCAGTTCAGCAGCTTACAGATAAAAATCTGATCCCACGTATGGCCAGCTATACGCCGCTAACTTGGCACGGTGAACTGATTGATGAAGCGGTCGTCGTGTGGTTTAAAGCACCGCATAGTTTTACCGGGGAAGACTGTGCCGAACTGCACGTTCACGGATCGAAAGCCATTCTCGATCGCCTCTATCTCATTCTGGTCCAACTCGGTTTGCAACTGGCCGCACCGGGTGAGTTTTCACGACGGGCGCTGGAGCATGGCAAACTGGATCTGACCCAGGCGGAAGCCATCGCCGATCTGGTCGACGCCGAATCCGAAGCACAAAGACGTCAGGCGTTGACCCAACTGGGTGGCGGCCTGAAACAGCAATATGAGGCCTGGCACTCGGACCTCATCGATATTCTGGCGCGATTGGAGGTTTATATCGACTTCCCCGATGAAGACCTGCCGGCCGAACTAACGGATTCCATTCTTGGTCGTATCCGGGCATTGGAAGACAAGCTAAGCGCAGCCATTACCGATTCCCACCGTGGTCGGCAGATCCGGGAAGGCTACCGTATAGTTATTCTGGGCGAACCTAATGCCGGCAAGTCGAGCCTGTTCAATGCGCTCTTGAAAGCCGAAGCCGCGATCGTGACACCGATCGCCGGCACCACACGCGACGTCATCGAAGCGCAACTGCGGATCGGACCCTATTCAGTTCTGCTCTACGACACCGCGGGACTGCGGGATACAGATGAGGTCGTGGAAGCCGAGGGTATCCGTCGCGCACGTGCCAAGGCGGATGAGGCCGATCTGCGCATCTGGGTAATCAACTCGACTGCGCCGGCCTTGCCGGAAGATTTTCGTGATGCCGATCTGATGGTCTTCAACAAGATCGATGAAGCCGAGGAGACAGAACGTCAGTCTGTGACTGCTTTGCGTGTTTCACGTGAAACATCAGTCTTTGCGGTTAGCGTGGCTATAGGTGAGGGTATGTCCGATTTGGTGTCCGCCGTGGAGCATATTGTAGGTGAGCAGCTTTCCGCCCAAACATTCCCGGCCGCCACACGCCTGCGCCATATCGAACGTTTAACCGAAGCGCGAGACCAACTGGCCATAGCCGCGCGCTCAAACATGGCTGTGCCGGAATTATCAGCCGAAAATATCCGTTCCGCCGTGAATAGCTTCGAAGCCCTGTTTGGTCGTTATGATGTCGAGGGTGTGCTGGACGTGATCTTTTCGAGTTTCTGCATCGGTAAATAGAATCGACCTGTCACGGTCGATCTGTTATAGCCACGCCTTCCAATTAGAGAGCTGTAATGACTGAACCCAAAATATTGTGGGACGTGATTGTTGTTGGCGGCGGTCATGCCGGCTGCGAAGCCGCGACCGCTTCTGCGCGCATGGGCGCCAAGACCCTGTTGCTGACCCATCGCAAAGATACGCTCGGCGAAATGTCGTGCAATCCGGCGATTGGCGGCTTGGGTAAGGGTCATCTGGTGCGTGAGATCGATGCGCTTGACGGCATCATGGGCCGCATGGCCGACATCGGCGGGATGCAATTCAAGGTCCTGAACAAGTCCAAGGGTCCTGCTGTTCGTGGGCCGCGCGCACAAATCGACCGCAAGCTTTATCGTGAGGCGGTCCAGGCGGAGTTGTTCCAGACACCGAACCTGACCATTATCGAGGCGGTTGTCGAAGACCTGATCCTTGAGAATGGTATGGTGACTGGCGCCATTGATGCGGCCGGCCAGTCATATCTGGCGAAGGCCGTCGTGCTGACGACAGGCACCTTCCTGCGCGGCGTCATTCATATCGGTGAAAAACGCATGTCGGCCGGCCGCTGGGGCGATGCCCCGGCCAATGGTCTGGGTCAGCGTCTTTATGATCTGAAGCTTGATATGGGCCGCCTGAAAACGGGTACGCCGGCGCGCCTCGATGGCAAGACGATCCATTGGGATCGTCTCGAAGAACAACTGGGCGATGATCCGATCCAGCCGTTTTCAATGCTGACGCCATCGATCGATCGGGCACAGATCGCCTGCGGCATCACCTATACCAATGAAAAGACCCACCAGATCATCGCTGATCGCCTCAATGAATCCGCGGTCTATGGCGGACATTTGTCCGGTCGCGGGCCGCGCTATTGCCCGTCGATCGAAGACAAGGTGGTCAAGTTCGCCGACAAGACCTCGCACCAGATCTTCCTTGAACCGGAAGGCTATGATGACGACACGGTCTACCCGAATGGCATTTCGACCAGTGTATCGGAAGAAACGCAGGAAGCCTTTATCCGCACCATTGTCGGTCTCGAAGATGTGGTGATCAAACGCTACGCCTATGCCATCGAATACGATTATGTCGATCCGCGCGAACTGCATCCGACCTTGGAACTGAAGTCGCTACCGGGCCTGTTCCTGGCCGGCCAGATCAATGGCACGACGGGCTACGAAGAAGCCGGGGCGCAAGGCCTGATGGCCGGCATCAATGCGGCGGCGCGGGCAGGGGGCTATACGCCGACGATCCTAGGTCGCGATGAAGCCTATATCGGCGTGATGATCGATGATCTGGTGACGCGGGGGGTGACCGAACCCTATCGCATGTTCACCAGCCGCGCCGAATTCCGCTTATCCCTGCGTGCTGATAATGCTGATCAACGCCTGACAGACAAGGGTCTGGCTTTAGGTGGGGTCGGTGAAATGCGCAAAACGGCGTGGCTTGAAAAGAAGGTGGCACTTAAAGCCATCCGCAGTCGTGCCGCTGAACTGATCGCCACCCCTAAGGAAGCCCTGGCGCAAGGCATACAAGTCAATGGCGACGGCCAGCGCCGTAACGTCACACAGCTTATGGCTTATGACTCGTGCAACCGCGAACGGCTTGAAACCCTGTGGCCGGAAATCACCCAGTGGCCGGACGCGCTTTATGAGCAGGTGGAAATCGACGCGTTGTACGCCGGTTATATGCCGCGCCAGAAGGCGGAGATCGAAAGCTTCCGCAAGGACGAAAACCTGAGCCTATCGGATGGTATCGACTATATGTCTATCATGGGCCTATCGAATGAGGCGCGGGAAAAACTGCACCGCATTCGCCCACAAACCCTGGGGCAAGCGGGTCGTATTGAAGGTATGACCCAAGGCGCGCTAACGACCCTTTTGTTCTATGTCCGCAATCAGGCCAAGCTTACCGCATGACCGACTTTATGACGGCTGACCAAATGTCGGCAAAACTGGTGTTTCACGTGAAACACGAGGCCATCGCCGATCTGCAAAAATTCTACGAGGTATTGGCAGCCCAAAACGAGGTGATGAACCTCGTTGGGCCGGCCACCTTGCCAGATTACTGGTCCCGCCATGTGCTCGATAGCGCACAATTGCTGGATCGCCGCCCGGACGCCCGGAGCTGGGCCGATCTGGGGGCTGGGGCAGGCTTTCCCGGCATAGTGCTGAGTATCCTGTTGAAGCACTCTGAAAGGCCGGCATCGCAAATATATTTAGTCGAATCCCTCGCCAAGCGCTGTCGCTTCCTGCAAACCGTGGTCGACGATCTGAACCTGCCGGCGACAGTGATCAATGACCGTGCCGAAAACGTAAAACTGAAGGTAGATGTCGTTACCGCTCGCGCCGTCGCGCCTATGGGCAGGCTTCTGGGTTTTGCCGAAGGCTTTATCAACAAAGGCGCCGATGCGTGGTTTTTAAAGGGGGAAAACGTGGAAAGTGAACTGGTGGAAGCTGGAAAAGCCTGGACATTTGACGTAGAACAATACGAGTCCATTAGCGATCCGCGCGGTCGCGTGATCCATATCCGGAGGCTGCGCCGTGTCCGATAATGCCTTTTCACCTGATAAAAAGGTCCGTGTTCTGGCTATTGCCAATCAAAAAGGCGGCGTTGGCAAGACCACGACGGCAATCAATCTGGGTACAGCTCTGGCCGCAATCGGCGAACGCGTTCTGTTGATCGATCTTGACCCGCAGGGCAATGCCTCAACTGGGCTTGGCGTGCCGAAAAAGCAGCGCGAAAATTCGCTTTATGATGTGATTGTCGACCGTCGTCCAATTGGTGATACGGCTGTTAGTACGGCTGTTCCAGGTCTATGGTTGCTGCCATCGGACCCGGATCTGTCGGGCGTAGAGATCGAATTGGGTCAGGCGGAGCGTCGCTCTTACCGTTTGCGTGATGCGCTGGACGGTCTGGATCAGGAGAAGCCGCCTTATGATTATATCCTGATCGATTGTCCGCCGTCGCTGAACCTGCTGACAGTCAATTCGATGAGCGCGGCCGATGCGGTGTTGGTGCCGCTGCAATGCGAATTTTTCGCGCTGGAAGGCCTCAGCCAGTTGATGCGGACCATTGACCTGGTGCGTGGCAGCCTGAATCCGAAACTGAGCCTGCAAGGCATCGTTCTGACCATGTTCGATAAGCGTAATGCACTCTCTGGTCATGTCGAGCGTGACGTGCGTTCGCACTTCGGTCAGTTGGTGTATGACACGGTGATACCGCGTAATGTGCGGGTTTCCGAGGCGCCGTCCTTCGGTAAGCCCGCCCTGATCTACGATATGAAATGTTCCGGCAGCCAGGCTTATATCAAGCTCGCCAAGGAACTGGTAACGCGTGAGCGTACACGCCGCAAGCAAGCGGCCAAAATTCCGGCATAAGAGAAGAAAAGAAGCGATAAATGTCTGAAAAACAAAGAGGCTTGGGTCGCGGTCTGTCCGCATTGCTCGGTGATCAGGATACCAACAGCCCAAGAACCGGGGCCGAGGCTGCGGAGGCGCGCGCTGTTGAACGTGGACCTGAAACCGGTCGTGGTCTTGAACAGCCGATCGAACTGCTTGTGCGTAATCCCGATCAACCGCGTCGCATGTTTGTGGAAGCCGACATCGATGAACTGGCGGCATCGATCCGCGAGAAGGGCATACTTCAGCCGATCCTCGTCAGGCCTGCGCCGGGTCAGGCCGGGCATTACCAGATTGTTGCCGGTGAGCGCCGCTGGCGTGCGGCGCAAAAGGCCGGCCTGCATACCGTGCCGGTGATTATCCGCGAACTGGATGATCTCGATGTCATGGAAATCGGCATCATCGAAAACATTCAGCGCGCTGACCTGAATCCGATCGAAGAAGCGCGTGGCTACAAGGTCCTGCAAGATCGTTTCGGACGCACCCAGGATGCGCTGGCGCAGGTCGTCGGCAAGTCGCGTCCGCATATTGCCAATATGTTGCGCCTGCTTGGTCTGCCGGAAAGTGTTCAGGATCATGTGTTGCATGGCCGTCTCTCGGCTGGTCATGCCCGTGCGTTGATTACCTCTGATAACGCCGAGGCACTGGCGGATGAGGTTATCGCCAAAGGCCTGTCGGTACGCCAGACCGAGGCATTGGTTCGCGAGGCGCAGGCGGGTCCGAAGGCTCCGCCGGCGCCCAAGGCGAGACCGCAGCAAAATGCCGACACGCTTTCGCTGGAGCAGGATTTGCAGGAGGCTCTGGGCCTCAACGTGAAGCTTGACGACCGTGGCGGCAAGGGTGAGTTGCGTTTGACCTATGCCAGCCTCGAACAGCTCGATGAGCTGTGCCGCAAGCTTATGAAATAATTGATTATTTTTTAAGAACGGCGTCTCACACGAATTTGGTGCGAAAAGTCGTACTCAGGGACGTTTCGGTGCAGCTGAGAGGCCGTGATTTCGATTGGCAAACCAGCCTCTGAGCCAGGCGATGGCTTCGGCCGGATCACCGCAAGTACCCTCCACAACATGCCGGCGGCGCATGGCTGAAGCCTGACGATAGGTAATGGCAATCGCACCGAGGGCAATAGCCTTGTCGCGGGCATCGAGCGGCACATCGTAATGATCGCCCTGATGCCAGGCACGGCGCAGACCCAGACGGGTCGCCATAACATGCAATTCGTCTTCATTGTCCGAGATCATGTGCGACATCTTCATGCCCTTGAACTGGCCGATGGCGTAACGGTACATGTCGTCGATATATACGGTCATCTCAGGTTTGCGGTTGATCGCCTGTCAGCCAGGCTTTTTCACGCCGGAGATTTTCCATGGCGCGCGCATCAAATTGTTTGAAGCGCTCGGTCAGAAAAATGCTGCCGCGGGCAAGAGTGGGATCGATAAACAGGCTGACCCGTCCCTGTCTCCAGGCCGCTTCACCGGTATACGGCAAATACTCGGCCATGACGCCTTTGGCATAGACCTCATAAACGGACCAGGGCTGGCCTAGTATCCCCATATCCAGGTCGAGAGCCAGATCGGTATCATGGTCACCTGTGGCCTTGTGGCTGGCCGTGGCTTCGATGATGGTGGCAGCCTTATCCAGCCTGCCAGTCGGCACATATTCCGATAGTTTCTGTTTCAGCAGGTCCGCGCTGCGTTGTTCATTATCGCTGCGAGTGGGATCATAGATGACATCGTGAAAGAAGATGGCCAGACGGGCCATATCACGATCTCTGAAGTCAAGGTCCGTCATGTGATTCAACATACTGATGATATGTTTTTCAGTATGATAATGTCGGGCTGGATCGCCATATCCGGCTTGCAATTCAGACAGAACTGCTCTCGAAAGTGTCGTGGGCAAGGTCAGTGCCTGCGCCAGATCGCGCCATTCAGACACAAAGGCATCGGCGGTTTCCATCAGGCGCCGGCCCTGGCAGCCCGTCCGGCGATTTGCAAATAGAGCCGTTCGGCGATCAGCAGATCCGGCATTCCGGTTGATTTGCATTGCTTGTCGGCGTCGATCAGATCGCGCGCCAGGGCATCCAGCGCGGAAAAATTCCAGGCGCGGGCCTGTCGCAGCATATCATCCTCATCCTTCCAGAAGACGCCGGCATTACGAGTGGCTTCCTTGGTGCCCAGACCCTTTTCGAGATAACTCTTGAGCAATTTCAGCTTGTTATATTGCAGGCTAAGGGCGCGCATGGCGTCAGGACCGCCTTCACCTTCGGCAAAGGCCCGGCGCAGACCGGCCTGAGCCTGCTTCATACGGCCGCCGAAAGCATCGGATGCCGCCTTGAAAAGCGAGGCCTCCGGTTCGACACCGAGAAATTCCTGAAGCTCGACCTCGTTCAGAGTCTTGTGTGAGCCTGGGCCGATAAACAGGATCAGCCGTTCGATTTCCTGCCGGGCAATACCACGTTCCTTGGGCAGGCGTTGAGCGAAGATATCCATGGCGGTATTGCTGAGGGATACGCCATCGGCCGCCAGGGCTTCGCGCGCCATGCGAACGATGTCGCCGGTCTCGTCTTCGTAGCAGGCGATACTGACGAGATTTTTGTCAGCGTCGGCCAGCCGGCGCAGGGCCGAATCGGCACCTAGTCCGCCAGCTTCGATGATGATGAACGCTTCTTTATTGAAATCGCCGGCGGCGTGAGCCTTCAATGTGGCGGCAACGGCCTTGTCCAGTGTGGCTTTTTCTGAAAAAAACTTTAGTCGAATCAGCCGCTTGCCACCCATGAGCGACAGGGATTGCAATTCACCCTCAAGCAGGCCGCCATCACTTTCAACATCGGTGTCCGTCAGTAGCGAGACATTGAACGGGTCAGTGATATCCGGCACGATCCGCTTGGCCAGGACCGTACAGCGCTCGATCACCTGGCTGCGATCCTTGCCGTAAACCAGCGCGCCGACCACATGAGCCGGTGGTTTGGCGAAAAAGGCATCGATCTCGGCGCGTTTGGCCAGTTTCATTGGCCGGCAGGCACCGTATCCGGGACGGCAGGTGTTGCTGATCCGGCTGAATCGGCAGGTAAAGGCGCCGCCACTGTAACCGTCTTTTCGGGCAACAGACCGCCATGGAAATACAGGGCCAGATCGCGCTGGACCTGCTGCGAAATGGCGGTAGCGATGCGTTGCTGTGCGTTCTGCTGCGAAATTACACCGGTGAAAGGTGATTTTGACGTGTCATAGGTGACGGTTTCGCTGAAATTATTCGCAAGCAAAGTCTTACCGGTCGCCGAATCCTCCAGGATATAGCTCACGCCGGAGGTAATTTCAGATCGCGTGGAGGTATCATCAACCCGATAGCCGACGCTGTAATGATTTTCCTTCATCTTGATGGTCAGCTTGTAAGCCTTGGGGGAAGCGTCATCGCCGCCCAGGCCGTTGCGCAGATCCTGCTCAAGGAAATAGCCCGTACGGGTTTGCGGCACGTCGATAGCGACCTGCGACAGATTGGTGGTCAGGCCGGTTTGCGCGTAAAGTGGCGCAAACCCGCAACCGCTCAGGCTGACGGCAGAAAGGCCGATGGCGGCGCAAACGGCGAGCATTCCAAGAGCTTTGCGCCCAAAAACTTTACCCATGTGCTTATCCCACCACGAAGTTGAGAATCCGGTTCGGCACGATGATGATCTTGCGGATGGATACGCCCTCAAGATGCCGCTTAACCCCTTCGTCCGCAAGCGCCATCTCGCGGATCTGTTCTTCGGAAGCGCCGACGGGGATCGAAATCTCGCCACGCTTCTTGCCGTTGACCTGAACCGGCATGATGTAGGCATCATCCTGGGCCAGGGCCGGGTCGAATTTCGGCCACGGCGCATTGGCGATCAGGCCATCGTGACCTAGGCGCGTCCAGCATTCTTCGGCGAGGTGCGGGGTCACCGGCGCGATCAGGCCGGCCAGCAGGGTCAGGGCTTCGCGGCGCGCCTTTGAGCCGGTCTTTTCGATATCGGCATTGCGGACAATAGTGACGAATTCGTACAGTTTTGCGATGGCGGCGTTGAAACGGAAGCCTTCAAAGCCCTCGGTGACGAACTTGACGGCCTTGTGCGCAGCCTTCAGCAGGTCAGAGGCGGCAGCTTCATCGGTGCCGGCAATCTCGCCTTCGGGCAGGGTATCAAACTGATCCCAGACGCGATGGGTGAAGCGCCAGGAGCCTTCAACACCGGAAGTCGACCACTGCACATCACGCTCAGGCGGGGAATCGGAAAGCACAAAAAGCCGTGCCGAATCAACACCATAGGTGTTAAAAATGTCTTCCGGGGCGACCGTATTCTTTTTCGATTTCGACATCTTTTCGATATCGCCGATCGACAGGGTTTCGTCGGTCGAAAGCTGTTTTGCGACACGCTGGCCATTTTCAGTCACAACCTCGACATCGGCGGGTTCGACCCACGCGCCAGCGGCGTTCTTGTAGGTCTCGTGCGTCAGCATACCTTGCGTAAACAAGCCGGCGAACGGTTCCTTGACCTCCAGATAACCACAGTGGTTCAGCGCCCGCGTGATAAAGCGGGCATAGAGCAGGTGCAGAACGGCGTGTTCGATGCCGCCGATATACTGATCGACTGGCAGCCAGTAATCGGCCGCCTGCTTGTTGATCGGCGTCGGCGATTTCGGATCGGTGAAGCGGGCGAAATACCATGAGGAATCGACGAAGGTATCGAGTGTGTCGGTTTCGCGCGTCGCGTCCTTGCCACAGTGCGGGCACTTGGTGTGTTTCCAGGTCGGGTGGCGCTCCAGTGGATTGCCGGGGACGTCGAAAGTAACGTCTTCCGGCAGAACCACCGGCAATTGATCGTCCGGCACGGGCACGACGCCGCAATCGTCGCAATGGACGACCGGGATCGGGCAACCCCAGTAGCGCTGACGCGATACGCCCCAGTCACGCAGGCGGAAGACGGTGGCGCCTTCGCCGAGTCCCATGGACTCGATCCTATCGATCGCCGTGTTCTTGGCGGCTTCGATTTCGAGACCGTCGAGGAAGGTCGAGTGGAAGATCGTGCCGGGGCCGGTATAGGCTTCATTGCCGACCTTGAATTCATCCGGATTGGCGCCTTGCGGCAGCACGACTTCGGTCACCGACAGATCATATTTGCGGGCGAAATCGAGATCGCGCTGATCATGTGCCGGGCAGCCGAAAATGGCGCCAGTGCCGTAATCCATCAGCACGAAATTAGCGACCCAGACATCGAGCGTCTCGCCGGGTTTGAACGGATGCTTGACCTTGATGCCGGTATTGAAGCCCTGTTTTTCACCGGTATCGATTTCCGCCTGGGTGGTGCCACCCCTGGCGATCGACTTGATAAATGCCGCCAGCTCGGGATTGACCGCGGCGGCTTGCTGCGCCAGCGGATGATCGGCGGCGATGGCGATGAAGGACGCGCCGAACAGAGTATCCGGGCGCGTGGTGTAGACTTCGACCCCACCGTCAGCGTCGGCAAAGGGGAAGGTCATCTTCAGGCCACGCGACTTGCCGATCCAGTTGGACTGCATCAGCCGCACCTTTTCCGGCCAGCGTTCCAGCTCGGTCAGGCCCTCGATCAGGTCATCAGCAAAGCGGGTGATGCGCATGAACCACTGGGTCAGCTTCTTCTTCTCGACTACGGCGCCGGAGCGCCAGCCCTTGCCGTCGATGACCTGTTCATTGGCCAGTACGGTCATATCCACCGGGTCCCAGTTGACCTGGCTTTCGCGGCGATAGACGAGGTCATTCTTCAGCAGGGCGTTAAACCACTTTTGCTGCTGGCCGTAATAGGCCGGATCGCAGGTGGCGAATTCGCGCGACCAGTCGATCGACAGGCCCAGGCGTTTCAGCTCGCCACGCATATTGGCGATGTTGTCGTAGGTCCAGCCCTTGGGGTGGATCTTGCGTTCCATGGCGGCGTTTTCCGCCGGCATACCGAAGGCGTCCCAGCCCATTGGGTGCAGCACATTGAAGCCGCGCGCCCGCTTGAAGCGTGCCACCAGATCGCCCATGGCGTAGTTGCGCACGTGACCCATATGGATGCGGCCGGAAGGATAGGGGAACATCTCCAGCACGTAGTATTTTGGCTTATCAGCGTCCTGCGCGGTGAGGAAAACATTGGCGTCGTCCCAGCGCTGCAACTGGCGGGGTTCGGTCTCTTTGGGATTATAACGGGCCATAAAACTTTGTGCGGAGGGGGCTAAAATAAGGGATGGCTGCTTATAAGGCGCGTTGCCCGGCAAAACCATAAAAAAAGCGGCCGTGACATTGTCACAGCCGTTTTCTTATTTGCTCAGGTGCCGCAAGGGTCCGCGCCAAAATGCGCGGCGGTCATTTTTCCCAAGACAGATTGGCGGCCTTGCCAAACGCGCGTTGCACATTTGGAATCAACCGCTGCGTAAGCCTAGTTCTTGACGTTTGACAGGCGCAATTCACGGGCGCGGGTCAGGATAGCGTTTTCGATGTCGAGCTGGGTTTGCTGCGACACATCGGCAGGCACCCAGCGATCGCCGGCGCGGACTTCCTTCTGGATCGACACGTTGAGCGCATCGGCGCGCAGACGCGAATCCAGGATGAAGACGGTGACCTTGAAGTGCTCGTCCGGGGTTTGCGGATTGGCATACCAGTCGGTGATGATCACGCCGCCCCAGGGATCAGCCGAGGTCAGGGGCATGAAGGAGATGGTGTCGAGCGAAGCGCGCCACAGATAGGCATTGACGCCGATACCGGCCTGCTCGGTATTGGTGGATTGCTTTTTGCCGCCGCCGCCGCCGAACAGATGGCCAAGATCGATCTTGCTTTCTTCGGTCGGTGCGGTGGTGTTGGCGGAAGCCGTGGCGCCGCCCTTGCTGCCAAGGCTGGCGCAGGCGGTGAAGGACAGGCAAAGGCCAAGAGCGGCCAGGGCCAGCCCGGAACGCATCAAGGCTGATTTCCGCATAGTCGACATAGACTGATCACTCCGCATGATTTGAATTCGCGCGGCCTAACCAGCCGGAATTCCTAGAATTTATTGGCCCCAATTGCCAGTTTACCTGGCGACCCGGCCCTCTATAGCATGGAGGCCCTGGGGTATGACAAGGGGTAGCATCACAAGTTTGTTAACTCTACAGCAAATAAGGGCGGATGTGGGG
>FSVH01000201.1_pt1 | contig 42972 bp, 36 predicted proteins | sample 1637631 | NCBI WGS metagenome assembly FSVH01 (sample SAMEA3914814, study PRJEB12502) | metagenome | biome: forest; material: soil | place: USA | collected 2011-09-16 | depth 0.1 m | reverse complement strand
CCTTCGGTCATATGATGACAGTGATCCTTTGATCTTAAAAAATTGCGAAGCGCGTATAGCTGTAAAGTGAGGCCATATTATGGGAACCGTAGCCGATCGCCTGAGATCGAAGCTCGATCAGGCCCTCGCCCCGCAGCAACTGGAGATTCACGACGATAGCGCCAAACATAGTGGACATGAGGGCGCACGTGAAGGGGGCGAGAGTCATTTTTCCGTTCTTGTGGTATCCGAGCGTTTCGAAGGCCTGAACCGGGTTGCCCGTCAGCGCCTGATAAACACCACCCTGGCCGAGGATCTGGCCGGGCAGGTCCATGCCCTCAGCCTGCAAACCCTGACCCCCACTGAATATGCGGCGCAAAAGCCGCACTGACGGTGAATTGCCATCTGAAGCTTGACGCGCCGCAACAAACGCCCTAGGTCCGCCGCGTGCCAATGGTGCCTGCGCGTCAAACCCGCAGGATAATAGGGAATCGGGTTAAACGCCCGGACTGTCCCCGCAACTGTAAGCGCCGAATTCGATCTGCATACGTCACTGGCATAACCGGGAAGACGCAGACTGGATGTTCGAGGCGCGAGTCAGGAGACCTGCCTTGGCTGTCGTCCTTTGCGTGGCCGGGAAGTGCAGCGCGAGCAAGTCTATTTAGCTTGAGAGACGATACCTTGTGAGCCGTAACCGGCGCAGGCTTCGTCATGCGCGTTTACGGCTTTCGTTTCTGACTGAAAGACCGCTTATATGCGCCATCGCAAATCCGCCCTTATCCTGTCCACCGCCCTGCTATCTACCGTCTTTTTGGCCCTGCCCGCCTTCGCCCGCGCACAAGAAGCCGCGCCGCAAGAAATCCCCGAACAGATAATCGTCTCCATCACCCGCGAAAGCCTGCCGGTATCCAAGATCGGCCAAAGCGTTGATGTGCTGACCGATGCCGATATCAAATCCTACCAGTCGCTGTTCGTGGCCGACCTGCTGACTCACACCACCGATCTGAGCACGGCCCGTAATGGGGGTCCCGGCTCCGCCACCACCGCTTCGATCCGTGGCGCCAGCTCCGATCACACGCTTTACATGCTCGATGGTGTGCGCCTCAATGACCCGTCTCAGGTCGGCGGTGGCACCAATTTCGGTCTGGTCAGTACGGACGACGCCGCGCGTATCGAAGTCCTGCGCGGCCCGCTGTCGACCCTGTGGGGCTCCGGCGCCATGGGTGGCGTGGTCAGCATTACCTCCCGCACCCCGACCAGGGCGCTCGAAGGCGATCTGCGCGTCGAAGGTTTCGATGAATACGGTTCGGCCCGCGCCGGCATCGGCGGCAAGATGGGTGGTTTGACCTGGCGTCTGTCGGGCAGCACCTATAATGACCGGGGCGTATCAAGCTTTGCCGGTGGCGCGGAAAAGGACGGCTTCACCCAGACCACGCTGAACGGCAAGCTGCGTTACGATTTCAACGCAGCCCTCAGCTTGCAGGCCTTCTCGACCACCAGCCACAGCCGCACCGATTTCGACGGCTATGACGTAAACCCACCCTATGCGTTCACGGATACCGGTGATTTCGGCAAGAATGACAACACCCTGTCCGTCATCGCCCTGACGCATCGCTTCACCAAAGGCGAACAGACCCTGTCGTTCAGCGTTACCGACAACGACAGCGACAATTACAATCCCGATCATACGCCGAACTATGTCGCCAACGGCCATGTCGAAGCCGCCGACTACCACATCAGCTATCATCTGAGCGATGCGACCCGCCTGCTGGGTGGCCTGAGCTATGAGCGCGACACCATGCGCATTGCCTATCCGGCAAGCTGGGACCCCAATCCCATTCCGACCCGCGCGGCGTCAACGCTTTCCAGCGTCTATGGCCAGGTGACGCATGACTTCGGCCTGGTCGATGTCGCTTTGAGTGCTCGTCATGACGATGCCTCGTCGTTCGGTGCCAACGACATCGCCCAACTGACCGTTAATGCGCCCTTGGGCGATCATCTGCGCGTGCACGCCAGCGCTGGCCAGGGCGTCAAGGTGCCGAGCCTCTACCAGCTTTACGGCGATTACGGTACGGCTGACCTGACGCCCGAAACCTCGGTAACCCTGGATAGTGGCGTCGATTACAGCTTCGACGGCGGCCTGCTCAGCGTCAGCCTGTTCACCCGTTCGGTGCGTGACCAGATCGACTTCGTCTATACCGGCTGTACCGCGCTTCAGCCTTATGGCTGCTATGACAATATCGACCGCACCGAGACCCGCGGCGTTGAACTGGAACTGTCAAAGGACCTGACCGACAGCCTGCACCTGCGCGGCAATTACAGCTTCCTCCATGCCCGCGACGGTGATGGCAGCCTGCTGGCCCGTCGCCCGGACCAGATGGGCAGTATCGACCTGACCTGGGCGACCACCGAAAAGCTGAACCTCGGCCTCGGTCTGCGCCATGTCGGCGAGGCGCTTGATACTGCCTTTACCGGCATGCTCAAGGCCTACAACCTAGCCGATCTCCGCGCCGATTATGCGCTCAATGACCGTCTTGGCCTCTATGGCCGTATCGAAAATGCCGGCGATACGGGCTACCAGACGGCCGGCGGCTATGGCCAGACCGGACGCCGGGTGTGGCTTGGAATCCACGCCAAACTCTTTTAAGCTGTCAGCCCTTTTTGCGGTGCAGCATTTTTGTTAAAGGCAGCCCGTTCGAAGATTGTCATTACTGACTTAGACTTTTGCGCGGAGGATTCGTTCCTCCGCGCTTTTTTTAACCGCCAACAGGCCAGTCTGATTTCCCGCCGCTTTTGGCGGCAACCGCAATCCCTTCGATCCGCATGGCCTTATCGACGGCCTTCAGCATGTCGTAAAGCGTCAGGGCCGCAACGCTGACGGCTGTCAGGGCTTCCATCTCCACGCCCGTCTGGCCGGTTGTCCGCACCTCGGCCTCGATATCGAAACCCGGCAAATCGTCGTTGATGGCGATACGCACGGCCACCTTGCTAATCGCCAGCGGATGGCACAGCGGAATCAGGTTCGATGTCTGCTTGGCGGCCATGATTCCCGCCAGTTCCGCCGTCGAGATCACCGCCCCTTTCGGCGTCCGGTTTTCGCGCACCAGTGCCACGGTTTCCGCCGCGCAAACCAGCCGACCATGCGCTGTCGCCACACGTGCGGTCAGCGCCTTGTCCGACACATCGACCATGCGGGCGCGGCCACTTTCATCGAGATGCGACAGATCACTCATTCAGAACTCCAGCGTTTCAGGTCATCGGCATCTACAGCGGTCGGTTCGACCCAATGATCAACATCCGGTCCCACTTCGCGTTTCCACAGCGCCGCTTCGGATTTCAACCGGTCCATCATATAGTCCACCGCCTCGAATGCTGCCCGGCGATGGGCGCTGGCGGCGGCGGCAAAAACGACCGGCTCCCCCGCATGTACCTCACCGCAACGATGATGAATGGACAGGGCCTGTATATCGAAGCGCGCCGCCGCCGCGTCAGCAATCGTCTGGATCGATGTTTCGGTCATGCCGGGATACCAGTCCAGATAAAGATAATCCACATGCCTGCCCTTCGCCTCGCCGCGCACAACGCCGGTAAAGCCAACGACAGCGCCAAGCACGCCAAACCGTTCCAGAAAATCGCTGTGAACCGCCGCCGGATCAAACGCTGCCGGCAGAAGCTGGACATCCTTACTGATCATGAATCAGCCTCCGGAAAACACAGAGAAAAAAGCCACCTCGTCACCGTCACGCAGCGTCTGATCGGCGTTCACTACCACCTGATTGACGCTCATACGCATCCGGTCGTCAGATTCGCCGTTAAAAAGCCGCACACGCAATTCAAAAAGACTCAGTCCATCTTCCGGGAAAGTCAGCTCCATGCGCCGCTTTCCCTGCCTGTCCGCCACGCGGCCAAAAAAGAGAATATCTATCATATCCAGTCTTTACACCATTAACGGCGTCCGGTTGCAAAAAATAGCGCCACACGGACGCTTGGCCCTTGCTAAAAGCGTCATAACACGCTCAATACGCTCTCCTATTATCGCCAGCCTGCCGGAATATCCATGAGTCTGTCAAATTATCGACTGCTGCGTTTTCTGGCCAGGCTGGCTTCCTTCGGCAAAAAAAACGGCTCTATTCCCCTTCCCGATCCCAGCGATCCGGCCTCGTTCAAGGTGCTGTTGCATCGTCCGCAGGTCCAGCTCGATACGGATGGTCTGAAAAACTTCTATACCGGTAAACGCGTACTGGTAACCGGTGCAGGCGGCTCCATCGGTTCGGAAATCTGCAAGCAGGTGCTGGCGCTCGGCGCCGCCCATGTCAGCCTGATCGATCATTCCGAACTGGCGCTTTATGAAATCGACCGGGCGATCAAGCTCGAATTCCCCGGCAGTGAACGCGCGCGGCCCTTCCTGTGCAGCGTCCGTCGCAAGGAACGCATCGCCGCTGTTGTGGCGCAGCAGAAGCCGGATGTCATCTTCCACGCCGCGGCGCTCAAACATGTGCCGATGGTGGAGCTGAACCCCAGCGAAAGCGTGCTGACCAACGTGCTCGGTACGCAATATGTCATCGATGCCGCCAAGGCCGCCGGCGTCAAGCAACTGGTGCTGATCTCGTCCGACAAGGCCGTGGCGCCGTCGTCACTGATGGGGGCTACCAAGCGGCTGGCCGAGCACCTGATTCGCACGCAGATTTCCGACACCCATCAGGCCTGTGTCGTGCGCTTCGGCAATGTGCTGGGATCGACGGGCTCAGTGGTGCCGCTGTTCAAATCACAGATCGAGCGTGGCGGGCCAATCACCCTCACCGACCGTGATGTCGAACGCTATTTCATGACGATCTTCGAGGCGGTGCAACTGGTCCTGACCGCTGCCATGACCAATGCCGGCACGCCGGAACATTCCGGCCTCTACATTCTGGAAATGGGCACACCGGTAAAGATCCATGACCTGGCGACGCGAATGATCAAGCTGTACGGCCTGCGTGTCGACAAGGACATCAAGATCACCTTTACCGGCCTGCGCGACGGCGAGAAGATCACCGAAGCGCTGGTCGACGATAACGAAGTGCGCCGGTTATTGCTGCCGGGCATTTTCGAGGTCGTCAATCAGGCGCATGTCGCACCCATCTCCGACGAGGTAATGCAAACCCTGTACGCCCTGGCGCAGGAAGGGCATGACGCGCCCGCCAAGACCATGGTATTTAATCTGGTCAATTCATTACGCGAATAAAAAAACGGCTCCCCATCGGGAGCCGCTTCTTTATTCCTTGTATGGGTCTTCGGCGTTCGGGTCGTCGGTCGTATGAAATTCATACCAGATGCCGTTGAGGATACCGACGGCGACAGCCAGACCGACACCCAGAATCCACGAAAAATACCACATGATGTTCGCCTTATGTGAGGGGTCTGGGGAGACATGTCTCCCCAGCCTTGTCTAATAGAGATCCGGATTGCTCTTGAGCTGTTCCGTGCCGACCCGCCCGAACAGCACCTTATAAACCCACGCCGTATAGAACATGATGATAGGCAGGAAGACCGCCACCACCAGCAGCATGATGAACAGGGTCAGGTGCGAACTGGAGGCCGTCCAGACCAGCAGGCTGGAATGCGCATCCACTGTGCTCGGCAGGATGATCGGGAACATCGAGCACCCGACCGTGGCGATAATGCCGACGATTGCCAGCGACGAGCCGCCGAAAGCCAGCCAGTCCTGGCGCAGACGCTGTCCAGCCAGTGCGATCAGTGGTCCGGCGAAACCCAGCAGCGGCGCCGCCCACATCCACGGATGCCTACCGAAATTGGTCAGCCAGCCGCCGGTGGCGCGGACAACTTCGGCGCGCGTCGGGTTTGACGGACCATCCGCCGACACCTGCCCCACAACACTGAAACCAATATCGGTGAAACGCACGAATACATATCCGATGGCGAACAGCACGATCACCGCAATAGCCGCTATCAGGCCAAACCGCAGCGCCCGATCGCTGACCACGCCCTTTTCCAGCTTGAGGCCCAGCCAGGTCGAGCCTTGCAGCACCAGCATGGCTACTGAAGTCAGGCCGCAGAGGATAGTGAAGGGCGAGAACAGCCCCAACAGGCCGCCGAGGAACTGATCGTGATAGGTGACGCGCAGGTCTGCATCATAGCTGATGGGTACGCCTTGCAGGACATTGCCAATGGCGACACCAAAAACCAGTGCCGGTACGAAACCACCGATGAACAACGCCCAGTCCCAGTTACGTCGCCACGCCTTGCCGGGGCGCTTCGAACGATACTTGAAGCCGACCGGCCGCAGGATCAGCGCCATCAGGACGAGGAACATGGCGAGATAGAAACCGGAGAAGCTGGCGCCGTAGACGAACGGCCAGGCGGCGAAAAGTCCCGCGCCGCCAACGATGAACCAGACCTGGTTGCCTTCCCAGGTGGCGCCCACCGTATTGATGACGGCACGGCGTTCCGGGTCAGTTTTGGCGACGAAGGGCAATAGCGCCGCCACGCCCATGTCGAAGCCGTCCATGATGGCGAAGGCGATCAGGATGACGCCGACCAGTCCCCACCAGATGACTCTTAGGGTCGGATAATCGAGAGGAAGTTCCATAAATATAATTCCTTATTCCGCAGGGCCGATAACGGGCAGCGAGGGATCATCTGTGGGGCTGACTTCAGGATCATCGTGCATACGACCGAGCTTGGCCTCGTATGGTCCCTTGTTGATTGTCCGGACCATGAGCTTGATCTCGATGACGGCGAGAACGGCATAGGCCAGGGTAAAGCCAATGATCGTCAGCCAGATCTGCGATTTGGTCAGGCTGGAAGCCCCCATAAAGGTCGGCAGGACGCCATCGACCGCCCACGGTTGCCGGCCAATTTCCGCCAGAACCCAGCCCGCTTCAATGGCGATCCATGGGAAGGGAATGGCGACGATGCAGGCCAGCAGAAACAGCCGGTTATTATGCTTTTTGAAGGTCACCATCAGGAATGCGACGACAAAAAGGGCGATAAAGGCGAAACCCAGCCCCGCCATGAAACGGAAAGCCCAGAACATCACCGGCACATTGGGAATGGTGTCGAAGGATGCCTTGACGATGGTCGCCTCATCAGCCGTGCGCGGATCGGCAACGTATTTTTTGAGCAACAGGGCATAACCGAGATCGGCCTTGTGCGTTTCGAACAGCGCGCGGGCCGCCAGATCATCCGGATTGGCTTTCAGCTTCTCTACGCCGTCATAAGCCAGAATACCTGAGCGGATGCGCCCCTCGGCCTTGTTGACCAGATCGAGAATGCCGATCACCGGCTTATCAACGCTGCGCGTCGCGATCAGGCCCAGCACATAAGGAATTTTCAGCTCGAAATCGGTGCGCTGCTCTTTCACATTGGGAATGCCGAAGACGGCGATGCCTGCCGGTGCTTTCTCGGTGTGCCACATCGATTCCAGCGCGGCGAGTTTCATCTTCTGGTTATCGGTCAGGGTATAGCCCGACTCATCACCAAGCACGACGACCGACAGGGAAGATGCCAGACCGAAGGCCGCGGCAACGGCCATGGACCGCTTGGCGATGCTTGTCCACTTGTCGTTCCACAGCCAGATGGCCGAAATGCCCATGACAAAGACGGCTGCCAGCACATAGCCGGCACTCACCGTATGGACGAACTTGGCTTGGGCCACCGGATTGAACATGACTTCAAGAAAATCGGTGATTTCCATACGCATGGTGGCCGGATTGAACGCGGCGCCGGTCGGGTGCTGCATCCAGCCATTGGCGATCAGAATCCACAGCGCCGACAGATTGGTGGCAAGCGCCACGAGGAAGGTCACCAGCAAATGGACCGGCTTCGACAGCTTTTCCCAGCCAAAGAACATCAGCCCGACCATGGTGGCTTCGAGGAAGAAGGCCATCAGCCCCTCGATCGCCAACGGCGCACCGAAAATGTCGCCGACATAGTGCGAATAGTAGGACCAGTTCATGCCGAACTCGAATTCCATGGTGAGACCAGTTGCCACACCCAACACGAAGTTGATGCCGAACAGCAGCCCCCAGAAGCGCGTTATCGTGCGCCAAATCTCTTGCCGCGTAAGGACATAGACGCTTTCCATGATCACCAGCATGAAGCTGAGACCGAGGGTCAGCGGAACGAACAGAAAGTGGTACATGGCGGTCAAGGCGAATTGCAGCCTTGAGAGTTCTACGGTACTGAGGTCCATCAGACTTCCCCGGTTAAGTTCGCGTTTCCGGTGAGGAAACACTTAAAATCAGCCCTTAGCAACGCCCTTTCTCAACTTGGAGGGGAATGGCGCAACTAAACCCATATAAACTGTAAGGCTTAATCTTGCGCCGCACAATAACCAAGATGTCGCACTCGGATGCCGCACCATCCCCTGCGGTACTGCGCGATCAATTGCGGGGATGGGCGCAAACGGACACACAGACCTTACGCCTGATGCATGGACTGGGCCTGCTGGAAGGCATTTGCATTGCCGGTTTTGCCTGGGGACTGAGCCACATGGTCAGCGACCTGTTTGACAGGGGACCAACCCTGGGACATCTCGCCCTTCCTGTGGCCGTCACGATCTTATCGCTTGGGATGCGCGCAATATTAAACCTTGTAAATCAGATACTTGCCATAAAATCGGCACGGCAAATCATCTCAACCATCCGGCTTGACATCATGGTGAAGGCGCTCGACGGCCGCATTGATTCCGGCCGTTATCAGAGCCGCCTGAATGCCCTGTTCGAGGATACGGAAGCGCTCGAAGGCTATTATGCCCGCTTCCGCCAGAGCGACTTCCAGACGCGTATCCTGCCACTGGCTTTCATTGTCCTGATGGCCTGTGTCAGCCCGGTCAGCGCCGGCATCCTGCTGCTAACCCTGCTTCCGTTTGTCGCACTGATGGCGATCCTCGGCCTGACCAGCGCCGGGGAATCCCGACGACAACTCGATGCTTTGTCACGCCTGTCCAACCTGTTTGTCGACCGCATCAAGGCCCTGCCACTGATCCTCAGCTTTGAAGCCGGCCCACGACAGGTACGCACGGTCGGTCGCGCCGCGCGCGAAGTCGCCGAACGGACGCTCGGGGTATTGAAGATCGCTTTCGTCACCTCGGCGGTTCTGGAGTTTTTCAGCGCCCTGAGCGTGGCGCTGATTGCCATCTACTGCGGCTTTTATTTGCTGGGTGAACTACCCTTTCAGGTACCGGAAACTTTGACCTTCGCCGCCGCTTTTTTCGTTCTGGCCCTGGCGCCGGAAGTCTATGCGCCCATGCGCCGCCTGGCTAGCGCGTATCACGATCAGCAAACCGCCATGGCGACGACACAGAGGCTGATAGAGATGGAATTCCTGCCGGAAAGCACGCCGGTTTCACGTCTCTCGTCCGCGCCAGAGATCACCTATGATGCCGTTGTTTGCGGTTTTGCTGACGATCCGGGCTTCCGCATCGGGCCGGCCAGCTTTACCGCCGTCCCCGGACAGATTATCGCCCTGAAAGGTCCGACAGGCTCAGGCAAGACCACCCTCCTGCGCCTCTTGCTGGGTCAGGGGCATCTGACCACCGGCACCGTGCGTATCAATGGCAAACCGCTTGACAATATCGGCGAAAGCATTGCCTGGGTGTCGCAAGCACCACCGATCATGGCCGGCAGCCTCAATGATAATCTCCGTGCCGCCAATCGCTCGGCCAGTGACGATCAGGTCCGGCAGGCGATCACGCTGTTTGGCCTCGATGCTGTGGAAGCGCGCATCGACCAGATCAATGAACGCGGTTCCGGTCTTTCCGGCGGGGAACGGCGAAAAATCGGCCTCGCGCGTGCCTGGCTGAAAAACGCGCCGATCCTCTTGCTTGATGAACCCACTGCCGATCTCGATGCGCAGGCCGAAGCCGAGCTTATCGCGCAGTTGCCGATGCTGTTCGAAGGCCGGACGGTCATCCTGTCCAGCCATTCGCCAACACTTTGCGCCTTGGCCGATCAGGTGGTGGAGCTGTCATGAAATCTTTCGATCAAGTTTTCAAGAATCTGCTGGAAACTCACGGCACGCGCCTATTCCTGACCGCTATATTCGCCGCCGGTGTCAGCGTTTCGGCCGTCATGCTGCTGGGTATTTCCGGCTGGTTCCTGACCGGTGCGGCGGTGGCCGGCGCAGGCGGCATTCTGCTGGCCCAAGGCTTTAACTACCTGCTGCCGAGCGCCGCCATCCGCTTCTTCGCCATCGCCCGTACCGTGCTGCGTTACGGCGAACGCTATACCGGTCATTCGGCGGCGCTTCGGGCCATGGCGCAACTACGCCCTGCCCTGCTGGAACGCGTGATCAATGCCGAACCGCAAAAAACCCTGCAACTCAGCCGGGGTGAAGCTTCCAGCCGCTTCATCCAGGACGTCAGCACGCTGGAAAATGCCCTGGTCATGCGCAGCGCACCCTGGGCGGGCGCTGCCGGTATCCTCACCGCCCTGCTGTTGACCGGCATTGCATCGCCTTGGGCGGCATTGATACTCTTGATCTCTATGACCGTTGCGGTCATCACCGGTCTCTATATTCACCGCCGCCCGACTGATGAGACCACCGAAGCCGCCGCCATGGGTGAGTTGAAGACGCGTTTCTTCTCTCTGATGGCGCTGCTGCCCGATATCCGCGCTTATGACCTGCGCGCCCCACTGATGGCGGAATTGCAGGATTTGGAAGCCCGGCTTTTCACAGCCAAGACCCATTTCATTGGCAAGGAGGTGCTGAGTAGCGCCGTCACCACAGGTCTAACCGGGATTTGCCTGGCCGGCATCGCTGTGGCCAGCCTTGGTCAATCACTGCCGCATATGGCGCTGGCCCTGCTGGCCGGCAGCATGGGCTTTGAATCAGTGACGATCCTGACGCGGGCCATGAGCCAGAAGTTGGGATTCGATCACGCGCACCGGCGCGTGGCGGAAATTCATGACCAGCCACAGGCCATCGCACCGGTCGGTGAGCAGACGGCTTTCACCCATAACGGGCAGCCGATTATGCTGGACCGTAATTTGCGCCTGCGCATCGACGGCCCCTCGGGCAGTGGTAAAACCCGGCTGATCGAGACCTTGATGGGACTAAGGGAAGTGCCCGGCGATCGGCGGCAATTTTCGCTGTGTCCACAGGACGCCGCCCTGCTGACAGGCACGATCCGCGAAAACCTGCTGATGGCTATGAGCGATACCGCTCTGAAAGCGATGAGCCGCACCGATCAGGATCGTTTATTGCTGGAAACGCTTGATACGGCCTGCCTCAAGGCGCGCATCACAGCACTGCCGAAAGGACTGGATACCTGGATCGGTGATGGCGGTGTCACGCTTTCCGGCGGAGAACGCAAACGGCTGGCCCTGGCGCGCAGCCTGCTGCGTGAGGCACCGATCCTGATCCTCGACGAGCCGACCGAAGGCCTCGATTTAGCGACCGAGGCGCAAATTGTGGAAAATCTGGCTCACAGGCTGATCGAACGGCCGCAAGGCCTAATCCTGATCAGCCATCGCCAAGGTCCGCGCCGCCTGACCGACCGGGTGATCAGTCTCTAGGCTGCCTTCGCACCATAGGCGGCGAAGAAGACAAACATGGCGTCTTTCACCTCGGCATCGATCTCCGCATCGGTCGGCACCGGAATATAGTTGAGCAGGCGCGCCTTGATCATCCGCCCGTGGATCAGGGAAATAAACTGGTGCGCTGCCATCATGACATCCGGAATCACCAGTTCACCGCGATCATTGGCCACCTGTAGATAATCCGCCAGGATGCGGGCGCCGGTCAGAGGACCGCTTTCATAGAACAGGCGGCCGACATCCGGTGATTTCTGCGATTCCGCCGAGATGACGCGCCAGTTCTGCAAGGTAGTTTCGGAGGTGAACACGGTCAGATAGCGTTTGGCATAGGCCGGCAGTACCGCGCGCGCCTCGCCGCCAACATTGAGCAATTCGACGACCTGATTGCGATGGAAGATACAGTGGCGCTGAACATAGGCTACGAACAGCTCTTCCTTGCTTTTAAAATAGTTATAGAGCGTGCCCTTGGAGCCGCCCAGCTTCGCCGCGATCGTCGACATCGACGCGCTGGCATAGCCTTCCGACACAAAGATGTCGGAAGCAACATCGAGGATCGCCTCGCGGCGGTCTTCACCGCTCATGCGGCCTTTCGTTTCGGATGTCTTCAACTCAGTTACTTTTTCGTTTTGCATCGCAAAATAATTCCTAAACCGTACGGTATGGTCAGTTGACAGATACAATGTTCTGGACTATATGTCCATCACAAATGACCATACCGTACGGTTATTTCAAGAGTCCGCCCAACTGAGACTTATAATGACACATAACACCGCCTCCACCCATGCACCGCGCCGCGGCCTTTTCATTGCGACCCTCCTGGCCTTCACGGCCTTGACGGCCTGCACCACGATTCCGCAGAGCGCGCCTTTCGCATCAGAGCCCAGTCAGGCCAAGAAGGTCAACCCCATCAATACGATAAGCGAGCAGACGTGGTGGAAAGACCTCGGCGACCCGCAATTGCAGACCTTGATGACCCAGGCGCTCAACAATTCGCCATCGCTGGCCATCGCCGAAGCCCGCCTCAATCAGGCGGAGGCTGCCGTTTCGCAATATCGCGCCGCCAACCGTCCGCAGATCGGGCTGGATGCCTCGGCTTTCGAAGCGAAGCAGAGTTACAATTACCTGTTCGGCACACCGGGCCCGCTGAGCCCTCTGCCCGAAGGCTATAATGATTATGGCCAGACGACCCTGAGCTTTAACTGGGAACTCGATTTCTGGGGCAAGAACCGCGCCGCCATTGCCGCCGCCAGCTCAAATGCCGAAGCCGCCGAGGCCGATGCCGCCCAGGCACGGGTGGTGCTGTCGACCGCCATCGCCACCGCCTATGTCGATCTCGACCGCCTCTATCAGGAGCGCGACCTGGCCGAACGTGCCGTTGGCATCCGTTCCGACAGCGCCAAACTGGTTCAGGACAAGCTCAACAACGGTGTCAGTAACAAAGCACAGGACGCCCAGGCCCAGGCCGGCATTTTCGCTGCCAAAGCTGATCTGGCCGCACTTGACGAACAGATTGATCTTAATAAGCACCTGATCGCTATGCTGGCCGGTGCCTCTCCCGATTTTGCCAATGGTTTGCAACGCCCGGCCCTGTCGCCAAATGCGCAGGCCTTCGGTTCTGTGCCCGCCCAGGTCAATCTCGACCTGATCGGTCGCCGCCCCGATATCATCGCCGCGCGCTGGCGGGCAGAATCGGCCTCGGCCCATATCAAACAGGCCCATGCTGCCTTCTATCCCAATATCAATATCGCCGCTTTCGCCGGCTTTCAGGCACTAGGATTGAACAACCTGTTCTCGTCCGGCTCCGATATCGGTCAGGTCGGCCCCGCGCTCAGCCTGCCGCTGTTCGATGGCGGCGCGCTGAAGGCTAATCTGAAATCGGCCGAATCCGAACACGCCCTGGCCATCGCCTCCTATAATCAGGATGTGCTGGAAGCCATGCAACAGGTGGCGGATACCCTGACCAGCCAGAAGGCGCTGCAATCGAGGCTCGATAACTCCGAACAGGCCCTGACGGCCTATGAGGAATCGTACCGCCTCAGCAAATTGCGCTATGATGGCGGTCTGTCCGATTACACCTCGCTTCTGGTGGCCGAACAAAGCCTGATCAGTCAGCGCCGCGCGGTCGCCGATCTGCGCAGCCGCGCCATGACCCTTGATATCGCCCTGATCAAGTCCCTTGGCGGGACGTATCCTGGCGGCCAATACACCACGAACAATTAGAAATCAGAGATTTCATCATGCCCGATAATGCACATAACCTCGAAAAAGTCGAAGAAGCCGCCGAAGCCTACGGTGCGCCGAAAACCGCCGCCAAACCCGTCGCGGCCAATGCCGCCGGCAATGCCAAACGCAAGCGCCTGCTGACCTATGTCGGCATCGCTGTCGTTATCGGCGCCGTCGCCTATGGCGCTTATTACGGCCTCGTCGCCGCGCACTATGTTTCGACCGACAACGCCTATGTCGGCACCGACACAGCGCAGGTCAACGCGCTCGTTTCCGGTCCGGTCGCCAGCATTTCCGTTTCCGAGACACAGGCCGTAAAAGCCGGCGACGTGCTGCTCACTATCGATGACGCCGATGCAAAGATCGCCGTCGCCCAGGCCCAGGCGGCTCTCGCCCTCGCCCAGCGTCACGTCCAGGGCTACTATGCCAGCGACGAGGCCTTCGCCGGTGAACTGGGCGTCCGTCAGGCCGATGTTGCCCGCGCCGCGGCCATGATCGCTTCGGCGAAGTCGGGCCTCGACAATGCGAAAACCGAACTGACCCGCCGCCAGAACCTGGCGCAATCCGGTGCGGTATCGCAGGAAGAACTGACGACCGCGCAAAATGCCTATACCCAGGCGCAGGCCGCTTATAACACGGCCCTGGCCACCCGCGACCAAGCGGCGGCTGGCGTTCAGGCCGCCGGCGGCCAGCGCGCCACCAATGCCGCCCAGTTTTCCGGCGTCACCGCCGGTCAGAACCCGGAAGTTCTGGCCGCTCAGGCGAAACTCGACGCCGCCAACCTGGCGCTTGAACGCACCATCGTTCGTGCGCCGACTGACGGCATTGTCGCCAAGAAGGCCGTTCAGGTCGGCCAGCAGGTCGGCGTGGGTACACCGCTGATGACCGTCGTACCGATCGGCCGCGCCTATGTCGACGCCAACTTCAAGGAAGGCCAGCTCCGCAAGGTCATTCCAGGCCAGCCGGTCGAACTGCATTCCGATCTTTACGGCAAGACCGTCACCTATCATGGTACGGTCCGCGGTATTTCCGGCGGCACAGGTTCGGCCTTCTCGCTGATCCCCGCCCAGAATGCCTCGGGCAACTGGATCAAGGTGGTCCAGCGCCTGCCCGTCCGCATCGATCTCAATCCGAAGGAAGTTGCGGCGCACCCCTTGCGCGTCGGGCTTTCGATGAGCGCCAAGATCGACACAAAGAACTAGCTTTCCCTGACCCCGCGCCTTCTTCTCCCCCCTGAGGCGTGGGGTCCTTTTTCTATTCTGAACAAGAGGCGCTTCATGTCCTCCCCCGCTTCCGCATCTGCCGGCCCCGCTCCCATGACCGGCGGCCTGCTGGCCATTACCGCCCTGGCGCTCGCACTCGGCACTTTCATGCAAGTGCTCGACGGCACCATCGCCAACGTTTCCGTGCCGACCATCGCCGGCGATCTCGGCGTATCGACCTCGCAAGGCACCTGGGTCATCACCTCGTTCGCGGTAGCCAACGGCATTTCCGTGCCGCTGACCGGCTGGCTGATGGGCCGTTACGGCGTGGTCAAGACCTTCACGACCTCGGTCATCCTGTTCACCATCGCTTCCTTCCTCTGTGGCGTGGCGTGGGATATCAACTCGCTGATCTTCTTCCGCATCCTGCAAGGCGCGGTCTCCGGTCCGATGATCCCTGGCTCGCAAGCCTTGCTGATGATGATCTTCCCGCCCAACAAACGCGGCACGGCGCTGGCGATCTGGTCGATGACCACGCTGGTGGCGCCGATCTGCGGGCCGATCTTCGGCGGCTGGATATCGGATAACATGACCTGGCCGTGGATTTTCTTCATCAATATTCCCGTTGGGGCCTTCTGTGCCTTCTTCTGCTGGCGCGGCATGTCGTCACGCGAAACACCGACCTTCCAGCGGCCGATCGACCGCACCGGCTTTGCGCTTCTGGTCGTCTGGGTCGGCGCGCTGCAAGTCATGCTCGATACCGGCAAGGACGTCGACTGGTTCAATTCGCCGGCCATCGTGGTCGAGACGATCATCGCCATTGTCGGTTTCATCGCCTGGGTGATCTGGGAACTGAACGACAAGAACCCGATGGTCGATCTCAGTTTCTTCAAAACGCGCAACTTCGCCTTCGGCACCATCGTCCTGTGCGTCGCCTACGCTATCTTCTTCGGCGCCAACCTTTTGATGCCTTTGTGGTTGCAAACCAATATGGGTTACATCGCCACATGGGCCGGTCTGGTGGCTGCGCCCTCCGGTGCCGTGGCTGTCATCATGACGCCGTTTGCCGCCCGCCTGCTCAACAAGTATGACGCCCGCATCCTCGGCACGATATCGCTGTTCCTGTTTGCCCTGTCCTTCTATATGCGTTCGCTGTTCACCACCGATGCCAGCTTCCTTGTGTTGATGGTGCCGATGCTGGTCATGGGCGCCGCGATGAGTATGTTCTTTATCGCCTTTATCAGCATCGGATTGAATGGCATCCCGCCGGAACGCGTGCCGGCAGCGTCAGGCCTGTCCAACTTCGCCCGGATCGTCGCCGGTTCCTTCGCCGCTTCACTGGTCACCACCCTGTGGGAACGCAGCGAGAGCCAACACCAGACCCGTCTGGCGGAAATCATGGGCGGTCCTGCCGGCCTCAGTGATCAGATGACCGATGCGCTCAATCAGGCCTCCCAGTTCGGCCTGACGACGGCGCAGGGCGTGGGTGTAATCGCCCGGCAGATATCCAGCCAGGCCTTCCTGCTGGCCACGGTCGATCTGTTCCGCATCTCGTCGATCGTCATCCTGCTGCTGGTGCCGTTCGTCTGGCTGTGCCGCAAGACGATGGTTACCGGCCCGGTGACCCACGCGGCCGATTAAAACTTGAAACCACGACGCCAAGCGATCATAGGAACATCCGAAACCATTCGGAGATTCCTATGATCGCTTTTGCCTTGCACGGCGGCGCCGGGGCTAAACAGGGCCGCGACTATTCCGCCGAAATCGCCAATATGCGCGAGATCGCCGAGGCCGCCCGCAACAGCCTGCAAAAGGGCGCGAAAGCCTTCGATGTCGTCACTGAAGGGGTGCGCAAGCTGGAGGATTCCGGTCTTTATGTCGCCGGCAAGGGCGCCTCACCCAATCAGGCCGGCCATTATGAACTCGATGCCAGCCTGATGAATGGCGCCGACCAGACCTGCGGTGCGGTCACCGCCCTGCAAGGCTTCGCCAACCCCATCCTCGTCGCCCGCGCCGTCATGGAAAAGACGCCGCATGTCATGCTGGCCGGCGATGGCGCGGCGCTTTTTGCCCACGAACAAGGCTTTGCGTCGATCGCCGACGAAGCGGAATATTTCACCCGCGCCGGCCGATTTGAATCCAATCATCCGCCGGGCACATTGGCCCACGGCACAGTCGGTTGCGTCTGCCTCGACACCTACGGCAACCTCGCCGCCGCCACCTCAACTGCCGGCGTCTTCGGCAAACTGGCCGGCCGTGTCGGCGACACCCCAATCATTGGCGCCGGTACCTGGGCCGATAGCCAGACTGCTGTTTCCTGCACCGGACAGGGCGAATATTTCATCCGTGTCAATGCCTCGGCGCAACTGGCCTTCCGCCATGCCGGCGGGCAGCCGATCGCGGACGCTGCCGATGTGGTGCTGCAACAGATCGTTAACATGGGTGGTGAAGGTGGCCTGATCGCGCTCAATGCCCAAGGCGAGGTCATTGTTCCCTTCCGCTCGCAGGGCATGAAACGCGCCTGGTTTTCCGGTGATGGCGATATCGTCTCGGAAGCATTCTAGCGACAGTTTCGCCGCAATCACCACGTATAAGGTTTGTGAACCGACAAACGGTGAGGTGCCCAATGGCCGTAAACTCTTCCTTTGAGACCGTTCTGGCCTTGTCGCGTTTTGGCCTCGGCAGCGGCGAAGACGGCATCGCCGCCCTGACCGGCGACGTGCGTAGCCGGCTAAAAGCCGAGATCGCCGCTGGCCCGCCAATGCCTTCGGACGGCCTTCTGCGCACCACCCCGGATCTGCTGGCCGATGTTGATGCTTATCAAAAGGACAAGGCGGCCGATCGCAAAGCCGCGCGTGCCGCACCGGCCGTCTCTGCCGGCATGGTCGACAATATGTCAGGGCCCGAAAAGGGAGAACCTGAAAATAGAGAAAAGGCGATGGCCGACAGAAACCCGGTCCGTGATGCCTCTCAGGCCGAAATCAGGTGGCGGTTCGATACCAGTCTGCGCACACCGGAAATCGGCTTCAACGAACGAATGGTCATGTTCTGGGCCAACCATTTCGCCGTCTCGGTCCGCAAAAGCCAGCCGGTCGCCGCTACGGCCGGCGCCTATGAGCGTGAAGCCATCCGTCCTCACGTCTTCGGGCGATTTTATGATCTGCTGCTGGCGGTCGAAACCCATCCGACCATGCTGCTCTATCTCGACAATGCCCAGTCGACCGGCCCGGATTCGATGGCTGACAAGGGCGGCAAGCGCGGCCTGAACGAAAATCTGGCGCGAGAAATCATGGAACTGCATACGCTGGGTGTCGGCTCGGGATACACCCAGGCCGATGTCACCAGTTTCGCCAAGGTCATCACCGGCTGGTCGATCAATCGCGCCGCCAACAAAAACATGAAAAACCAAGGTGCGCCTGGCGAATTCCGCTTCAATCTGCGCGCTCACGAACCGGGTGCTCAAACGATTATGGGCAAGCGCTATCCTCAAACCGGCATGGAACAGGGCAAGGCTGTCCTGGCCGATCTGGCGCGTCATCCGGCCACCGCGAAACACGTCGCCACCAAACTGGCCAGCCATTTCGTTGCCGACACACCACCGCCAGCGCTGGTCGAGCGCCTGAGCCGAACCTTTCTCGATACGGACGGCGATCTGGCTGCCGTCGCAACCACCCTGATTGAGGCGCCGGAAGCCTGGACGCCGCAACTTGGCAAGATGCGTTCACCGCTGGAATATGTGGCCGCCACCTTGCGCGCCACCGGCGCCACCTTGCGGCCGGCAGCCATTAGCCAGGCGCTTAACGCCATGGGGCAGCCGTGGTGGCAACCGGCCGGGCCGAACGGTTTTCCGGATACGGTTGCGGCCTGGGCCTCACCTGAAGGCCTGAGCACGCGGATGGATTTCGCCAATTCGCTGGTGGCCAAAGCGGACAAATCCATTGATCCGCGCGAATTCGCTGTCAGCCGTCTGGGAGGTCTGCTCAGCGCCCACACGGCCCAGGCCATCGCCCGTGCCGAAACACAGGGCCAAGGCCTGAGCCTAGCCCTTCTTTCCCCCGAATTCATGAGGCGCTGATATGACCAACCGCCGCCAACTTCTGACTACGCTCGGCGCGACCGCCGCTTTTTCCGCTTTTCTTCCGCGCCTCAGTTCCGCAGCGAGCGGACGCGATCCGCGTTTCGTCACCATTATCCTGCGCGGGGCGCTTGACGGCCTGACCGCGGTACCGCCCACAGGCGATCCCGATTATGCCGCCTTGCGCGGCAATATGTTGATCGCGGGCGCCCTTCCGCTCGACACCATGTTCAGCCTGCATCCGTCGATGCCCAATTTCGCCCGCCAGTACAAGGCCGGGCAAGCCCTGGTCATTCACGCTGCCGCCTCACCCTATCGTGAGCGCTCGCATTTCGATGGTCAGGATGTGCTGGAATCCGGCATGACGTCACCGGGCCATACCGAATCCGGCTGGATGAACCGTTTCCTGTTGGCTCTGCCTAGGTCACAGACCGCGACAACGCAGGGCCTGGGTATCGGTGGCGTGACTCCTCTGGTGATGCGCGGCAAGGCGCCGGTGCTCGGCTGGGCGCCCGCGACGCTTAAACCGGTCGATGCCGACCTGCCGCCGCGCCTGCTCGACCTTTATCAGGCCAGCGATCCTGTACTGGCCGGCACGCTGACCGAGGCTATTGCCACCGGCAAGATCATTGGCGCCGACAAGAATATGGTATCGACCTATGGCGGTCCCGGCGATCCGAAGACCATGGTTGCCATGGCTGAAGGTGCGGCCAAACTGCTGGCCCAGCCAGATGGTCCTCGCATTGCCGCCCTGGCGTTCGAAGGCTGGGATACCCATGCGCAGGAGACGGCAAGACTGGCGAAATTGCTGGAAGGCCTGGATGGCGCGCTGGCCGCGTTCGAGACCGGTCTTGGTCCGGCATGGCACGACACGGCGATCCTCGTCGTTACCGAATTCGGCCGCACCGCCGCAGTTAACGGCACCGGCGGCACGGACCACGGCACCGGCACGGTCGCTTTCCTGGCCGGCGGCGCGATCAAGGGCGGACGCGTACTCGCCGACTGGCCCGGTCTGAAGACGGCGCAGCTTTACGAAGCACGCGACCTCAAGCCGACAACCGATCTGCGCGGCGTAATGAAAGGCATAATGGCAGGCCTGTACGATGTGCCTGAAAGTGCGCTGTCCGATGAAATTTTTCCCGATTCAACGGACATCAAACCGATGCGCGGCCTGATCGTCTAATCTCTAACGACAAAGCCCATCGAGATTGCTGATATCGACGTCGGGTGGAGCGTCACTCCACAGATCTATGCCCTTTTCCTTGGCCGTGCGCTCGATCAGCAGCCCTTCGCCCTGATGAGCACTCGGCGCGCTGTAGGCCGGATCGCTTTGTGCCTTATCGAGCGTCACGAAATGCGCCCCTTCTTCCTCGAACGCCGTCAGCACTTCCGGCAGCATCAGGGCGGTAAAGGCGCCTTCATGGATGAGCAGGACGTGCGAAATCTGGCGGCCATAGACCTTTTCAGACGCCATCAACGAGCGAGCAATCGATGCCTTCACACCCTGCATGTACTGAATCTTCATGCCCTCGACCGCTTCCGAATCGCCCTTGGCCATGCAGCGGGCATAGGTATCGGTGTAGGCCCAGTCGTTGAAGCTCATGGACACATCGGCGATCTTATATTTATGCGCCTTCAGATACGCGATGATACCGGCGTGGTGCGCCTCGTCGCCGGCGCTCAGGAAGGGAAAGCGCAACACGCGCCAGTCTGCCTTGCCCATGCGGTCACGGACCGCCGGTTCGCCAGCTTCGAGATCGGCCTCGAATGCCGCCAGCGTGCCGGCGTTAATGTTCATATGCGTATAGGTGTGATTGCCAAGCGGATAACCGGCGGCACGCCACATATCGAGTACCGCATCAGTGCCCGATTCCTGCTTGAGACGGACCGCATTAACGAAGCCATACACGGCCGGCACTTTGTGCGCCTGCAAGGCTGCTAGGTAATCGCGCGCCACATCGATACGGCTGACGCCCGGCGGGATGGCCCCGTGGGCCGGCAGGTCATCGACCGTAATGGCGATATCGAAACCGGCCATAACGGGTTCGGTTTGGGCGCAGGCGGGAAAGCTCGTCAGCGCCACGGCGGCGGCAAACAGAATAACATCAGGCTTCATGGGGGTCATTCTCCTTATCCGCCTCTGATGGGCGTTAGCGCTACCCTGCGCCGGAATGCGGCGTCTGGCAATTGCTCCAAAAGCAAACTTGCACAAATATCACCGTTACGTTAACTATGCGCATCTTGAAAAGACAGGGCTAAGCGGCCCTAAAGGGGGAATGTTATGAACGGTAATCTGTTTCTGCGTACCAGCGTCGTATTCCTGTGCATCGGCATTACGCTTGGCGTATTCATGGGCGCCACCGAGGATTTCACCCAGGCCCCCACACATGCCCACATCAATCTGGTGGCCGGCGTATGGATGTTCCTGGCGGGGCTGTTTTACAATGCTCATCCTCACCTGTCGCGCAAGGCTATTACCATCCATTATTGGCTGGCCCTCGTCGGTTTGCTGTTCTTTATTCCCGGCATCTGGGGCGCGCAAATCCATACGCCATGGTTCGTGCCCGTGGTCGGCATCGGCAGCGTCCTGACCGCGGCGCAAATCGTCTTCTTTGCCGTCATGGTCTTCAAGGGTACCGGCAAAACACCCGTCCTCACAGGGTCGTGACGACGGAATAGAGGTAAGAGCCTCAAAAGGGTATTGCCATGGCGAGACAACAAGCATAGTTTCAATAGATACTATTCTTGTGAGACTCGCCATGACCGCCGACGCTTTGGCTTACCCGACGCAAACCCGTCTCTTCGATGCGCTTGACGATCAGCCGCTCGACGCCATGCTGACTCTGCTCAAGCAGCTGCGCGGTGATCCGCGTCCGGACAAGATCGATCTCGGCATCGGTGTCTATGGTGACGAGGCGGGCCGCACGCCGGTCATGCGGGCGGTCCGGCAGGCGGAATTAATTATCGCCGAAGCGCAGACGACCAAGGCCTATGTGGCGGCGGAAGGTGACACCCGTTTTGTCGCCTTGCTGGCGCCGGTTGTACTGGGTGCCCCCCGCGCGGCCGATGATCGCTATTGCGGGATGCAGACACCCGGCGGCACCGGCGCCCTGCGCCTGGCGGCTGAACTGATCGCCCGTGCCAATCCGCAGACCCGCGTCTGGGTCGGCGCGCCAACCTGGGTCAATCATTACTCACTCGTGCGTTCGGCCGGCTTGCAGGTTCTGGAGCATCCTTTCTTTGATCAGGTTACCCAAACCGTCCTGTTCGACGAGATGATCAGCGCACTGGAAGCCGCGCGTCCCGGCGATGTCCTGCTGTTGCACGCCTGTTGCCATAACCCGACGGGCGCCGGCTTTACCGCTGGTCAATGGCGCGTCATCGCCGGTTTGTGCGTGCGCAAAGGCCTGCTTCCATTGATCGACATCGCCTATCAGGGGCTCGGTCATGGCCTCGAAGAAGATGCCGCTGCCATGCGGGCCCTGCTTGATATCGTACCGGAAGCCATCATCACGGCGTCATGCTCGAAGAATTTCGGCCTTTATCGTGATCGTCTCGGCGCCTTGTGGATCAAGGGCAGCAATGCCCAGGCGGCCCTGCGCGCCCGTGCCAACTGCATCAAGGTTGGCCGGTCGATGTGGTCGATGCCGCCCGATCACGGCGCCTCGGTCGTCCGCACCATCCTGGAATCAACCGAATTGACCGCCACCTGGCTGGCTGAACTGGCCACCATGCGTACACGCATCAATGCCATGCGCGCCGAACTGGCCAGGGCCGTGCCGCCGCTCGGTGTGGTGGCGCAGCAGACCGGCATGTTCGTGCTGCTGCCGCTTACCCGCGATACCGTGACCGAACTGCGGGTCAGACACGGTATCTACATGATTGAAAACGGCCGGATGAATGTGGCCGGCCTGACGTCTGAAAACCTGCCGCGTTTCGCCGCGGCGCTTGAACCCTATCTGAGCAAAGGAGAATAGATTGGACAATAATCCTTTAGGTTTGAACGGTTTCGCGTTTGTGGAATTTACCGGCCCCGATACCGAAGCCATGGCCGCCCTGCTGGAAATGATGGGCTTCGTCGCCGCCTCGCGCCACAGGACACGCGATATCGTGCGCTACAAACAGGGCACGATCAACTTCCTGCTCAATACCGCTGCCAGCCCGCAGGCCATCGATTTTGCCGAACATCACGGCCCATCGGCCAATGGCATGGCTTTCCGCGTGTCTGACGCGAAAGCCGCCTACGACCTGGCCTTGCAGAACGGCGCCGTGGCCTTCGATGCGGCGCAAAGTGCGCTTGGCGCAGGCAGCTATGTGCTGAAAGGCATTGGTGGATCGCTGCTTTATCTGGTCGATCATGATCTTTATTCTGACTGGGATGCCGTACCCGGCGCCGCCGATGATGAACACCTCAACAACGTCGGTTTCGAGACCCTCGATCACCTGACGCACAACGTAGCGCGCGGCCAGATGCGTACCTGGTCGAGCTTCTACGCCCGGATTTTCGGTTTCGAGGAACAGAAGTATTTCGACATCAAGGGTCAGGCGACCGGCCTGTTCTCACAGGCGATGATCGCGCCGGATGGCAAGCTGCGTATCCCGCTCAATGAGAGCCAGGACGACACCAGCCAGATCGAGGAATTCCTGCGCCAGTATAATGGCGAAGGCATCCAGCATATCGCGCTGACTACCGATAATATTTATGAGACGGTCGAAAAACTGCGTGCCCGCGGCGTGAAGCTACAGGACACGATCGAGACCTATTACGATCTGGTCGACAAGCGTGTGCCCGGCCATGGCGAGGATCTGGAACGCCTGAAGACCAACCGTATCCTGATCGATGGCGCTGTCGGCGACGAGGGTATATTGTTGCAGATATTCACTGAAAACACCTTCGGTCCTATCTTCTTCGAGGTCATCCAACGCAAGGGTAATCAGGGCTTCGGCAATGGCAACTTCCAGGCATTGTTTGAATCGATTGAGCTTGATCAGATCCGACGAGGCGTGATCAAGGTCGTTTAAGGCCCCCGCCCCACAAGTGGGCGGTATAAGATAGAACCGGCTCTTCTTGTGCTCTCCCTCTTGTGGGGGAGGTGACAGACCATCTACGGTCTGACGGAGGGGGGCCTTAAGGTCGGGAGAAGACAGATGTCAGACTACATGACCGGCTTCGGCAATCAGTTCTCAACCGAGGCGGTGCCCGGCGCCTTGCCGATCGGCCAGAACTCGCCGCAAATCGTGCCGTTCGGCCTCTATGCCGAACAACTGTCCGGCTCGGCCTTTACGGCGTCCCGCCATGAGAACCGCCGGTCATGGCTCTACCGTCTGCGCCCTTCAGCCAGCCACGCGCCATTTACGCCTTATCGTGAGGCCCCCGCTTTCGCGGCCCCGACGCCTAATCGCCTGCGCTGGTCGCCCTGTACCGTGCCCGAGGCGCCGACCGATTTCATCGATGGCCTGACCGCTTATGCCGGCAATGGTGATCCGCTGGCGCAAACCGGCGTGACCGTTTGGCTCTATGCCGCCAACCGATCCATGGACCGCGCCTTCTTCGATGCCGACGGCGAACTGCTGATTGTGCCGCAATCGGGCCGGCTGGTGATCTTCACCGAGATGGGCGTTCTGAAGATCGAACCCCTGCATATTGCCGTCATCCCGCGCGGCGTGAAGTTCCGCATCGCCCTGCCCGAAGGTCATGCGACCGGCTATATACTGGAAAACCACGGCTATCCGTTCCGCCTGCCCGATCTGGGCCCGATCGGCGCCAACGGACTGGCCAATCCGCGCGATTTCGAAACGCCTGTCGCCGCCTTCGAGGATATCGACGGTGACTGCGAGCTGGTGCAGAAATTCGGCGGGCAGCTGTGGACGACACGGATCGACCATTCGCCGCTCGACGTCGTGGCCTGGCACGGCAATTACGCGCCGTACCGTTACGATCTGCGGCGCTTCAACACGATCAATACGGTCAGTTTCGACCATCCTGATCCATCGATCTTCACCGTGCTGACCTCGCCATCGGAGGCACCCGGCACGGCCAATGCCGATTTCGTTATCTTCCCGCCGCGCTGGCTGGTGGCCGAGCACACCTTCCGGCCGCCGTGGTTTCATCGTAATATCATGAGCGAATTCATGGGCCTGATCACTGGTGCTTACGATGCGAAAGCAGGCGGCTTTATTCCGGGCGGTGCCAGCCTGCACAATTGCATGAACGGTCACGGTCCGGACAAGGCCAGCTATGAGGTCGCCATCGCCGCCGATCTCAAACCCCATAAAATCGATGGCACCATGGCCTTTATGTTCGAAAGCTACCTGCCCTTCATCCCCACGACCTTCGCCATGGAAACACCACTGTTGCAGCGCGATTACGACCACTGCTGGGACAATTTCAAAAAGGCCGAACTGCCGAAGTAAGATTTAGCCACAGATGACACAGATGGGCACAGATTTTCAGGATGGATAACGCGCGCCTCATCCAATCTGTGTCCATCTATGTCATCTGTGGCTGATCCTTAAATGCGCCCAAAGGTGCAGGAGCCAGAATGACAGACGCGACGCACGATCCCAAACTGACCTCATGGGTCGCCAGTGCCAATAGCCATGCGGATTTTCCTATCCAGAATTTGCCGCTTGGTCTGTTCTCTCCGGCCAATGAGGCGCCCCGCCCCGGTACGGCCATTGGTGATCACATCATCGAATGGCAGGCACTGGTGGCGGCTGGTCTCATGCAGGATAGCCTGATGATGGAGGCTGTGCTGGCCACCCCGGCCCTGCGCAAGTCCCTGCGCCGGCAGTTATCGAAACTGCTCAGCGATCCGCAATATAGTGAAATCGCAGAACCCTATCTGCACCTGGCGGCTGATTGCACCCTGCACCTGCCGACGCGTATCGGCGACTACACTGATTTCTACGCCGGCATCCATCACGCGGTCACGGTCGGCAAGCTGTTTCGGCCCGACAATCCGCTACTGCCGAACTACAAGCATGTGCCGATCGGCTATCATGGCCGCGCCTCTTCTATCCGGCCAAGCGGCGCACCCGTTATCCGCCCCAAAGGCCAGACCAAGGCACCGGATGCCGAGACGCCGACTTTTGGCCCCAGCAAGCGTCTCGATTTCGAACTGGAACTGGGCATCTGGGTCGGTCCCGGCAATGAATTGGGCCATCCCATCGCTATAGCTGATGCGACGGATCACATTGCCGGCTATTGCCTGCTCAATGACTGGTCGGCGCGTGATTTCCAGGCGTGGGAATACCAGCCGCTCGGTCCCTTCCTCGCCAAGAATTTCATGACGACAATTTCACCCTGGATCATCACGCCGGAAGCGCTGGCGCCGTTTCGTCTGGCGCAAGCCCCGCGCCCGCAAGATGACCCCAAGCCCCTGCCCTATCTGTGGGACGAGACCGATCAGACGGGCGGCGCACTGAGGCTGACTCTGGACGTGTTGATTGAAACGGCCGAAATGCGCGCGCAAAACATGCCGCCACAGGCCCTGGGCCACAGCGAAGCGCGTCATATGTACTGGACCCCCGCGCAGCTCGTTACCCATCACGCCAGCAATGGCTGCAATCTGCAAACCGGTGACCTGCTTGGCACCGGCACCATTTCCGGACCGACACCTGACAGCGCCGGCAGCCTGCTCGAACTGTCCGAAGGCGGTAAAAAACCCGTGACTTTGCCGTCAAATGAAACACGCACCTTTCTTGAAGACGGCGATGCGCTTATCTTGAGGGCACGCGCCGAAGCAGATGGCTTTGTCGGCATCGGTTTCGGAAACTGCCGCGGGTTGATTTCACCCGCTAATTAGAGAAAGCAGGCGAGGATGCTCAAGCTGCATGACTACTGGCGTTCCAGCGCCGCCTATCGCGTTCGGATCGCGCTTAATCTCAAGGGGCTGGACTACAAACAGGACAGCCATGACCTGCGCACCAATGCCCAGCATCTCGACAGCTATAAGGCAGTAAATCCGCAAGGGCTGGTGCCGGCGCTTGATATTGGCGGCCATATTCTCACCCAGAGTTCGGCCATCATCGAATGGCTGGAGGAAACCTGCCCCGAGCCGCCACTCTTGCCGCGCGCCGCCGCTGATCGGGCCCTCGTCCGTTCTATGGCCGCGCTGGTTGCCTGCGATATCCATCCGCTCAATAATCTCCGCGTCCTGCGCGAACTGAAGAACGACTGGGGCGCCGACGACAGGCAGACGAAGATGTGGGCCACCGGCTGGATCGCCGAAGGATTCACCGCGCTGGAAGCCCTGATTGCCCATCATGGCGACGGCTACTGCTTCGGCAATACCCCGACCCTCGCCGACTGCTTCCTGGTGCCGCAGGTATTCTCCGCTCTGCGTTTCAATGTCAGCCTCGATCCCTACCCGAATATCCGCGCCGTCAATGAACGCTGCGACGAGCATCCGGCCTTTTCGCGCGCCCATCCGGCGCATCAACCCGACGCCGATACGGTCGATTTCAACGTCAGATGATTCCACGCGTCTACGCCACCCCGGCCGGCGTTAAACTCGGGCCAAAGGACATTATCGCACCCGACAGCGCGCGTAATTTCGTGCTGGAAATCGGCGAGGCGCATTTCTATGGATTCGTGGTGCGTAAAGCTGATGACTATTACGGTTATGTCGACCGCTGCCCTCATGCCGGTTTGCCACTGGCGCAGGCACTGGACGATTACCTGACACCCCAGGCTGACCTGATCTCATGCAGCTGGCATGGGGCTCTGTTCCGCATATCTTCCGGTCAATGCATCGGCGGTCCCTGCGCCGGACAGTCCCTGACGGCTTGGCCAGTGCGCATCGAAGACGGTCACATCGTGACAGCTTAGGCCGTCGCGTCGTTCGATCCGCGCTTCGCCATCAGGCTGGAACCGGCTGAGGCGACGATCACCAGGGCGATCGCCAGCCATTGCAACGGCGTCAGCAATTCGTGCAGGATCACCAGGCCCAGCAATGCCGCCACCGCTGGCTCCAGGCTCATCATCAGGCCGAAGGTCTTGGCCGGCATGACTTTCAGCGCGATCATTTCCAGAGCATAGGGAATAGCGCTGGCCAATATGCCGATACCAACGCCATATAACATAATAGTCGGCGACCACAGGGCCGCACCGGCAAACACCACACCAATGGGCACAGTAAAAATCGTCGAAAACGCCATGCCGAGCGCCACCGCCTTGCCGCCATGTACCCGATCGCCGACCTTCTGGCCGACGATAATATAAAGCCCCCACAGGACACCCGCGCTCAAGGCATAGATCACGCCCAATGGATCGAGCGCGGTGCTGCCCTCTCCCCACGGCAGGAGGATCAGCAGACCGGCGACGGCGCAGGCCACCCAGATGAAATCGCTCCATTTACGCGAACCCAGGATCGCCACGGTCAGCGGGCCGGAAAATTCCAACGCCACGGCAATACCCAGCGGTATACGCGCAATCGAGGCGTAGAAGACGAGGTTCATGACGCCGAGAATGGCGCCGTAAAGCGCCAACACAGGCCAGTGCTTGCGCTCAGGTCCACCGCGCCACGGCTGGAAGACGATCAGCAGAGAAACGGTGGCGAAGAACTGGCGCAACGCCGTCGTGCCTTCGGAGCCAACCAGCGGAAAGACATGCTTGCTGAGGGTTGCGCCAAGCTGCACCGAGACAATGGCGATCAGGATGGCGATGATGGCCCACAGCTTGGAGTTTTGGGGTTTGGGATTTTTGGACATGGTTCGACTCCGGTGTGTGGCGTCGTCTTTTCGTAACCGGGTACGGCGCACCTCGTCCGGAGAATATCTGCGTTCCACGATAGCGGGTCGGTCGTATTATCTCAACGCATCAGGAAAATAAAATTGGTCTTATTGCTTATGACCAATAGGTGGGCCAATCTTTGCAAAACGGAGGGAAACACTATGAAATTGCTCATCAGCCTGACTCTGTCTGCTGCCCTGGTGGCTATGCCGGTCATGGCCAAACCCGCGCCTGAGCCAATGCAGGTCGCACCGGTGGTCATCGGCTATCTGCCGGCTTTCAAGGGGCCGATGTTGCCGTATATGGACACGATCGACCTGCCGAAGGTCACCCATATCAACCTGTCCTTCGTCAACCCTGGTCCACAAGGTCAGATCGTGGCCGGCGACCTGATGGCCTGCATGGATACGCATGAGCATACCCCTCTCCCCGTAGCCGACGTACAGGCCGTGATCAATCGCGCCCATCAGGCCGGTGTAAAGGTGCTCATCTCGCTCGGCGGCGGCACCATCCCGAAATGTTCGGGCGACTGGCCCACCCTTCTCAAGGCCGAAAACCGGGCCACGACCGTGCAGAACCTTATCCGCTTCCTCGATGACACCGGTCTTGATGGTCTGGATGTCGATCTGGAATGGCAGGTCCTGACCGCGATCGATACGGCCGGAGACTATACGCCCTTCATTCAGGAACTGAGCGCTGCCCTGAAAAAGCGTGGCAAGCTGCTGACCTGCGCCACGGCCTCAGCGCCGGGCGGCATGGTGCCTGTGTCGTCCGTCCCTTATTTCGACTATGTGAACATCATGTCGTATGACGGCATCGGCCCCAGCTGGGGCACACCCGGCGATGAACACGCCACGCTCGACATGGCAAAACACGATATTGCGGTGTGGCAGGCGCGCGGTGCGAAGAAAACCCAGATCGTACTGGGCGTTCCCTTCTATGGTCACGCTTTCGGCAGCTACCAGCTCGGGTTCCATGATTACAAAGGCCTGCTGGCGCAATATGGCGATGCCGTCGCCGAAAACGACATCCTCGGCAAGGCGTGCGCCGGCTGCGATTACGTCACCTATAACGGCCGCCCGACCATTCGTGCCAAGGCCGAACTGGCCCGACAAACCGGCGCCGGCGTGATGATCTGGGAACTGACCGCCGACCAGCCGGGGCCAAACAGCCTGCTCGATGCCCTGCATGACTCGCTTAACCATGCTGCGGATTAAGACATGCAGCATAAATTCTCATGACAGCGCCGTCAGATAGCAAATCTTACTGAAATGCGGGCAAATTTCCAAAATTGACATTAACGTCAGTTTTTGAAATTGACCCAACGGCGGCTTTTTTGTATAGTGTTTTCAATAACAAGAGAAAACGCTTCGTACCGCATCATGTTTACCAAGTTGCTTTCCATCGCCGGATTGAACGCCACGTCGGTCCGGCATAAGACTGAAACGGCGCGCGTAAACCGTGCGGCTCCAGCCGCGCGATATCCAAAAAATGCTGCACGTAATGCAAACGCAGCATTTTCTATGCGCCAATCAAAATCCCATAAATATAATTGAAAAAGGCACCAAGGGAACGATACGCCATGCAATCTCCCATTTTTGAATACACCCTGCGTCTCGGTGATGACGCTTTGATCCTCGGCCAGCGCTTGAGCGCCTGGTGCGGACACGCCCCCAGCCTCGAAGTCGACCTCGGCCTGTCGAGCTTGGCGCTCGATCTGGTCGGCCAGGCCACCTTCTGGCTGGAACTGGCGGCGAAAAACGATGAGCGCGGCCGCGATGCCGATACGCTCGCCTTCCGTCGCGATCCACATGATTTCTACAACTGCCTGCTGGTCGAACAACAAAACGGTGATTTCGCCCAGACCCTGGCGCGACAATTCCTGTTCTCCAACTACCAGCAGCTGTTCCTGGAAGCGCTCAGTGGTTCTTCGCACAAGGGGCTGGCTGATATCGCCGCGAAAAGCGTAGGCGACGTCGCCTATCATGTCGATTTCGCTCGTGACTGGATGATCCGGTTGGGAGACGCGTCCTGCCTGAGCCATCAGCGCCTCGTCAAGAGCATGGACTATATGTACCACTTCGTTGACGAGCTGTTCGTGATGGATGAAGTCGATGAGGCTTTGCTGACAAAAGGCATTTCCATCTGCAAAGCCGCTCTGCGCGATGAGTTCGACCATCGCGTGTCATCAGTGCTTCAGGAAGCCGGCCTGACGCCGCCAAAGGCCAATCGTTCGGTTATTCTTGGTCGTAAAGGTCATGATTGTGAACATGTGGCGCATCTGCTCCACGACATGCAAATTCCACCGCATGAGGCGGACCCGCGCTGGTGAATTAACCTACCGCGAGCGACGCCGCCGCCAGATCCTGCGCGGCGTCGCCAACGCTCTTGAACAAGGTGATCCGGCCTTCCCGATCCGTCACCGCATCATTCGCGCATAGTGTCTGCAAGGTGCCCCTGATCATCTCATGATGCAGCAAACCGGCGGCAATCGGCTGGGTCAGGTCGCCGGCTTCGCTCAAAGCGGCATGGGTATCGACCCAAATCTCTGCCCGCGTCATGGCCGCATTGTCGGCTTCGCGCATATCCTTCAGATAGCCGCCGATCAGGGCCAGATGCTGGCCTTCGCGCAGCCACTCACCCTTAATCAGGGGGTCATTTGAGAGCGTGGCGCAGGCAATGATATCGGCACGGGCCACGCCGGCCGCGATATCCGTGCACACTTCCGCCTTGAAGCCGCCCGCCGTCAGAACGTGCACCAGCTTTTCAGCATTGGCCACCGTCGGGCTGAAAACCTGAACCGTCTCAATCCCGCGCACGGCCCGATAGGCGAAAGCCAGTTCGGAAGCAATCCGACCGGAACCGACCAGCAGCAGGTGCTTGGCGCTTTCGATCGCCAGACGATCCGCCGCGATGGCCGCCACCGCCGCAGTCCGCCGCGCCGTCAGTTCGCCACCATCCAGCAGGGCCAGATGTTCGCCGGTGACCGCATCGAACAGCAGATAGCTGGCCGTCACCGCCGGCAGATGGCGGCGCGCATTGCCCGGCGTGACATTGACAACCTTCACCCCCCCCATACCGCCACCCCATGCCGGCATCATCAGCAGGGTCGCATCTGGCTCGCCTTCATTGCTGACCGTATGGACATGGCGCTGCGGCGAAGTCGTCTCGCCTTGCAGCAGCTTCGGCAATTGCTTTGTGAGTGTGGCATAGGGCAAGCGTTCGATCAGGTCGTGCGCGGTCAGGTTTTGCATCAGTTTATCCCTTATCAGCGGCGGTTTCGGCCAAGAGCCATTCGCGGAAGGCGACCAGCGGCGGATGGTCGGCGCGGTCTTCCGGCCAGGCCAGATAGTAGGCTTCGGCGTTCTTCATCGGCAGATCCAGCGCCCGCACCAACTGGCCGGTACGCAATTCCTCCTCGATCAGGAAGTCCGGCAGCAGCGCCACACCCAGCCCGGCGCGCGCCATTTGGGCCATGGTGGCGAACTGGTCGAACAACATGCCCTGCACATGTTCGGCCAGCGCGTCGTTCAGGCGTAGCCAGCGCTCCCAGGCATCAGGCCGGGTGGTGATGTGCAGCAGCGGCGCCTTACGCAGATCGGCCGGGGCCTCGAAACGATAGCGCTCCAGCAGGGCCGGACTGCATGCCGGCACGACGTATTCTTCACGCAGCAGCAGGGTCTCGGCGCCCGGCCAGTCGCCGGTGCCATGATGGATGGCCGCGTCCATCGCGTCCTGTCGAAAATCGAAGGCGGTCAAGCGGGTGATCAGGTTAAGCGTGGTGCCCGGATGCGCGCTGAGGAATCCCGGCAGACGCGGCGCCAGCCAGCGCGCGCCGAAGGTCGGCAGGACGGCCAGATTGAGTGTGCCGCCGAACGGATTGGCGCGCAGATTGAGCGAGGCGGTGCTGATCTTCTTAAGCGCATCGCGAACCTCGCGGGCATAGGCCTCTCCACCGGGCGTCAACCGTATGGTCTGGCGTTCGCGGTGAAACAGCTCGACCTCAAGCTGGTCTTCCAATGCCTTGATCTGCCGGCTGACAGCGCTTTGCGTCAGCGCCAGTTCACGCGCCGCCGCCGTGATGCTGCCGGTGCGCGCCGCGGCCTCAAAGGCTTGCAGGTGAGCAGTAGGCGGCAGGAAGCGGCGTGGAGCTAACACGAATAGTTCATTCCCATTTAGAATGATGTAATGCCGAAATGGCAATGGATAAGACCTATATTAGCGCGTATAAGCCAGTTGTCCATACAGATACGGAATGACATGCAGGGTAGCGACAAAACTCACGGTCTCTGGGAAACCACCGCTCCGCCGGCGCCTGAAACGGCCGCGCTGACCGGCGATGTGCGCACGCAGGTCTGTATCATCGGCGGTGGTTATACCGGTAATTCGGCGGCGCTGCATCTGGCGAAAAAAGGCGTGTCAGCGGTCGTTCTGGAAGCGAAAGAGATCGGCTTCGGTGGCGCTGGGCGCAATGTCGGACTGGTCAATGCCGGCATGTGGGTCATGCCCGATGAACTGCCGAACGTATTGGGAGAAGTTCACGGCGACCGCCTGCTCAAGCTGCTGGGTGATGCCCCTTCCGCCGTGTTCGATATCGTCGACAACTATGGTATCGCATGCCAGTTGCAAAAGCACGGCACCCTGCATTGCGGTGTCGGTCAGGCAGGTCTGGAAGAACTACAACAGCGTGAAAAACAGTGGCAGGCGCGCGGCGCGCCTGTGCGTCTGCTCTCCGCCGAAGAAACCGCTGAAAAGGTTGGCTCCGGCGCCTATATCGGCGCCCTGCTCGACCTGCGTGCCGGCACCATCCAGCCGCTCGCCTATGTACGCGGACTGGCCACGGCCGCTTTGAAAGAAGGCGCAACCATATATACCGGCGCGCCGGCACTGGAAGTTATTCCGGCTGGCAAGCAATGGCAGGTGAAGACGCCGCAAGGCACCGTCACCGCCGATTGGGTGATCATGGCCACTGACGCCTATACGCAGGGCCCATGGGAGATTATTCGCCGCGAACAGGTTCACCTGCCTTATTTCAATTTCGCCACCGTGCCGTTATCCAACGATATCCGCGCCACCATTCTGCCCGGCCATGAAGGCGTATGGGATACGAAGGAGGTTCTGTCCTCCTTCCGCATGGACGCCAAGGGCCGTCTGATCTTCGGCAGCGTCGGCGCACTGAACGGTGTCGGGCACAGCATCCATCGCGGCTGGGCTCTACGCGCTCTGCACAAGATCTTCCCGCAAATTGGCGATGTGAAATTCGAGGCCGAATGGTACGGCCAGATCGGCATGACCGACGACAACCTGCCGCGCTTTCACAAATTTGCGCCGAACGTCATCGGAATCAGCGGTTATAATGGCCGTGGCATCGCGCCGGGCACGGTCATGGGCCGCACGCTGGCGGAACTGATCGCCGGCGAAAAGAGCGAAGACGACCTGCCCCTGCCCGTTACCACGCCCGCCGAGGCGAAGATGCGGGCCATTAAAGAAGTATTTTACGAGGTCGGCGCTCAGGCCGTCCATCTCACCGATTCACGTTTCTAAGGAACCGCACATGATCACCGAAACCACCAAGATTGCCGAAGACGTATCGGCCCTGCTGAAGACCCTCGGCGTCGACGCCAAGACCTATACCGGCGGCACGCTGGCCGTGAATTCACCCGTCACCGGTGATCGCATTGCTGACGTGGTCGAGACCTCGGCCGCCGATGCCACCAAGGCCATCGACGCGGCGCACAAGGCCTTCCTCGACTGGCGTGTCATCCCGGCCCCGAAGCGCGGCGAACTGGTCCGCCTGCTCGGTGAAGAGCTGCGCGCCCATAAGGCTGAACTCGGCAAGCTGGTCTCGATCGAAGTCGGCAAGGTGACCTCGGAAGGCCTCGGCGAAGTGCAGGAAATGATCGACATCTGCGATTTCGCCGTCGGCCTTTCCCGCCAGCTTTACGGCCTGACCATCGCCACCGAACGCTCCAGCCACCGCATGATGGAAACTTGGCAACCGCTCGGCGTCGTCGGTATCATCTCGGCTTTCAACTTCCCCGTCGCCGTCTGGGCATGGAATGCTGCCCTCGCGCTGGTCTGCGGTGACTCGATCGTCTGGAAGCCATCGGAAAAGTCCCCCCTCACCGGTCTGGCCACCCACGCTCTGTTTGAACGCGCCCTCAAGCGTTATATCGATGAAGGCTATGACGCGCCTGCCGGTCTTTCGGCTCTGATCATCGGCGCCCGCGAGGTCGGCGAAGTGCTTGTCGATCACGAAAAGGTCGCCCTGATCTCCGCCACCGGCTCGACCGCCATGGGCCGCGCCGTCGGTCCGAAACTGGCCGCGCGCTTCGCTCGCTCGATCCTGGAACTCGGCGGCAACAACGCCGCCATCGTCTCCCCCACGGCTGATCTCGACCTGACCCTGCGCGGCGTCGCCTTCTCGGCCATGGGCACCGCCGGTCAGCGCTGCACCACCCTGCGCCGCCTGTTCGTTCACGACAGTGTCTACGACACCCTCGTGCCGCGCCTGAAGAAGGCCTATGCCTCGGTCAAGATCGGCAATCCGATGGAAGACGGCGTCCTCGTCGGTCCGCTGATCGATAAGCTGGCTTTTGACGGTTTTGAAAAGGCGCTGACCGAAGCCAAAGCGGCCGGCGGCGTGGTCACCGGCGGTGAACGCGTCACGGTCAGCGGCGATAACAGCTACTATGTCCGTCCGGCCATTGTTGAAATGAGCCAGCACGAAGGCCCGGTCCTGCGCGAAACCTTCGCCCCGATCCTCTACATCCTGCGCTATTCCGACGTGAAAGACGCCATCGCCATGCAGAACGATGTCGGCGCCGGCCTGTCGTCGTCGATCTTCACCAACGACATCCGCGAAGCCGAACTCTTCATGTCGGCGGCCGGTTCGGATTGCGGCATCGCCAACGTCAATATCGGCACGTCTGGCGCTGAAATCGGCGGCGCCTTCGGTGGCGAAAAAGAAACCGGCGGTGGTCGTGAATCCGGCTCCGACGCCTGGCGCGCCTATATGCGCCGCACTACCAACACCATCAACTTCGGCACCTCGCTGCCGCTGGCTCAGGGTGTGGTTTTCGATGTCTGATTTTGTGTGGGATGACCCGTTTTTGCTGACCGAGCAACTGACTGACGACGAGCGTATGATCATGGAGGCCGCGCATGACTATGCGCAAGGCTCGCTGATGCCGCGCGTGCTGAAGGCCTATGGCGAAGAATATACCGACCGCGCCATCTTCAACGAGATGGGCGAACTCGGTCTCCTCGGCGCCACCCTGCCGGAGCAATATGGCGGCGCGGGCGCGTCCTATGTCGCCTACGGCCTGGTCGCGCGTGAGGTCGAGCGCGTCGATTCTGGCTATCGCTCGATGATGAGCGTGCAGTCGTCGCTGGTCATGTATCCGATCTACGCCTACGGTAGCGAAGAACAACGCATGAAGTACCTGCCCAAGCTGGCTTCCGGCGAATGGGTCGGCTGCTTCGGCCTGACTGAGCCGGACTCCGGTTCCGATCCCGGTTCGATGACCACCCGCGCCGAAAAGACAGACAGCGGTTACCGCCTGACCGGCACCAAGATGTGGATTTCCAATTCCCCCATCGCCGATGTATTTGTCGTCTGGGCCAAGCTCGATGGCGTCATTCGCGGCTTCGTGCTGGAAAAGGGCCTGAAAGGGCTGTCCGCGCCAAAGATCCACGGCAAACTTAGCTTGCGCGCCTCAATCACCGGCGAGATCGTCATGGACGGCGTCGAGGTCGGTGAAGACGCGCTGCTGCCCAATGTGTCTGGTCTCAAGGGGCCATTCGGTTGCCTCAACCGTGCGCGTTACGGCATCGCCTGGGGCGCCATGGGTGCCGCCGAGGACTGCTGGCACCGCGCCCGCCAGTATGGCCTCGATCGCAAGCAATTCGGCAAGCCACTGGCGCAGATGCAGTTGTTCCAGAAGAAGCTGGCCGATATGCAGACCGAGATCACCCTGGGTCTGCAAGCTGCCCTGCGTGTCGGACAACTATTCGACGCCGGTAAGATGCAGCCGGAAATGATCTCGCTGATCAAGCGCAACAACTGCGGCAAGGCGCTGGATATCGCCCGTCAGGCGCGCGACATGCACGGCGGCAACGGCATCCATGAGGAGTTCCATGTCATGCGCCACGCGCAGAACCTGGAATCGGTCAACACCTACGAAGGCACCCATGACGTCCACGCCCTGATCCTCGGTCGGGCGCAGACCGGATTGCAGGCGTTTTATTGATGCTAAGCAAGATACCCCACCACCACGCCTTTCAGGCGTGGTCCCATGGCTTGCGAAAGCTATACTTTCGCTGGCGCCAAACCCCAACAAGTTGGGGAGGTACAAAAAGATCATACCTCCCTGGCTCTGCCGGGGAGGGGGACCGCGCGAACGCGAAGCGTGAGATGTGGTGGTGGGGTTTCTTGCTTTCTTATGAAAATCTCCACGCATGAAACCTCTCGCTGGCCTGAAAGTTCTCGAACTCGCCCGTATCCTCGCCGGTCCGTGGTGCGGACAGTTGCTGGCCGATCTCGGCGCCGAAGTCATCAAGATCGAGCGGCCAGAGGTCGGTGACGACACCCGCACCTGGGGCCCGCCGTTCGTTACCGATACGACCGGCAGTTCATGGGGCGCCGCCTATTTCCACGCTACCAATCGCGGCAAGTCTTCCGTCGCCATCGCCTTTGAAACCCCCGAAGGTCAAGCGACCATTCGCCAACTGGCATCCGAGGCCGATATCCTGATCGAGAACTTCAAGGTCGGCGGGCTGAAGAAATACGGCCTCGATTACGACAGCCTGAAAGCCATCAATCCGCGCCTGATCTACGCCTCGATCACCGGCTTCGGCCAGACCGGCCCCTATGCCGCCCGTGCCGGTTACGACTATATCATCCAGGGCATGAGCGGCCTGATGGACATTACCGGCGAGCCAGAGCGCGAACCGCAGAAAGTCGGCGTCGCCGTGGTCGATATCTTTACTGGCGTCTATACGTCCACCGCCATTCTGGCGGCATTATATGGCCGCGCCACCACAGGTGAAGGCTGCCATATCGACATGTCGCTGTTCGATACGGCAACCTCAATCCTCGCCAATCAGGCCAGCAATTATCTGGTTTCCGGCAAGTCGCCGACACGTCTCGGCAATGCTCATCCCAATATCGCGCCCTATCAGGTCTTTCAGGTTTCCGACGGCCATATCATTGTCGCGGTTGGCAATGACGGCCAGTTCCAGAAGTTCTGCGGCGCGCTCGGCGCCACAGATATTGCGGCCAATCCGGATTACGCCACCAATGCCCAGCGCGTCGGTGTGCGCCTCGCCTTGCAGGCCGAACTGGAACCCTTTCTGGCGCAAAAGACCCGCAGTGAATGGCTCGCCTCGCTGGAAGCCGCCGGCGTCCCCGCCGGGCCGATCAACCGTATCGAAGATGTCTTCAACGACCCGCAGATCATCCATCGCGGCATGAAGCTGGACCTTATTGCCGCCGATGGCTCTGAGGTCGCCGGCGTCGCCTCTCCTATCGTCATCAATGGCGAACGTATGTCTGCCACCTCCCCCTCCCCTATGCTCGGCTCCGGGCAAGCTCAATGGACTTCAAAATGACTTCACGCACTGGTGGCCAGATACTCGTCGATCAACTATTGATTCAAGGCGTCGATCGCGTCACCTGCGTGCCGGGCGAAAGCTATCTGGCGGCGCTCGACGCCATGTACGACGCGGATATCGACGTGTTGATCTGCCGCCATGAAGGCGGCGCGGCCATCATGGCCGAGGCCTACGGCAAGTTGACCGCCCGTCCCGGCGTATGCTTTGTGACGCGCGGCCCCGGCGCCACAAATGCAGCGCATGGCGTCCATATCGCCCAGCACGATTCGACGCCGATGATCCTGTTCATCGGCCAGGTCGAGCGCGCCATGCTCGGCCGCGGCGCTTTCCAGGAGATGGATTACCAGCAGGTTTTCGGCTCGGTCGCCAAGTGGGTGGTCGAGATCACCGACGCCAGGCGCATTCCGGAAATCATTGCACGCGCCTTTCGTGTCGCCATGCAGGGCCGCCCCGGCCCCGTGGTTATTTCCCTGCCTGAGGACGTACTGACCGATATGGAGGACGTGGCCGATGCGTCCGTACTAACCTATGTGAAGCCAGAACTTTCTATCGAAGTCTTCCAACAGTTCGATGCCCTGTTGTCAGCCGCCCAACGGCCACTAATCATTCTTGGCGGCAGCAACTGGAGCTATGAAGGCTGTGAAGCGATCGTCGATTTCGCCACGCGCTTCCAGATTCCGGTCGCCACCGAATTCCGCCGCTCGGCGCTGTTCCCGGCTGATCACCCGTCCTATGCCGGCGATCTCGGCTTCGGGCAGAACCCCAAACTCAGCGCTCGTGTCAAAGACGCCGACCTGCTGGTCTTGCTCGGCGCCCGCATGGCCGAGGTGCCGTCCGCCAGCTACACTCTGATCGATATTCCCCAGCCACAACAGACCCTGGTTCATATCTTCCCGGACGCCAGCGAGATCGGCAAGGTCTATCAGCCCGATCTCGGCGTTATCTGTGCGCCGGACGCCTTTGCGCAGGCCCTCTCCTATCTGAAGACACCCGATCAGATTGCTTGGCGTGAAGAAACCGAAAACGCCCATATGGACTTCCTGATGTGGACCACTACACCGGCCAAGATCCCCGGCGATTTCCAGTACGGCGATGTCATGGTGTGGCTGCGTAACAACCTGCCGGCCGACACCATCACCTGCAATGGCGCCGGCAACTACGCCATCTGGCTTCACCGCTACTGGCGCCATACCCAGCCACGCACCCAGATCGCGCCGACCTCCGGCAGCGTTGGTTACAGCGTCCCGGCCGGTGTCATGGCCAAGCGCCAGTGCCCGGACAAGACCGTGGTTGTCTTCGCCGGTGACGGCTGCTTCCTGATGCACGGCAATGAATTCGCCACAGCCGTCCAGTACGATATCCCGGTCATTATTCTGGTTATCGATAACGGCATGTATGGCACCATCCGTATGCACCAGGAAAAGAATTACCCACATCGCGTCGTCGGCACTGACCTCAAGAACCCGGACCTTGCCGCCTATGCCGTCGCTTTCGGCGGCCATGGCGAAACCGTGCGCACCACGGCCGAATTCGCCCCGGCCTTCCTGCGGGCGCAGGCCTCAGGCAAGCCGGCCATCCTGCATTGCTATATCGATCCGCAGGCCATCACACCGGCCAAAACGCTCGATCAGGTGGCGCGCGGCGAATAACCATCATTATTCATTGAGCAAAAGAAAAGGCGGCGGGAATGTTCCCGCCGCCTTTATTCTTGTTACCGATCGCAGGGCTTACAGATACCCCTGCTGCTCATCGGTCAGGGCTTCAAGCTGCTCGCCTGAGAAGGCCGAAAGCTGGATGGCCGTGATACCGCCGATCTGGGTCGTGCTCAGGGTCGGGATTTGCGCCACGGTCAGGCCGGCAATGGCCGAGGTCGTCAGCGCACCGATCTGTGAGGTCGAGAACAGCGAGATTTGCGTCGCCGTCAGCGAAGACAGCTGGCTTGAGGTCAGGCCGGTCAGGGCCGTTGTCGTCAGGGACGAAAGCTGTGTCTCATTGGCGGCGGCGAACTGGAGCGTACTCATCGCCTTGACTTCCCCGGCCGTCAGGACGCCCACCTGGCCCGTTGTCAGTGCACCGATCACGGTGCCCGAAAGCGAACCGAAGACCGCCGTATTCAACCCGGCCAGTTGTGTGTCCGTCAGCCCGTTGATCTGCGTCGTCGTCAGGCTGTTCGACTGGGTTTCGTTCAGGCCGGCGATGACCGTATTGGTCAGCGAACCGAATTGCGGACCTGTGAGGCCGGCGATCTGGTCGGTGGTCAGCGAGGCCAGTTGCGTCGATTTCAAGCCGCCCAGCTGCGTCGTTGTCAGATTGGTGACCTGTGTCGCTGTCAAGCCGTTCAATGCATCGGCCGTCAGCACCGATACCTGGGTTTGCGTCAGACCACCGAGTTGGGCGGTCGTCAGTTCGCCCACGATGGTTTCGGTCAGGGCAGCCAGTGTCTTGGTGGAGATGGCCCCCAGTTGCGAGGAGCCAAGACCGCCGAGTTGGGTTGCATCGAGCGCTACCAGGTCGGAAGACGTGATGCCCGCGACCTGGCCGGTTGTCAAACCGCCGATCTGTGCCGTGTCGAGACCGGCAAAAGCCGTCGAGGTCAGGGCCGCGATCTGAATGGCGCCGAAGCCGATCAATTGGGTCGTATCGAGCGCACCAAGCTTGGTTTCATCGAGCGCGCCGACACTGGCCGTGGCCAAGGCCGACAGTTGCGTGGAAAGCAGGGTGGCGAACTGGGTTTCCGTCAGGTTGCTGACCTGAGCCGAACTGAGGCCGGAAAGCTGTGCCGTGGTCAGGGCGCCGATATCGCCCGTCGTCAGGCCACCGAGTGCCGTCGCCGTCAAGGCGTTCAGTTGTGCCGCCTTGAAGGCGGGTACCTGGGTCGCGGTCAGGCTGCCGACCTGGGTTTCATCGAGCGCCGCCACGGCGCCAGTGGTCAGCGCGCCGAGGACCGTATTGGCCAGGCCACCGATCTGAGTGGCCGTCAGCGATTCCGCCAGGGTGGCATTGATGCCGGCCACCGCCGCCGCGGTCAGCTTGTTGAGCTGGTCAGTGGACAGTGAGCTGAATTGAGTGGCGGTAAAGCCGGTCACCTGGGCTGAAGTCAGACCGCTGGCCTGCGATGCGGTCAGACCGGCCAGAGCCGTTTCCGTCAGGGCTGTTACCGCTGCCGTGCTCAGCGCGGCGATGCGGGTGACCGCCAGTCCGGAAAGACCGGTGGCGGTGATCGCCGCCGCCTGATCCGCCGTCAGGGCTTTCAGCGCGACCGTGGTCAGCGCATTCAGTTGCGTCGAACCAAGGGCACCGGCTTGCGTCGCGCTCAGGGCCGCCAACTGGCTGGAGGTGACGCCGGTCACCTGGGCGGTTGTCAGCAGGGCGAGATTGGTGGCGGTGAACTGCGCCAGATTGGTGGCACCGAGCGCCCCCACCTGGACGGCACTCAGCTTGCCGATCTGGGCCGTGGTCAGGGCGTCGATCTCTTGCGTCGTGAAGCCGCTAACCGCCGTGGCCGAGAACCCGGCCAGCTTGGTTTCCGACAGCCCGGCGACCTGGGCGGTCGTCAAGTTGGCCACCTGATCGGAGGTTATACCGATGACCGCCGGTGTGCTCAGGCTGTTCAGCTGATCGGTTGAGAGCGCAGCCAATGCATCGGTGGTGATACCCTTGACCTGTACCGAGGTCAGGCCGGCCAGTGCGGTCGATGCAATGGCGGCGAATTGCGTGGCGGTGAAGCTCGACAGTTGTGATGTTGTCAGTTTGCCGACCTGGGCCGAAGTCAGACCGCCGAGTTGCGTGGCCGACAGCACACCAATGTCATCCGCCGAGAGGGTGGCAATGGCGGCCGCCGAGATGGCGCCAAGCTGAGCCGAGGTCAGCGCACCGACCTGATCGGAGGTAAGGCGTTCGACCTGAACCGTATTCAGGCCGGTCAGCTGCGTATTGGTCAGCGCACCGATATCGGTATCCGACAGGTCGGCGATGGCCGTGCTGTTCAGGGCATTGAGCTGGGTGGTTTTCAGGTTGCCGATCTGGGTTTCGGTCAGGGCGCCGGCCTGGGTTTCGTCAAGGGCACCGAGCACGGTGACGTTCAGGGCTTGCAGGCGGGTAGTGTCCAGCCCGGTCAACTGCGTTGCCGTCAGGCCCGCGGCCTGCGTGCTCTTGAGCGCGCCGAAGGTTGCCGTCGTCAGGCTGTTGAGCTGGTCGGTCGTCAGGGCGCCGAGTTGGTCAGTCGAGAGCGAACCGATCTGCGCCGCTGTCAGGCCGACAAGCTGGGTCGTTTCCAGATTGGCGATATTGGTGGCGTCGAGATTGGCGAGCTGGCCGGTGGACAGGCCGGAAATCTGCGCCGTTGTCAGGCCGTCAAGTTCGGTCGTCGTCAGGCCGCCAACCGCCGTCGCCGTCAGAGCATTCAACTGCGCCGTCTTCAGGGCCTGGATCTGCGAGGTATTCAGCGTGGCAATCTGGGTCTCATTCAGAGTGGCGACCGCGGCGGTCGAGAGCGCCGATATAATCGTGGTGGCCAGACCGCCGATTTGCGTGGCCGTCAGGGCCGCCGTCAGGGTGGCGTTGAGACCAGCGACCGCCGCCGTCGTCAGCTTGTTGAGCTGG
>FSVH01000092.1_pt1 | contig 43151 bp, 34 predicted proteins | sample 1637631 | NCBI WGS metagenome assembly FSVH01 (sample SAMEA3914814, study PRJEB12502) | metagenome | biome: forest; material: soil | place: USA | collected 2011-09-16 | depth 0.1 m | reverse complement strand
GGAATCATATTTCAAGGGGGTTGAAAAAAAAGATAGTTTCACCCTACAAGCGAAATAGTTAACCACTTGTTTTCAATAGGGAAGCAGCAGAGAAACAGCTACCCGATCACATAAAATGTCATCTGTTTTGTGCTCAGGCTTCCCTGCAAAGGCTTAAGCGTGCTTTCGCCCGTACCAGCGTTTGAATATCCTGGAATTTTTGATCTCAACGCCCGTTGCTTAAAGCAATTTTATTCCGGGCTTTGCTGGCGGTTCTTGGCGGCTTCATAAATCCTGCGGGCCCCCAGCATCAATCCAAGCCAGCCAATGGCGATAGCAGCCATCAAAAGCGCCATCTTCCAGTTCCCGCCCTTTACCGAAGCAAAGGAAGAGCCGAACATGGCGACCAGCGCCGTCTTGGGAATGATGCCAAGCGCGCATCCGCCGATAAAGGGCAGAAAGGGCGCCCGCGAGGTGCCGAACGCCATATTGACGACAATAAATGGCGCCGACGGAATGTTGCGGACGATGAACGAAGCCGAAAACGCATTACGGCCGATATAGTCCGAGAGACGGTCGACATGGTTGCCACCGAGCCGCTTCATGACCCCAGCGCCGGCAAACCGCCCCATGTAGAAGGTCATGACCGCCGAAAGCACTGTGGCGACCCAGCTGTAGAAACCACCCCACCACGGCCCGAAGGCCACCACACAGGCAGCGATCAGCACGAACTGCGGTGCGCCGAACAGAGCCGACACACAAAAAACCACGATGACGATCACCACGGCCATCGGCGAATTGCGATACTGCTCCATCCACAGTTCGAGATTTTTCAATATCTCCTGTCCCCAGGCCGATTTACCAATCAGGAAAACCGCCACGACAAGCGCAAGCAGCACCATGCTTCCCCACAGGGCGCGCATGGCCTTGGCGTCCATGTGCAGGAACAGACCTGTAACGCGTCGCCATAAATGTTGTAGTCGGGTGTGCATTGCACGCTGTATGTCTTCAAAGCTATGCTTCGAGCAAGTAAATAAGCTGCAAAATTGTGTTTTTAGAAACGGTTGAAACCGGTTCTGCTGCCAAACGCCCACATATCCCAAAATTCAGCCGAAACTCAGAAAGAAATTCGCCAATGATGGATGATGACAGTTGGACAAACGAGCGCGTGCGGGTAAAGAGAGGCCTGCATTTTTCCCTCGGTTCCTCTACTGAGAACCGCATCCCACCTGCGAGCACCCCCATGGCCGATTTCTCCGAATCCGATACGCTGAAGCGTGTAAAACCCTCCCCTACCCTCGCCGTCACCGCCAAGGCGCGTGAACTGGCGCGCCAGGGCAAGAAGGTTATTTCGCTGGGCGCCGGCGAGCCCGACTTCGACACCCCGGAAAACATCTGCGACGCCGCCATCAAGGCGATCAAGCGCGGTGAAACCCGCTATACTGACGTCGATGGCATTCCCGAACTGAAGGCCGCCATCGTCGAGAAGTTCAAGCGTGAAAATGGCCTGGAATACAAGACCACCCAGGTTTCGGTGTCGCCCGGCGGCAAGCCGGTCATCTATAACGCCTTCATGGCTTCGGTAAATGTCGGCGACGAAGTCATCGTACCGGCGCCCTACTGGGTCTCCTACCCGGATATGGTCCTGCTGGCCGGTGGCACGCCCGTCTTCGCCGTCGCCGGCATGGAAACCGGCTTCAAGCTGACACCGGAAACCCTGGAAGCCGCCATCACGCCCAAGACCAAGTGGCTGATCCTCAACTCGCCATCCAACCCGACCGGCGCCGTCTATACCGCCGCCGACCTGAAGGCGCTCGGCGAAGTGCTGAAACGCCATCCGCAGGTGTGGATTCTGACCGATGACATGTACGAGCACCTGCTGTTCGACGGCATGGAATACGCCACCATCGCCCAGGTCGTGCCGGAACTGTACGACCGCACCCTGACCATGAATGGCGTCTCCAAGGCCTATTCGATGACCGGCTGGCGCATCGGTTACTGCGCCGGACCCGAGCCATTGATCAAGGCGATGTCCAAGATCATCTCGCAATCGACCTCCAATGCCTGCTCGATCGCCCAGTGGGCGGCCGTGGAAGCGCTGAACGGCACGCAGGACTTCATTCCGCCGCGCGCGGCAGCGTTCCAAAAGCGCCGCGACCTCGTCGTCGCCATGCTGAACAACGCCAAGGGCATCACCTGCCCGAACCCGGAAGGCGCCTTCTACGTCTATCCGTCGATCGCCGGCTGCATCGGCAAAACCGCGCCTTCGGGCAAGGTCATCACCAATGACGAAGAATTCGCGGGTGAGTTGCTGCAAACCGAGGAAGTCGCCGTCGTTCACGGCGCCGCCTTCGGCCTGTCGCCCTTCTTCCGTATCTCCTATGCCACGTCGGAAGCCGTCCTGACTGAAGCCTGCTCGCGCATTCAACGCTTCTGCGCCAGCCTGAAATAGGCTGGCTGAGGCAACGCTTCTGCGCCAGCCTGAAATAGGCTGGCTGAGGCAACGCTTCTGCGCCAGCCTGAAATAGGCCGGCCAACAATCAGAGACATAAGGCGCGGCTGATATTCCAGCCGCGCCTTTTCGTTTGTGCCCCGCTCGGCCTATAACTCGGGCGTATAAGATGTGCGTAACACGTAGTCCGGGAAAACCATCACAAACTTGCGCTTGCCCTCGCCCCGAAAAGCAGGCAAGCAAAGGTCAAATGACGGGTTTCTGGCAGATAACATGGCTGATTCCGCCGGGATTGCTTCTTGGCGCCCTGGTTGCCTCCGCCTTTGTCAGCGCATTGCTTAGTCTGCTGGTGATCAAAGGCGGGCCAGTCGACCTGCCGCGTGAACGCGGTTCGCACACTACCCCTACCCCCACCAGCGGCGGCCTCGCCATTATGGCAGGTTCGGCCCTGATCATCGGTCTGGTTATCTGTTTCTATGGCCATGACATTCCGGGCAGCTGGCGCGACGGGCTGATCCTGTTCGGTTTCGCCAGCCTGATGGGGATTTCGGGCGCGATTGATGATATCGCCGATCTGCCGGCCATGTGGCGGCTGGGCTTCCAGATCGGCCTGTGTCTGATCTTCGCCTGGTTCTATCGGGTCACCACGCTCGATTTCGGCCCCGGCATGATCGTGCAGGTTCATCCCTTTATCGGCCTGCTCGGCAGCGCCGCCTGGCTGATCCTGACACTCAACACCATCAACTTCATGGATGGCTCGAACGGCCTGGCGATTGGCGCCCAGACCATTGCCATGCTGGTTTTTGCCGGCCTGATCCTGCTGATGGCGCCGCTCAGTCTCTTCGGCGCTTATTTAGGCGTGGTATTGCTTATCTGTGTCTGCGTCGCCGGCGCCCATATCGGCTTCGCGCCGTTCAACCTGCCGCCCGGCAATCCGCAAAAGGCAAAGGCGTTTCAAGGTGACGCCGGCTCAATGTTTGCCGGCGCGCTGATCGGGGGCGCCACTCTGGTGGTCAAGGCGTATGGCGTCGGTTCGGTATGGTTCGGCGGCTTCCTGCTGGCCCCCTTGCTGGTTGATGTCGTCCTGACCCTGATTACGCGCGCCCGCAAACACGCCAATGTCTTCACGCCGCACAAGGAACACCTCTATCAGATATGGTTACAACGCCGCGACGGCTCGCACTGGCGGCTGGCGGTACGCGTCTGGTTGCTGTGTCTTTTCTCTAGCCTGGTCGGCGTCGGCGCGCGTCTGGTGGACCGGATCTACCACACTGACATACGCTTTTTCGCGCTGGTAGCCCTGATCATCGTCTACACGATCGGCTGGATGATCCTGCGTCAGCGCCTGCTTAAACGTCCGTTGTTAAATAAAGCGCCATAAGCAGGTCATCGAGATAAGGCTTGCCGTGATCCTGCCATACCCGGCCCTTCAGCCGTCCTTCGAAGACAAAGCCCAGCGACTGATAGAGATCGAGGGCGCGCTGATTATCTTCCCGGCAGTAAAGCTCTATAATACGGAACTTCGCATTGGCTTTTGCCGCTTCGATCAGGTGCTCGAACAGTCCCCGCCCGACGCCACGTCGTTGCGCCGCGGGATCGACGGCCACGGTCAGATTGGTCAGGCAGTGGCCAAGTTGCTGCGTTTCCGATGGCCAGGCATGAATTTCGCCCAGTATCCGGCCCTCATCGGTTTGCGCGACCAGTGATATGCCAACGCGCAGGCTGTTTTCGAGATTGTGCCGGATATAGGCTTCCGTGATCTCATCTTCACGGCGCAGCAAGCCGCCGCCCTGACGGGCCGCCGTGCGATAAACCTCAAGGATGCCGGTCTGATCCTCGAACCGGCTGGAGCGAATCTCATAGCTCATCTTCACCATCCGGACGTTTGCGATTGGTTTTGACGGTCGAACGGATCGCCTTGCCGACCAGACGCCTTTTCACCGCGCCTCGCGTCGGTTTGGTGGCAATGCGCGGCGGCGGCGGCGGTTCGGCGGCTTTCTGCACCAGTTCGACGAACCTCGCCTCGGCCGCCCGGCGGTTCATTTCCTGGGTCCGGTGGGTCTGGATGAACAACACCAGAACCCCTTCATTGGTAACGCGCCGACCGCCCAGCTTGATCAAACGTTGTTTGACATCATAGGGGATAGTCAGGTTCTCGAAGATGGAAAAGCGCAACTCAACGGCGGTCGAGACCTTGTTGACATTTTGGCCACCCGCTCCCGAAGACCGCACGAAGGTCTCGTGCAGTTCGTCATCAGGGACGGAAATCCGGGGCGTAATGAAAACCATGTCGTCTTCTGCGGGAAAATGCCGTCGGCATCAAGGTAGTCAAGAGCCGCATTTTATAAGAATTCACTCTGCCTGGTGAATTCCGCCGCGCCATCGCAAATCCAGCCCGAGCAACAGGGCACTGCCGTCAAGCATCGGGGCGGTCGGCAAACCAGCAGCAGCCAACTGATCGGCTGTCCAGTTATTGCAGACACGAAGGATCGAGAAATGCTCGTGGCTTTGGAAGAAATCGTTATCGGTCATACCTGCGGCGTGAACGGGCGCGCCTTTTACAAGCGTGAACGATGCCTCCATATGACGCGCCATAGCCTCGAAACCGGCAGGTAACAGGATAGTCGACGAAGCGATCGGCTCAGCGAACGCCTTGTCCGGGGTGACCGCGATTCCGTAGACACGAATGACCGAGGGATTGCCGGCGTGAAACAAGGCGCGCAGGCCATCCATCACGCGGGCGGCAGACATGCCTTTGGCTGTGTAAAAACCGGCATCGCCCCAGCCATAGACCAACCAGTTGCCTGTCTTGCTGGCGGCGGCTTCTGCCAGAACACCGCCACGTGCCCGAACCGCATCCGCCAGCAGAACGATATCTGTATGGAAGCCATTGTTGAGAATATAGACCGGAATGCCTTGAACCTGAGCCGGATAAAGCGCGCGGTCACCGTGGCGAAGCGTCAATACGGCCAGCGCCATATAAAGACCTGCCAGAAAGCCCAGACTTTTAAGAACAAGGCCTTTACGGATCTGATTTTTAACAAAAAAAGCCATGACATCCCCTCTTCTCACGAGAACATCATGACTTTTGAACATTGTCCAATCACGTTATCACAAAACCGTGATTACGCAGCTCAGCCCGCCAGCGTCGCCTTGATCATCCACAGATGCTTTTCATGGGCAGTCAGGCGGGTGGTGCAGAGATCGGCGGTCGAGACATCGCCGGCATCTTCGGCGGCCTTCACGGCGGCTTTCAGCGTAGCGACGACCGTAGCGTGATCGCTAGCCAGATCCTTCAGCATGTCCTGCGACGAGGCGGTCGGGTCGCCGTCCTTGATCGCGGTCAGGTTGCCCAAAGCGCCATTGCCCATCGGGGCGGTCTGGCCGAGGGCACGGATACGTTCGGCGATTTCGTCGATCGACGTCCAGATTTCATTATATTGTTCTTCCAGCAGCAGGTGCAGGCCACGGAAATTCGGTCCCACCACGTTCCAATGGTAACCGTGGGTTTTCTGATACACCGTAAAGGTGTCCGCCAGCACCTTGGAAAGCGCCAGGCCTACCTTTTTGCTGTTGTCGACGCCGGATTCGCTCATGATTTATCTCCTCAGATAGGTTTCTCTAAAGCGCAATCCGATAAAGTGTCTGCACTTTTCAGATAAATTGCGCGTGCTCCAATGTGATGGGTCACATATGAGAATACCGCCATAAAGATACAATGAGGGAGTGAGGTCCAGTCTAATATTTCCCTTATTTGCCACTATCCACCTGATAATCCCTTTCAGCGAGTGTCTTCATGTAGCCCATCACTCGGAAATGGATATGCCGTGTCACATCCTCAGCCCACCAGGCAAAATAAGGCGCCGGCCGGACGTGCAGACGGTAATAGCTGGTGGCGACGATGGTGGTCGTGCCGTCCGCGTTGCGGTTCAGGGTCATTTCACCGCGATCAACCGAGATATGGCCGATGATTTCCGGGTGATCTGGCTGTCGGATAATATCGAAGACCAATTTTTTATTGGGCTCCAGCACGGCAATCTTTTCCTCGAAGGCCTGATTGCCCGTGAACTTGCAGTCGCGCCGCGCCCCCACGACCTGGACCGGCGCCACCGAATGGGTCGGCGCCGGCAGTCCCATCTGCCAAAGCCAGTAATCGGGCGGATTGGGATTATCCGGATAATCGACGATGTAGCGCCAGACATATTCTGGTGGCGCATTAACCGTGACCGCGTCCGTGACGGTGGCGGGATAATCGGGAGCCGGACCGGTCGTTTCGCCCACCACGCCGAGCACCGCCAGCGGCATCAGACTCATCGACATCACCCGGCTGCGCCGGATACGCGCCAATCCCCTGCCCGTGCCGTAGCCGATGGCGATAATCGCCACCAGCAGCGGTGACGCCATCAGCACGCAGATGGCCCCCTCCCGCATAAAGATGGCCGCCACACCGATATCGATAACAGTAATCACCGCGATAACCAGAAAACCGCTGCCAACGCTTTGCTTTTCGCGACCGCGCATCAAGCCGCCGAAGCCCCCCTGGATAAGCGGCATGACGAGCAGCAGGCTGGCATTATAGACATAGACCCATTGGGAGATATCCAGCGGCAGACCTTGCCAGAGCCGGGACAAGCCCTGCCATTTCAAGGTGAGCACGATCAGGTAAGGCACAAAGACGATCAGCCAGCCGCTCAGGGCGCCCCATAATATGCCTTTGAAAACATGACCTTCTGCTGACCTTTCAGGCGGTCCCAGATCATCGAGACGGCGCTCATCCATATGTTCCCCCACGGATCAAATAGTTAATTAGCTTAATGACGAATTGTTATATCACGTCCGCTGAGATGTCAACCTGTCATAAAACGTGATAGCTTGTTACCGCAAATCCCGTTGCAATGCGCGGTCATCGGATTATTTTATACGCACCTTATGCTGAAAATGAGCATAAGAGATCTGGAGAGAAACGATGGCCGACACGGCTGCCCCGCTTGAATTCACCCCGGCGATCGAAGCCGAGACGGCGGATATCTACGCCCGTCTCAAGGGCAAGGTATCGCCGCTGGAATGGCAATTGCAAGCACCGTTGATCCACGCCATCAACGCCCTCAAGACGGAAATGAACGCCGTCATCCTGGCGCACAACTATATGACGCCGGATATTTTTCATGGCGTGGGCGACTATGTCGGCGACAGCCTGGGTCTGGCCCGCGAAGCCGCCAAGTCCTCAGCCGATATCATCGTCCAGGGCGGCGTGCACTTCATGGCCGAAACCTCCAAGATCCTCGCCCCGCAAAAGACTGTGCTGATCCCCGACCTGCGCGCCGGCTGTTCGCTGGCATCAAGCATCACCGGCGAACAGGTGCGCCTGATCAAGCAGCGCTATCCCGGCCTGCCGGTAGTCACCTATGTCAACACCACGGCCGATGTGAAGGCCGAAACCGATATTTGCTGCACGTCTGCCAATGCGGTGCAGGTGGTCGAGCATATCGCCGCCGAATGGGGCGTCGATACGGTCATCATGCTGCCTGACCAGTTCCTGGCCAAGAACGTCGCTCGCCAGACGCACATCAAGATCGTCGCCTGGGCCGGGGCCTGCGAAGTCCATGAGCGTTTCGACGCGCAGGATATCGCCGATGTCCGCGCTGCCCATCCCGGCGCCATTGTGCTGGCGCACCCGGAATGCCCGCCTGATGTCATCGCCGCATCGGACTTCACCGGCTCGACCACGGCCATGGCCGACTATGTCACGCACAACAAGCCGAAGCAGGTGGTGCTGATCACCGAATGTTCCATGGCGGATAATGTCACCGCCGATGCGCCTGATGTCGAATTCCTGCGCCCGTGCAACCTGTGCCCGCACATGAAACGCATTACCCTGCAAGGCATTTATGACAGCCTGCGCTTCCATCAGTACGAAGTGACGGTTGATCCGGAATTGATCCCCCGCGCAGCGCTGGCCGTGCAGCGCATGATCGACATGCCGCCGCTGAAAACGCCTGCCCGCTACGACATGGTCAAGGCAAGACATCATGTCGATGTCGAGATGATCAGCTAATTCAAAGACATGGGGTCACACGAAACGTTCTTTGGCCCCATACCCTTTACGTAAAGGCGCTTAAATGCCGACAGAGACCTATATCCATAACGGCCCACTGGTCATCGGCGCGGGATTGGCCGGTCTCAGCGTGGCGCTCAATACCGCGCCCCACAAAACGCTGGTGCTGGCCCCTGTGGCCCTTGGCGTTGCCTGTTCGTCGGCATGGGCTCAAGGGGGCATCGCCGCGGCGCTTTCCCCGGAAGATTCCCCAAAAGATCATGCTACCGACACCATCAATGCCGGCGCCGGTATTGTCGATGAACTGGCCGCCAAAACCCTGACCGACATGGGTCCGGAGACCGTCCGCAAGCTTAATGCGCTGGGTGCCCCGTTCGACCACAAGCCCGACGGCTCGTTCGTGCTCAACCGCGAAGCCGCCCACGGACAGGCCCGCGTGGCGCGTGTCGGCGGTGATCTCGCCGGCAAGGCCATTCTGGAAGCCGTGGTTCATCAGGCGTTGAATGCCCCGCACATCGAAATCTGGGAACGCGCCACGGCGCTCGGCCTGATCAAATCGAGTGATGGCGCAATCATCGGCGCTTTGGTCCAGCACGCCGAAACACAGGTGGAAGTCTATGCGCCGGTCGTGATTATGGCCAGCGGCGGCTCCGGCGGCCTGTTCGCCGTCACCACCAATCCGGCCAATTTGCGCGGCGAAGGCATGGCCATGGCCGCTCTGGCCGGCGCCGAGATCGCCGATCCGGAGTTCGTCCAGTTCCACCCGACGGCATTGAAGTTCGGCCTAGATCCGGCTCCTCTGGCCACCGAAGCCCTGCGCGGCGAAGGCGCCACCCTGATCGATAAAAACGGCCATCGTTTTGTCTTCGACGATCACCCCGATGGTGAACTGGCACCCCGCGATATCGTCGCCCGCGCTGTCCATAAAGCCGATCTGAACGGCGGCGCTTTTCTCGACGCCCGCACCGCGATAGGTGAACACTTCCCGGCCGAATTCCCCACCGTCTTCGCCTCGTGCATGGCACAGGGCGTCGACCCGCGCACCATGCCCATGCCGGTGGCGCCCGCCGCCCACTATCATATGGGCGGCATCAGAACCGATATTTTCGGCCAGACCTCGCTGAACGGTCTTTATGCCGTTGGTGAGTGCGCCTGCACCGGCGTTCACGGCGCCAATCGGCTGGCCTCCAACAGCCTGCTGGAAGCCGCCGCTTTCGGGGAACGCATCGGTATCGCCGCCACCACTGGCCTGAGCGGCGACTTTGTTCCTGATATCCCGCAGGCTATTCGCCCCGCCTTGCCACCGACTCTTGGCGAAAGCGCCCTGCAAACCCTGCGTGACGCCATGGCCCGTTATGCCGGCGTGGTACGTGATGAGGATGGGCTGATCCGCCTCCTGCGCCTGATTTCCGAACTCGATGACCGCTATCCGGATGCTCTGGCGCTGGTAAATGCGCGCCTGATCGCCACTTGCGCCTTGCGCCGACGGGAGAGTCGCGGCTCTCATTACCGCAGCGACTATCCGCTGACCGATGCCGTCGGTGCGCGGACCTTTACAAACTGGTCAGAAGTCCACGATGCAGTCCAGAAAAAACAACAAGGGGAGTTGAGTACATGTTCATCACCGGATTGCCTGACCTCCTGATCGAACCGATCATCCGCGCTGCTCTGCTGGAAGATCTGGGGCGCGCTGGCGATGTGACGGCTGAGGCTGTGATTGCGCCGGACGCCATTGGCACAGTCGAGTTTCGCGCCCGCCAGGCCGGTGTATCGGCAGGAATAGACTGTGCGCGCCTGGCCATGAGCCTGATGGACCCGCGCATCCGCTTCGAGACCCGTCTGCCGGATTCTAGCCCTGTCAAACCCGGCGACGTTATCGCCCGCGTTGACGGTCCGTCGCGCGCCATACTGGCCGCTGAACGGGTGTCGCTGAACCTTTTGTGCCACCTGTCAGGCGTGGCCACACTGACAGCCGAATATGTGAAAAGGGTCGAAGGCCTGAATACGCACATCGCCTGTACGCGCAAAACCATGCCCATGCTTCGCGGGCTGCAAAAGCACGCCGTCAAATGTGGAGGTGGCTATAATCACCGTTACGGACTGGACGATGCCATCCTTATCAAGGACAACCATATAGCCCTGTGCGGTGGCGTGAGGCAGGCGATGGAACGCGCCAAGGCCGCTGTGGGTCATACGATGAAAATCGAGATCGAGGTCGATTCCATCGAACAACTGCGTATGGCCCTGCCCTACGGCCCGGATGTGGTGATGCTTGATAACTTCTCACTGGACAAATATACCGAAGCCGTCCGGCTGGTCCGTGACACCGCGCCTGGCAAGACAATTCTGGAGGCTTCCGGCGGCGTCAATCTGGAGACAGTGCGTGCGATCGCCGAAACCGGTGTGGACGTTATCTCAGTCGGCGCCTTGACGCATAGCGCGCCGAACTTCGATATCGGCCTTGACGCCCTTTAAGCTTGCCGACGGACTTGTCCAGCAGAATAACCATCAGGCCTGTCGTCACGAACAGCAACACAATGCCGAATATTCCGCTCAGCAGCCTGTATTGCCCCAAGGCAGGGTCAAGGAACGGGTTGGACACTTCCTGCACAAAAAACCAGCGGATATAGACGAAGGCGAGATAGACCGCCGGCGGCACCAGCCACCACACCAAGGACTGAAGTGACACCTTGCCCTTGGCGCTGACCAGCCACCAGGCCAGCATCAGGGTGGGCGTAATATAGTGCAAAATCACGTCGCAAAGCACCGATTCACCTTGCGGCGCGCCTTGTGGTGCTAAAATCAGGCTATAAACCATGGCCACCATCACCATGGCCGTCGTCGCGGCCCCGCCAACGCTTCGGGTGCGCAGGACGTCCAGGAATTTGAACGGAAGGAACTGCGCCAAGTGGCTGATCAGCGCCGCACAATTGGCGAGAATTGTGAAAAAAGAGAAATAAAACAATACGGCGCCAGCCAAACTGCGCCCCCCCGCCATCGCTTCAGTCACAGTGATGCTATACTGCAGAACGAGTGCAAATGCGCCACTTACCAGTCCCAAACCCGCAATGATGAGCGCCAAAGTTTTCATAACCGCCCCCGGTTGTGGGAAATATAACAGTCATTTCGATTTTTGGATATAATCATTAACTACTTGTTGTATTGCATCCCTCACCTCAAAGACTTGTGTAGCAAGGCAGACACACAAAACCAATGACCGCGTCCTGAGTAAAAACAGGGTAAATAGCCTTAATCCGCAGACCCGCTCAGGTTGAAGCCGGCAAGCAACCTCAATTCTGAAACATCCGGCACTAAGCTTCGATATGGGATGAGCTGTGCTGCAAAAAGCGCCTAGATGCCACCCTTGATGACGGGCAGTTTTGAAACCCACTGGCTGAGCGGCTTGTCGATCAGAGCGTCGAAGAAAAAAGCCGTGATGATGGCCACGATGACGCCAGCGCCCCACAGCCCCCATTGCGCCGGTACGCCCAACTCAAAATGCGCGATCAATTTCGGACTGAGGCCGAACCAGATGGCGCCAACCAGGGAATGGGTCAGGAACAAAGCGAAAGAGGCCCGCCCCATGCGATGGGTGACGATATTTTCGTGGAAGGTCACCCCGCCCGAAACAGCCAGGACAACACCCAGAAGTATGAGGATGAGGCTGTCGATACAGGCATTGCGTGGCAACAGACACAGTATGCTAATGGCGATAAAAGCGCCGACGGTACCGGACCAGAATACAGTTTTGGACACCCGCAGACCGGTCGTCATGCGCTCGATCAGATTGCCAAGCAGGAACAGCGGAATGGCGCGTAACAGCCCCCAGGCGAACGACAGATCGACGAAGGCGTGGTGCGCCAGTATCAGCGCAAGTCCGTGCGCGATCAGCAGAATGACGAGAGAAAGCGCGATCAGGACGGGCAGAGACCGCTTGTAGACATAGGGAATATAAACGCTGAACAGGGCATAGCAAACGAGCAGCGCCGACAGGGTCCAGGTTGGCGTATTCCACGACTCCGCGTGCATCATGCCCCAGCCGTGCACCAGAAACGCCTGGGCAAAGAAATCAACTGCCCCGTATTTTTCGGCATGGTTCGGGGCGAAACCGACTGCGGTCGAAGCCAGGATAAAAGCACCAAAGGTCAGTAATACCAGTATATGCGACGGCCACAACCGGGCGAAACGGCGCAGGAAAAAGTGTGTGCGCCGCATGTGTGACGTCACCAGACGCTGGCCATAGGCACGCGAGAGGATATAGCCGGAGAGAAACAGGAAAAAATCCGTCGCCAGCCAGCCTTGCTGGAAAATCGGCAATACGGTGCCGAGATTAACCGGTGCAGTGGAACCATAATGGAACAACAGAATAAAACTGGCCGCCATGAAACGCAGCACATCGAGGCTGGCCCCGCCAGCCCTGGGCTGGACGTCAGACGCATGACGCGTGTGGAACAAAGAAAAAGAGAAGGGTTTCACACCTTCTCTTTATCACTCAACCGTTAAATTTAGGTTCGGTCGTTATTTCGCCGGAACAACAGGCTTCGGTACATCGCGCTTGATACCAGCCTTTTCGCCGGGCTTCATGAACTTGACCAAAACGCGCTGACCGATCAGGAATGGCGTATTGTCAGCCGACACCACGACCTCGACCACGCGCTCATCGCTGGCTTCATTGCCGCCATCCGATTTCAGCTTACGCGCGCCGAAGGTGGCGGCGATACGCATGACCTTGCCGGTATAGATTTTCGACGGATCGGCTTCCGGAATGATCTCGGCTTCCTGACCGATCTTGACATCGGGGATCGAGCTTTCGACGATTTCCGACCGGATGATGTGCGGAATGGCCGGCTCAAGATCGAACATGGTCGAAACATTAAGCGTGGACGCGCCCGCGCCCGGATTGGCGTAGCGACGGATGATCTTGCCGTCCATCGGCGCGCGGATGATGGTGAGGTCCTGCTGGTATTCCGCCTGGGCCAGTTGCGAGCGCGAGACGGCGACAGCGGCCTGCTGGGCTTCCAGCGTTGCCTTGCCGCTGTCGATGGCGTCACGCGCCTGATCCAGCTTCTGCTGCGCCACGAAATTGGTTGGCGCCAGTTTTTCCAATCGGTCATATTCGCGCTGGGCGGTGCGAATCTGGACCTGCGTCAGGGCCAGCTGGCTCTGGGCCTGAGCCACTGTGGCGCGGGCATTATTGACGGCCAGCAGCGTGTCTTCGTCTTCCTGACGGGCGAGAATCTGGCCCTTGGTGACCATATCGCCTTCCTGCACAAAGACCTGTTCAACAATACCGGCACGACGGGCAGCCACTTCGACCACCCCGCCATCGACATCGACTTTGCCGGCGGCGATGGCGGCATAGGGCGAAGGTCCCATGACAGGTGCATTCTTGTCACCCGACTTACCCGGTCCGCCCGGTTTCTGGCAGGCGGTAAGCGACAGGCCGGTCAGGGCCAGCAGGCCGAAAGCAATGGCGGTAGAGGCGGCGAATTTACGAGACATATGTGTTTCTCTGTTTCCGTAGCTTAGGCAATCGAAGGCGGTTCTGAGATCATGGTGTCGCTCAGTATCTTACCGTCTTCCATGTGAATAACGCGGTCGGCATAGGCTTCGAGGCGCGGATCGTGGGTCACGACGACAACCGCCGCTCCGCGTTCCTTGGCCGCCTGATGCAGCAGTTTTATAACAACCTGGCCGCTGACCGAATCAAGCGCCGAAGTCGGTTCGTCGGCAAAGATCAGCGAAGGCATCTTGGACAGCGCGCGGGCAATAGCGACGCGCTGCTTTTCCCCGCCGGAGAGTTCGGCCGGTTTTTGCTTCAGGCGATGGTTCAGACCGACGGAAGTCAACACCTCAATCGCGCGGCGCTCAGCCTCGGCCTTTTTCACTTTCTGGTATTTCAGCACCTGTTCGACCTGCTGCATGGCGTTCAGCGATGGAAACAGGTTGAACCCCTGAAAGATGAAGCCACAGTGATCGAGGCGAAACCGATCGATCTTGCCGCGCTTCTTCTTCCACAGGTTCTCACCGAGCGCGATCACCTCGCCCTCGTCAGGCTTCATCAGGCCCGAAAGCGCGGCGATCAGGGTCGACTTTCCGGAACCCGAAGGCCCCATCACCATGGTAACCTGGCCATGAAAGGCGGTGAAATCGACGTTCTTCAGCACCTGTTGCTTCACTTTGCCGATCTTGTAGCCCTTGGACAGGCCCTTGGCATTCAACGCGAGTTTACCGGTCATCGCAACAGATCCGCAGGCTGGCTTTTCTTAAGAACACCGAGCGAGATCAGGCCCGACAGGATGGCGATGACCATCAGCATGATGGCGACCGGAATATCGACGAACAATGGGAAGCTCATTGGCACGCCGCCCCACTTGGCCAGCGCTCCGACGCCTGCCACCAGGAAGACCGTCATGCCAAGACCGGCGACACCGACCCAGAAGCTCAGTTCCATAATGATGAGCCGCAACGAGCCCATCGAGACGCCAAGGGCGCGAAGCGAGGCGAATTCCTTGATATTGGCCATGATGGCCCCTTGCAGGGTCTGCCAGGTGATAATGATGCCGATGCCTATGCCGACAAACACCATAAAGCCGATCATGATGGCGATACCGCCTTCCTTCATCATGCCCATCTGCGAGCTTTTGGACAGTTGTTCGCGTGTCCACGCCTTGAACTGCCCGGCGCCGATGGCGTTCAGTTCGCCGGCGACTTCCTTGGCCTTGGACGGGTCCTTCAGCTTGACCAGCAGCGGCCCGACTCGCGGGCCATCATCGGCGACATAAATCAATTTCGCCGTCTGGTAGGACGTAAAGACCTGGGTATTGAACATGTTGGGGTAGCCATCGACTACACCGGCGACGGTCACCATGCGACCGTTCATCTTGGCCTTGTCACCGACCTTGACGCCCAGCTTTCCCAGGCTCGTGCGGTCAAGGATGACCGCGAAGGGTTCCTTCAGAGCTTCGATAGTGGCATCGGAAAAATCGCTGGGCAGGGTCACGGCGCCCCTGACTGGATTGACAACGACAACACGTACCCCGTCACCCTTGGCAGGTTGGCCATCCTTGGGAAAGTTGGACCACATGGCCCAGTTCATGATCATGGGCTGCACTTCGACCACATCCGGATGCTGGTAGACCAGCGGGATCATGCGGCGTGGCTGGCCAGAATCGCCGAAGATGCCATCGGCCTGTGGCGGCAGAATCATGATTTGCGCCGGCGAACGGTCAACCGTGGCGGTGAAGGACAGAGCCATGCCCATGAACATGCCGGTCACGGCGAGCACCAGCAGACCGGCGCAGGCCAAGGCGATGACAGCCGCCAGATAACGCCGCCATTCATAGATCAAGGTCGATAGAGCTAGGGACATATTACCACTTTTGAGTGCGTAATGCACGGTAGTGGCAACATCTATAAGTTTTTGATAAAGGTCTAATTAAATCGGCGTAACGTAGGTTACGGTTGCGACATGTTGTGTTAAAGCCGCGCCTTAAAAATGTCCGTTTTCGGACAGGCGCGGTCAGGTTCGCCCCTTACTTATTCCTTATAAGTCCTTACTGGCGGCGATAAAGTAGGCGATGCCGGTCCACAGCGATATAATGGCTGCAATCCAGACCAAAGCATAACCCGTCATCAGTACGGCCGTCGAACCATCCGGCGCCAGACCAAAAGCCGACCAGGCGTCGGCGAACAGCAATACACCGAGCGCAACAAGCTGGATGGTGGTCTTGATCTTGCCGAGGAAGCTGACCGGCACCTTGACGCCCTTGGCCGCGGCGGTCTCACGCAAAGCGCTGACGGCGAATTCACGGAACAGGATGAAGGCCGCCGGCAGGGCGAACCACGGATCACCGGAATGTATGGCGAAAACGCCAAGAATAGTACCGCACACCAGAATTTTGTCAGCGATTGGATCGAGAATGGCGCCCAGCTGGCTTTCAGCGTGCAGCTTACGCGCCAATATACCGTCAAACAGATCGGTCAGGGCGGCGATGACAAAGACATAAACGCTCCACCTCTGCATACCGAACAGCATGTCAGATTGCGCGTTGAGGAACGGGATACCACCCGCCATACCGGCCAGCAGGACGAAGATCACCACGCCGAAGACCAGGCGAACGCCCGTCAGGAGGTTGGGGATCGGGTTCACTTTTTCGCCGGTCATGCTGGTTCTTACCTTGGGAATACGCAATATCGGCGCATACTAGACAAGAACCAACGGCGCGCCAAAGCCTTTTCTCGGCTCTGGCGCGCTTTGTACCCTATTGCATCCGTAGCGAATCGACGATTACGCCGTTGTCCGTGGCCAGTTTCAGCGCATAGGTGCCGGCATTGATCAGGGTCGGCGTCTCGATCGTCGCTTCCTGCCAGACGCCATTCTCACCCGCAGCCAGGTTGATCGGCATGTCGACGGCGACAATGCCGCTTTCATCGGTCAGGGTCAGGTGGCCGTTTGTGGCGCCCTGATAGCGGAACCTGAAGCTGTGCTTCGCCGCCGCACCATAGGTCACCGACCAGGTGATGCTGCCACCGCCTTGCACCTCGACATATCCCGGACCGCCGTAGCCTTTCAGGCTGGAACCAATCACACCCTTATCGAACTTGGCTGTTTCGGCCTCGAACAGGCCGGTTGTCTTGGTGAAGGTGAAGACACCCGGCGCATAGGGCGACGGCAGGTGACGGCGCACCAGCAGCGGGCTTTGCGTTTGTACGGCGACCGTTTCACCAGCGGCGAAGCGGCGGCTGACGAAACGCACAGGCGCCTCGCCCTCGCCGATCCATTGCGCCTTGAGTTCGGTCTCGCTCCAGCCGGCAGGCGCGGTGTCTTCGGCACGCAACGGCAAATAGACGTCGGAATCGATCCGCGTGCGGAAGGTGCCGGTCGTCCAGTCACTGTCGAGGAGGTCCATCGGCAGATGGCTCCAGGTCTGTTTGCCCGTGCCGACCACATCGCCATTATCGAGGAAGCTGTGCGCAGCTTTTGAGTCGATCAGGTCTGTGCCGTTGCTGGCATAGGCTGCACCTTTGCCCGTCTTGCGGATGGCGATGGCGGAGATCACCGCCTGTCCGGCAGCGACACGCGGGAAACTGATAACAATGCGGCCATCAACCGATGTCGCTTTCACAATCCTCTTCACAGCGTGCTCGAAACCGGCCTCCTTGTAGAGATCGACATTGGTCAGCATCGTCTTGCCATTGACCGCGACATCGAACAGCCGCCAGCCGGTGGCATTGATGCCGGTGCGGCCATACCACGGCTCGGCGAAATAAAGCTCGATCTCGTAATCGCCTTTCGGCGCCGTAAAGCTATAGGTCAGGCGATCACGGCCGAAGCGGTAGGTATTGAACAAGCCCTGTTCGGACGTGCCTTCGGTCGCGTCATACTGGACACGACGGCTGCCAAGCGCCGGATCGAGATCGGGGTAATCGTCAGCCCAGCTTTTCCAGCCCCATTGAGCGCCATCCGTCAGGTGACGATCACCCAGCCACAACTGGCCATCGGCATCGGTATAGTCCGAACCGCCGGCGTTGACGCGGTAGAGGTAGCTGGCGCCGGCCGGCCCTTTGGTGATGTCGGCTTTATCAGTGATCACCGCCGCCACATCAGGTGCCGCCGGCAGGTTGTTGAGCGTCACTACATCGCGCGCCATGGGTTTGGTATTTTTTTGGCCACCGATCAGGCAGGTCGCCGACAGGACATTATAGCGGATATCGGCATTGTCCCAGACGAACGGCGCCCCATCGGCCGCCTTGTCCTTCACGCCCAGCGAAATCTTGCCGGTGACATCGTTGAACAGTTCGACGCGGTCGCAATTGGAGAAGACCTCGATACCCGATTTCACGCCCGGCGCCGTCCAGCGATCAGGCCAGGTATGCGACACAATATAGACCATCGGCGTCTGAGATGCCGGGATCGTGCGGGCGCGCAGCATGTAATAGGCGTCAAGCGGCTCGCCCCACAGGGTCATCAGGCCCTTGTTGTTGGCAGGTCCGACATGTTCGAGCGGACGCAGGCCGTCGAAGATCTGCGTGCCATCGACTCGCATCGGGCGGCCGGGGTTTTCGTGCGTTCCCAGCACCCAGACAAAATCACCGACCACCTGATCCTTGACCGACTGCGCCAGACGCGACTTGATCTCCAGAATATTGGTCATGCTGCTTTCGTCATAGGCGGCGGTCACCGGATAGGGCCGCTCCGAATGCAGGCCGAGCGAACGCCAGGCACCATATTCGCCGACGAGGCTCTGCTTTTTCAGCTCGTCCGCGTATTTTTCCGGATCGCCGCCATAGGTGCCCGACCAGTTCTGCGGCACGTTCCAGTCGGAACCCTTGCCGCCATTGCAGGTGACGATCAGACGCTCGACCGAGGCCGTCGGGTCGAGATCGCGGATGACTTTCATGGCCTCGGCCACAAAATCTTCCGGCAGGGTGCTTTCGTTTTGCAGCCCCCACATGAAGTTGGCCGGATTGTTGCGGCGCTCGCGCACCCAATCACCCAGCAGGCTGAGGAAGTTGGCACGGAAGGCCGGATTGTCGTTCCAGTTATGGGCGCTGAATTGCGGCCACCACATCAGGCCTTCCTGTTCGAGGATTGTCTGGTAGCGCAGGTTATGCGGATAATGCGCGTCGCGGAAGGCGTTGAAGCCGCCGGCCTTGACCTGCTCGATGCGGGCACGGATCTGCTCCAGACCGAAGGCGTGCGAATTGCCAAGCAGGTGCTCATATTCCGCCGTGCCATGAATAAAGAACGGCTGGCCGTTGATCATCAGTTGCCGTGTGCTGTCGGCATTGGTGGCGATTTCGAGATAGCGGATACCGTAGGGCGTCTCGGAGACATCAACCACCTTGTCGTTCTCGATCAAACGGGCGCGCAAGGTATAGAGATAAGGCGTGGCCGGCGCCCACAGATGCGGATTGGCAATGGCCGGAAAGACCTGATCGATGCGGGTCTTCTCACCCGCAGCCAGTTCGGCCTTGCGCGTCACCGTGGCGACGACCTTGCCGTCCTTGTCGACCAGCTCATCGACCAGTTGGAAGGTGCGCGCCTTTGCCGACAGGTTTTCCAGTTCGCTGCGGACATTGAGCGTGGCGCTGGCAGCAGTGACGGTTTCCTTCGTGCCCCAGGCATAAAGACCGAAGGGCTGGACGCGCAGGGCCGATTTGACGATGACATGCACCGGTCGGAAGATGCCGAAGGGCTGCGAGCCCTCGGCAAAGCCATTCATCGGATTGTCGTCACCCGCCGCCCACGGCAGGTCGCGGATACCGGCCGGATTATCGACGCGTACCGCCAGCAGATTTTGGCCCTTTTGCACCGCGTCGGTGACATCGATCGTAAAAGTCGTCAGGCCACCACCGTGCTTGCCGACGGGCTGACCGTTGAGCCAGATCGTGGCGTAGGAGTTGACGCCCTCGAACATCAGGAAGACGCGTTCATCGGCCGTATGCGCCGGAATCTCGACCACCTTGCGATACCAGGCCGTACCGTGACGGCTGCCATTGACCACCTGCCTGGCATAGGTATAGCTCTGCCAGTTATGTGGCACGGACACCGGCGTCCAGGCCGTGTCGGCGAAAGCGGGCGCCTGAAAAGCCGCATCGGCGCCGGTGGTTTTGCCGGCGGCATCGGCTTCGAACAGAGCCGAGCGCCAGGGGCCGGTCACTTCCCGGTCCGAGGGGGCAGCCGCAGCGGGCAGCGCGACAAGGGTGAACAGGACGCATAAACGTGCGAACAGACGAGCAGCCGACATAAGTCGTTGACCTTTCAAAAGCGTTTGCCTTGCCCGTTTATCGAATGATGCGGCGCGGATACATGCCCGCGCCGTCATCATCTTGTTTAGTTTACCAGTTCCACATGGTCCCGTCCTGCAAACGCGCGACGGGCAGTTGCATGGGCTGGTAAGGGTATTTTGCCGCCAGGGCCTCGTCGATATCGACCCCGTGGCCCGGCGTATCACCGACCTTGAGATATCCGTCGGCGAAACTGTAATCGTGCGGGAAGACCGCATCCGTCTCCGGCGTGTGACGCATATATTCCTGAATACCGAAGTTAGGCACCCACGTGTCGAAATGCAGGGCCGCGCCCATGCACACCGGCGACAGGTCGGTGGCGCCGTGCGAGCCGGTGCGCACCTGATACATCGAGGCCAGATCGGCGATCCGGCGCAGATGGGTGATGCCGCCGGCGTGGACAACCGTGGTGCGGATATAGTCGATCAACTGGTTCTGGATCAGGTCCTTGCAGTCCCAGATGGTGTTGAAAATCTCACCAACAGCCAGCGGCGTCGTGGTATGCTGACGGATCAGTTTGAAGGCTTCCTGATTTTCAGCCGGCGTCGCGTCTTCCATCCAGAACAGGCGATAGGGTTCAAGATCCTTGCCGAGACGCCCGGCCTCGATCGGCGTCAGGCGATGGTGCACATCGTGCAGCAGTTCGATGCCGAAACCGTGGACGTCACGCAGCTTCTCGAACAACTTCGGGGCGAAATTCAGATAGGAGCTGGTGTTCCACAAGGTCTCGGTCGGCAGGGTGCCGTCAGCGGGCTCGTAATACATGTCGCCGCGACCAACGCCGTAGGCACCCTTGACACCGGGAATGCCCGACTGGGCGCGGATCGCCTTGTAGCCCAGGCTCATATAACGCCCGACCTCATCGACCGTATGTTCGATATCGGAACCATTGGCGTGGCCATAGACAAGTACGCCATCGCGCGACCGGCCGCCGAGCAGCTGATAAAGCGGCATACCGGCGAGCTTGGCCTTGATATCCCACAGGGCGGTATCGACCGCCGCGATCGCCGACATGGTCACCGGCCCACGCCGCCAGTAGGCGCCGCGATAGAAGAATTGCCAGATATCCTCGATGCGCTGGGCATCCTTGCCGATCAGGTTGGGGATGACGTGATCTTCGAGATAGGACACAACCGACAGCTCACGGCCATTGAGCGTAGCATCGCCGATGCCGTAGACACCCTGATCGGTCTCGATCTTCAGGGTGACGAAATTGCGTCCCGGCGAGGTGACGATAACGCGCGCCGCACGGATGATCGCGGCACTGGAATGGATTTGCTCGCCGGTGATTTTATTCAATTGCATGGATACTGACTTGGTCTGATAAAGTTATCAGACCAATATATACAGGGTCTGATAACGAAACAAGCCGCAATTCTATGTACGGACCGTTTTAGCGCTTCATTTAGCGACCAAGCCCTGCCCGTCCCCGCAGCCGCGCCGTCTCATTGCGCACGCGATTGATAGCGTCGGTCTCGGTGACGATGAGCAGGTTTTCAATGACCCGACCGAGGTGATCGCGCATGGCGTTGCGCGCCGCATCCGGATCACGCGCCGCGATGGCGTCGACAATGGCGCGATGGTCATCGATCTGCGGTTTCACACCTGCCGACCGCGACCGGCGCAGCATTTCCATGGTCAATGGCGAGCGCTCGCGCACATCCCACAGGGTTTTCACGACCAATACCAGCGCGTCGTTCTGCGTGGCGTTGGCGATACCGAGGTGAAAATCGCGGTCAGCCGCCTCGTCATGCGTGAGGGTCTCCCCCTCGTTGTTCTCATCGATCATCCGGTTGAGGATTTCCTCAAGCTCGGCAATCTCCTCATCCGAGGCCATGGTGGCGGCAATCGCCGCCGTCTCGCCTTCGACCACGCGACGCGCCGCCGTCAGTTCGAAGGCGCCGATATCCAGTTCGCTGGTGGCCAGCCCATCGGCCGGCGGGGCCGTCACATAAACTCCCGAACCACGCCTTGCCGCGACCAGACCGAGGATTTCCATGCCGATCATGGCTTCGCGGATGGTCAGGCGGCTGACCTGAAAACGCTCGACCAAAACCCGTTCCGGCGGCAGACGGTCGCCTTCGCGGAAGCGACCTTCGGCGATATCCGCCTGCAAGGCCGCGATAATGTTCTGATAAAGCTTCTGATTATCCGCCGCCATAGACATCCTGTCCTGTTTCGTCCGCCTGTAATACCGATTCCGTAAATATATCAGACCACCACGACTAATGCAGTCAAATTCATTTTACAATTGGCGAGTGCAAATGGGTATCGGCAAAACGGATATACTGCGCCCAGTCCCAGTCCGTAATTTCGTGGACACCGGTACGGTTGTGGAAACCGATCGTCGTCTGCATTGGCGTATCGGGCGGCGGCATATCAGTCACGCCCAACCCGTCCATGCCAAACAGACGATAGACGGGACCTGCCGCTTTCGCTGCCAGGAACTCCCCCTTCGGGTCGCCCCACAGGTCTTCAGTGGCCGTGGCGACATAGACCGGGCGCGGCGCCACAAGCGCGATCAGTTCGTGGGCATCAACCGGCAGATCCTGTTCACGCGAGGCATAGGTCTTAAAGCGCGGTGCGAACCAGTAGGTATTCATCACCCGGATACTTTCACCAAAATTGCGGCGGTAAAGCTTAGCGCCCCCTTCCCCGGAATCGTTCGAGACCACCATGGCGAAGCGCGGATCGCTGGCCCCGGCCCAAAGCGCGGCCTTGCCGTAGCGCGAATGGCCGATGACGATGACCCGTTTGGCGTCCACCCGCTTGTCGGTCGCCAGATAGTCATAGACGCGGCTCAGGCCCCAGGCCCAGGTGGCGATGGCACCCCAATGATTTGGCGCCGAACTCTGCGTACCATAATAGGGATGAATGCTTTCGGCGATCATGTTGTCGCTGTCGGGATAGAGATCGCCCGGCGCGAAGGTGGCGACGCCATAGCCCGCCGCCAGTATCTGCTTCAGCGGCCATTCCGCGGCATCTTCCCCGCGTGACGCCGCCGTGGCGTGGTGCTTGATGATGCCGGGCGACTGGTAATCGGTCAGCCAGGTGGTGGTGATATCGATAGCCGGGTCCGGATCGATCGACTGGTTGCCATGGAAATTGAGCCCGACGAAAACCGGCGCGGCTTTAACGCCATTGGGCAGATAGAGCAGGACACGCATCTGCGGCCCCTGATCCTTGCCATCGAGATAGATGGTGATTTGTTTACGCGTGGCGAGACCGCCCAGCGCCTTCGGGTCGTTATCGGTGACCTCAAAGCGCATATGCGGCGCAGCGGGGGATACGCCGAAGATATTGTCGGCAAACAGTTTCAGCAGTTCCGGCCGCCGTTCCGTCTGCCACATTTTCGCGGAGGTGACCGGCCGGCCATCCTGCATCACTAATGGATCGGGCAAGGTATAGTTGCCCGCCAACGCCTCGTCGAAATTGCCGTCAAGTCCCGCCGTTGCAGGCGTGGCCGCCTGCGTACCCGAAGCCAGAAGCAACGCCGTAAAGGTAAACGCAAGAGATCGCATGACCGTCTCCGAAAAGAAAAAAGGGCGCACACCTGCGGCGTGCGCCCTCCTCACATGTATCCAGTTTAGTAGGCGTAGTGGAAGCCGATTTCGTAGCTGTGATCAAGCTGGTTGGCCAGGGTCGGCAGCAGCGGCGCGGAATAGTCGCCGCTGGCATTGACGACATTCGCCATAGGCGAGGGTCCGTAATACTGATGCTGGAACGCCTTGGTCATGTTGACGGCATCGAACTTGATCGACATCCGGTCATTCAGCTTGTAGGTGGCCGAGAAATCGAGCGATTCCAGCGGGTCAACCATCAGAGGCCGCGCGAAAGTGTCACCCGAGGTCGTCTGGATATACTTGTCGCGCCAGTTATACGACAGGTGCATCGAGATCGGCCCCTTTTCGTAGATACCTGTCAGGTTGTAGCTGTTCTTCGACAGTTGTTCGGCTGCCACATTGTAGAAATGCTGAACCTTGTTCGCATCGAGATAGAAGGTTGAAAGCGAACTGTCGACATAGGTGTAGTTGGCCTGGACGCCCAGTCCCGACCAGAGGCCCGGCAGGAAGTCGAAGAACTGCTGGTAGTTAACCTCATATCCCTTGATGGAACCAGTGCCCGAATTGCGCGGCCGGCTGATCTGATAGGGAGTGCCATCGATATCCTCGGTGACGGCGAAGCTCTGGATGAAGCCGGTCACGTCCTTTTGAAACAGCGACATGGCCAGCATGTTTGAACGGCCGAAATAGTATTCAAAGGAGGCATCGTACTGGTCGGCCTTGACCGGTTCCAGATTCGGATTACCGCCGGAACCGGTGGCGCTGGTCACATTAAGCACCAGGGCCGGCGACAGGTTACCGAATTCGGGACGCGAGATCGCCTTGGAATAGGCCAGACGCAGGAACAGATCGTCGGTGAACTTGGCGCGGACATTCAGGCTTGGCAGGACGTTATCATAAGGCTTGCCGCCCGTGATCGGCTGATAAACGCCGTTGACGTCCTTCTGATACACCGAGTTGACACCGTCCGTATGGACCGAACGCACACCGATATTACCGTCGATCGGGATCGGCAGGTTATTGAAAGCGAACTGGCCTTCGATATAGGCGCCCGTCACCTTTTCGTTGTAGCTGTAATGGTTACTGACCGGATACGGCTGGTCATTCGGCGACACGCCGACCAGAACGCGGGTCTCGCCCATGCTCTTGAGAATGTCGTCCTTGACAGTGATCCACTGGTTCAAAGAGCTGTCTTCGCCATCAAACAGATTATTCGGCGTCGTTTCGGTGACCGCTGACAACGGCGCACTCAGGCTGGAATTCGATGGATTGAAGGAGACGCTGTAGACATCGTTGGTGGCGGTGTGGTCGGAATGGTAGACACCACCGAGAATCGCTGTGATCGGGCCATTTTCGAAATCATAGCGAACATCGATCTTGGCGACCGTTTCCTTGCCGGCGGTGCGCTGGCCGAGATCGCTGTAGGTGGCATAGCTGAAATTGGCCGGGTTGGTGGCATCGAAGCCATTCAGATTGATATCAGGCTGATTGCTCGACAGATCGACCGTGGCGCTCGGCGCCTTGCCCTGCAGGGTGATTGAGCGGCTGTAGAACGGTCCGGCGCTGCGTTCATACGACAACTCACCGCCGACGGTCAGGTGATCGTGATGATACTTGCCGCCAAAGGCCGCATTGTAGTTGTTGTAAGGGTTGTCGGAATAGCCCTGCTGGGTCTGCACGGTTGGATTGGTGAAGGTGGCGGTGTCAACGATGTTGGTGCCCGGCTTCAGGGTGATCGGCCCGGCAATCGCACCATCGGCGGCAGCGTATTTCAGGGTCAGCACCTTGGTCGAGGAATGACCGCCCGAATAGGTCCACAACAGGTCGGTGTACAGGGTCAGATCGTCATTGGGCTTCCATTGCATTGAGGAATAGACGGCGCCGCGACGGCGCTCACCCAGTTCGTACTGCGCCTTGGCCGTGGTCGGGATCTGGATGGCGTCGGCATTATTAGCGCTGTTAAGCTGGCCGTCGCCATTGAAATCGTAGATGTCGTTGCGGGTGACATAGGCATTGGTACCGGTCTGGTAACCGCCGGAATCGATCTGCTCATACTGGAAGCCCAGCAGGGCGCCGAATTCGCCGTGCGATGTGTTCCAGCGGTTGGAGACGATGCCGGACATGCGCGGCGTCACGTCGCCATGGATGTCGCTGTAATTGGCGGCAACCGTGCCCGCGGCGTGGAAACCCTTGAAATCGAACGGACGGGCCGCGTGGACATTGATCAGGCCACCGAGACCGCCTTCGATCTGATCGGCCGTCGCCGTTTTGTAGACATCGACACCCGACAGGATATCGGCCGAGAAATCGAGCAGTGTCGCCGAGCGGTTGGCGACGGTGAACAGCAGGCGGCCGTTCAGGGTGGTCATGACCTGCTTGAGGCCGTGGACGACATAGGCATTGCCTTCACCGCGCGTATTGCGGGAGATTTGCACACCCGGAATACGCTGGAGCGTTTCGGCGATATTGGTGTCGGGCAGTTTGCCGATATCTTCAGCCACGATCGAATCGACGATCTGCGCCGACTTGCGCTTGATATCCGTGGCGTTTTGCAGGCTCTTGCGCAGGCCGGTGACGATAACGACGGTGTCTTCCGCCGGCGCTGCGGCGGCAGTGGCATCCGGCGCAGCAGCAGGCGCTGCGTCCTGCGCGAAGGCCGGCGCGGCCATCATGATGAGCGCCATACAGGCGCCCGACGCCATTAAGCTGGCTTTGATCGACATGTGAATAATCCCTTTGTTCCCTGGCCTGTGGTCTGAGGCCCCGTGTGCTTGGTCTGACTTTAGTGCGACGCTGTCTTGATGAAGCGTCGTCTGTTTATCGATCTACATTTATCAGACAGGTTTGTCAAATAATTTGTATGATGGGTTATGTATGATATTTAAATCTCTCAGATAAAATCAGAAGACATCAAAACCTGCTCCCCCTTGGCTTTAAGGGAAATCCGGGCATGCGCCCCACCAACATATACCGTCCGGGTTCCGACAATGGCGCTGCGGATTCGCGCTTCTTTCAGCTTTCCGCCCGCCCAGGCGATATCGATTTCAGCGCCGCCACGCAGGCGCAGCCCCCTCACCTCGCCTTCCGGCCAGGCCGACGGCAAGGCTGGCAGCAGACGAATCGTTTCACCCCGGCTTTGGATAAGCATTTCGACAATTCCACGCACGCCGCCGAAATTACCGTCGATCTGGAACGGGGGATGGGCATCGAACATGTTCGGATAGGTGCGCTCGGAACTCAGCAGCATGGACAGGATCTTGTGGGCATGGTCGCCCTCACGCAGATGCGCCCACAGATTGAGCCGCCAGCCGACACCCCAGCCAGTCGCTTCGTCGCCGCGCGTTTCCAGCGAGACGCGCGCCGCCTGCGCCAGTTCCGGCGTTTCGTCCATATTGATCTGCTGGCTGGGGAACAGGCCATAGAGGTGCGAAACGTGGCGATGATGGATATCCTGCGCGCCGGCGTCCCAGTCCTGCTGCCATTCCTGAAGCTGCCCCTGGGCGCCGATCTTGTTGGGCGCCAGGCGACCGCGCATGGCGGTGATATCCGTGCGTAATGCCTTGTCACGCTTGAGAATTTCGGCGGCGCGGACGGTCTGCCCGAAGAGATCGCGCAACAACTGGTTATCGAGCGTCGGACCGGCGCACAGCGTACTGCCGCGACCGTGATTGTTCTCCGGCGACAGGGACGGATTGGTGACCATGAAACCGGTGTTCGGATCCTTCACCAGCGTATCGAGGAAGAACAGCGACGCCCCCTGCATCAGCGGATAGACGCGCGCCAGATAAGCGGCATCACCGGTGTAATCGTAGTGATCCCACAGGTGCGTACACAGCCAGGCCGCGCCGGTCGGCCACAGCCCGGTCTGCATGTGGTCGACCGGTCCTGACGCTCGCCACAGGTCGGTATTGTGATGCGCGACCCAACCGCGCGCGCCGTACATCTCTCTGGCCGTGCGGGCACCGGTTTGCGCCAGCTCCTCGATCATCCTGACCAGAGGCTCGATACATTCGCTCATATTGGCGGCATCGACCGGCCAGTAGTTCATCTCGGTATTGATATTGATGGTGTATTTGCTGCCCCAAGGCGGCGTATTGCTGTCGTTCCAGATGCCTTGCAGATTGGCGGGCTGGCTGCCACGCGACGAAGAAATCAACAGATAGCGGCCGAACTGGAAATAGAGTGCAGCAAGCGACGGATCGTCACTGTCAGCCGCATGTTCGATCCGGTTATTGGTCACCTGCGCGGCGCGCTTGCCGGCAGGCAGGTCGAGCGTCACGCGGCTGAACAACGGCGTGTAGTCGGCCGTATGCGCCGCGATCAGGGCCTTGAAATCCTTGCCTTGTGCCGCCGTCAGATGCGCCCGCGTCAAGGCCTCCGGATCGCCACTGACATCGGTCGGACCGCGATAGCTGGTCGCCATGGCCACGCGAATAGTGACCGATGTTGCGCCGCGCACCTCAAGCTGCGGACCGTTCGGATGCACCGTGCCGCCCTCGGCGACGATCTGCGCCCGCGCCTGAAAGCGCAAGGCGCCGGGAATGCCACGATCGGCGTTATTGACGCCGGTCATGACCAGAGCATTGCCCTCGGCCGTGATCTGTGTACGCAGACCTGAAGAAAAGGCCAAGTCGAGCGCCAGCGGGCCACCTTCGGCGCGTACCGAGATAATCAGGAGATTATCCGGATAGGAGGCGATGACCTCGCGGACATACTTGACACCATCCGCCGTGAAACTGACCCGGCTGACCGCCGCGCCAATATCCAGTTCGCGCCGGTAATCGCTGGCCGAGGTTTCATCGACGTCGCACAGATCCAGCCACAGGTCACCGACGCATTGGTAGGCCATTTCGCGCATCGGCACGGCCTGAACATGGGCCTCAGCATAGCCTTCCGCCTCGGCATACTTGCCATCGAAGATCAGTTTCCGAATGACCGGCAAAGCGTCACGCGCGGCCGGATTGACATTGTTATAAGGCCCGCCCGACCACAGCGTATCTTCATTGAGTTGCAGGCGTTCGCGCTTGACGCCGCCAAAAACCATGGCCCCCAGGCGGCCATTGCCGACCGGATTGGCCTCGACCCACTGGCTCGCCGGCTTGTCATACCACAATACGGATGGTGTTTTTGCCGGACCACGCCCCGCTCCGCCGGAAGCACCGCTCTCCTGTGCAAAGGCGGGCGCAACAGCAGCGGCCAGCATGCCGGCCATGCCGGCTTCGATCAGGGTGCGTCGTGTCAGGGTCATTGGAGCTTCCTCAGCATATGCGCCTCACTTATAAGAGGTCTGATGTATTATGTTTATTGACACATCATCCAGATGACATCAAGTGATCAAATTTATCGGATATGTCGCCCCAAAACACCTCATTTGACGCCCCTTCGGCGATTATCAGCGAGGCAGCCGCTTGCCTTCGATGCAATGCAGCAGGTTTTTATACAAACAGGTTGCAATCAACCGGGTAATATTCTAAATTAGTCAGATAGCCTTGATATGTTATCAGCTTTCCCTGACTCCTATGGCTCTCAAGGCTTCCTTCCCGACTCGCCCCTGTTCCTAATGGCCAAGGCCCTGTGGAATGGGGGCTTTTTGTTATCTGTCGTGTTATAAACATGGGAAGCGCTCAGACCGGAAAGGAAGCCGCATGTCCCTCCACATCAAACGCGTCTACGATCCACCGGAAACAGCGGACGGCCAGCGTATCCTCGTCGATCGCATCTGGCCGCGCGGGTTGACCAAAGAGAAGGCCGCCGTGAATACCTGGCTGAAGACTGTGGCGCCGACGACGGACCTGCGCAAATGGTTCAACCACGATCCGGCACGCTGGGATGAATTCCGCGCACGCTATGCCCGCGAACTGGAAGCCAATCCTGAAGCTGTCAAAGAATTGCGTGATCTGGTTAAAGCCGGGAAAACTACCCTGCTTTTCGCCGCGCACGACCCGATGCATAATAATGCTGCCGCCATCGCCGACTATCTCGACGGCAAGTTGCCGTAATCTAAAATCCGAGACACCATGCTTTCTCTCGCACCAACCGGTTTGCCCGATATCATCGGTTCTGATCTCGACGTTCTTTTCTGTGGCCTCAACCCCGGTCTGACCTCGGCCGCTATCGGGCATAGTTTCGCCAATCGCAGCAACCGTTTCTGGCGTGTCATGCATCTGGCGGGATTCACGCCGGTCCAGCTTCGCCCCGAAGAGGATCGCAGCCTGCTGGATTATCGCTGCGGATTGACCACGGCGGCGGCGCGCCCGACCGTCAGCGCCGGTGAACTGTCACGCAGCGAATTTACGGACGGTGCAGCAGCGCTCAAAACCAAGGTCGAAACCTACGCGCCACGTTACATAGCCTTTCTCGGTAAGCCAGCCTATGCGGCCATGTCCGGCCAACGCCAGCTGTCATGGGGACATCAGGACGAACGGTTCGGCGACGCACAGGTCTGGATACTGCCCAATCCCAGCGGTCTGAATCGCGCCTTTCCCCTTGACGCGCTCGTCATTGCCTACCGCGAATTGCATGATGCCATAGGAGACAGACCATGAAGCAGATTGTTGTCTTCGATCTCGACGGCACGCTCGCCCTCAGCAAACAGGCGATAGATGCCGAAATGGCCGGCTGGCTGGCACAACTGCTCGCGGTCTGCCCTGTCTGCGTGATTTCCGGCGGCGACTGGCCGCAGTTTCAGCAACAGATCGTCGCGCAACTGAAGGCAGATGCAAAGCTCGAAAACCTCTATCTGATGCCGACCACCGGCGCGAAATTCTACCGCTTCGATGGCAGCTGGCTGCCGGTCTATGCCGATAATTTCAGCGAAGCCGAACGCCGACGTGTGCTTGAGGCGCTGAAAGGTGCGATTGCCGAGGCCGGTTTTGACCACGAAAAAACCTGGGGCGACCAGATCGAGGATCGCGGCACGCAGATCACCTTTTCCGGTCTTGGCCAGAAAGCCCCTGTCGACGCCAAGGACGCCTGGGACCCGGATCGAAAAAAGCGGACCGCCCTGAAAGCGATCCTCGATAAATCGCTCAGTGATCTTTCGGTCCGCATCGGCGGCTCGACCTCTATCGACATTACCCGTCCCGGCATCGACAAAGCCTATGGTGTGCGCAAGCTCAGCCAACTGACCGGCATAGCCCTCAATGAGATGCTGTTCGTCGGCGACGCCCTCTATCCTGGCGGCAATGACGCCCCGGCGCGCGACGCCGGCGTACCGACCATCGGCGTCAGGACCATCGATGACACCAAACGGCTTATCGAAACCATCGTCAAATTCGCTATTTGATAAACAGCAGGGCCGGCTTTTCGATCAGGCGCTTGAGTCGCTGGACATAGGAAGCGGCGTCGAAACCGTCGATGATGCGGTGATCGAAGGATGATGACAGGTTCATCAGGGTGCGGATCACCACCTGCCCGTCCCTGACCACCGGCCGCTCCACCAACTTGTTAGGCCCCAGGATCGCCACTTCCGGCGCATTGATCACTGGTGTCGCCGCGATGCCGCCAAGCGCGCCGAGACTGGTCAGGGTAATCGTCGAGCCGTTCAGTTCCTCGCGGCTGGCCGTGCCGTCGCGCGCGACCTGGGTCACGCGCACCAGTTCGCGAGCACAGCCCCACAGGTCGAGCGCTTCGACATGACGCACCACCGGCACCACAAGACCATTCGGTGTCTGGGTCGCGATGCCGATATGGACGGCGTCATAGGTGCGCAGGATACCGGCTTCGTCGTCATAACGCGCGTTCGCAGTGGGGAATTCCGGCCGCAGTTTGACCACCGCCAGCATGAAGAAGGGCAGCAAGGTCAGTTTGGGCTGATCTCCCGGGCGCGTCTCGTTCAGTTCCTTGCGCAGCCCTTCCAGATTGGTCAGGTCGAATTCCTCGACATAGGAAAAATGCGGAATATTACGCTTGGCCGCCTGCATCTTCTCGGCAATCTTACGACGCAGGCCAATGATCCGGATTTCGGTGACGCCATCGGATTTAACGGGTGGCGATGCTGGCTCAGCATGGTCTTCAAGGTCCTGCGGCAGGACACGGCCTTCCGGTCCTGTGCCGGACACGGAGGACAGCGCAATGCCCAACTCATCGGCGCGATGACGGGTGGCCGGCGCGGCCAGCGGGGCTGGCTTTGATACCGCAGGCGCCGACTTTTCGACTGACACGGACGGTTCTGCTGGTTTGGCGGCCAGCGCGGCTGATGCCGCCTCGCCATATCCCGCCACGTCCAGTTCGACCAGCACCGACCCGACCGGCGCGAAATCGCCCGTCTCGCCATGGACGGCCAACACCTTGCCGGTCACCGGTGAGGTGATTTCCACCGACGCCTTGTCGGTCAACATATCGACCAGCGGCGCGTCTTCCTGCACGACATCACCGACCTTGACGTACCAGACGCCGATTTCGGCCTCGGCCACACCTTCGCCGACATCGGGCAGACGGAAGAGATAGAGGCCCATATCAGTTCTCCATGGCAGAGGTGAGCGCCCGGATAATGCGGGCAGGCCCGGGGAAATAATCCCATTCAAAGGCGTGCGGATAAGGCGTGTCCCAGCCGCAGACCCGGCCGATCGGCGCCTTCAGATGGTAGAAACAACGCTCCTGAACGAGCGCCGAAAGCTCGGCGCCGAAACCACCGAAACGCGATGCCTCATGAATGATAACACAGCGGCCGGTCTTTTTCACCGAAGCAACTATGGTGTCGATATCGAGCGGCACGATCGAGCGCAGGTCGATCAGTTCGGCGTCGATACCGCATTCTTCGATCGCCGACAGTGCCACATGCACCATGGTGCCATAGGCCAATACCGTCACTTCGCTGCCCGGCCGGGTGATCGCCGCCTTGCCCAGCGGCACGGTATAATGCCCCTCCGGCACCTCGGCGTCCTTGTGTCCCGCCCAGGTCTTCATCGCCTGATCCGGCCGACCTTCGAACGGACCATTATACAGACGCTTCGGTTCCAGAAAGATCACCGGATCATCGCATTCGATGGCGGAAATCAGCAGCCCCTTGGCGTCATACGGATTGGATGGGATCACCGTCTTCAGGCCGGTGATATGGGCGAAGATGGCTTCCGGTGACTGACTGTGCGTCTGGCCCCCGAAAATGCCACCGCCATAAGGCGAACGCACGGTCAGCGGCGCCCAGAATTCGCCATTGGAGCGGTAGCGCAGGCGGGCCGCTTCGGAGACAAGCTGATCAAAGGCCGGCAGGATATAGTCGGCGAACTGGATCTCCACCACCGGCCGCAGGCCATAAGCGCCCATGCCGATGGCGGCGGCAATGATGCCGCCTTCGCTGATCGGCGTATCGAAACAACGCGTCAGGCCATGCTTTTCCTGTAGCTTGTCGGTAACGCGGAAAACACCGCCAAAATAGCCGACATCCTCGCCGAAAATGAGCGTATCCGGATCGTTCGCCAAGGTGATATCGAGCGCGTTATTGAGCGCCTGGATCATGTTCATGCTGGCCATGTTTACAACCCCAGCTCCTTGCGTTGCTCGATCACCCGCCAGTCCGGCTCCTTGAAGACGCCTTCGAACATCTCGGCCACGGATGGCTTGGATTTACCGAGCGTGCCCACAGCCTCGCCTTCACGGACGGCGGCATTGATGGCTTCCGTAAGCTCGGCGGTCAGGGCGTCGTGGCGCGTCTCGTCCCATTCGCCGATGGCGATCAAGTGATCTTTCAGACGCACAATGGGATCACCCAGCGGCCAGTGAACCGGCTCATCGACCGGCCGGTACTTGGTCGGATCGTCGCTGGTCGAATGGCCACCCGCGCGATAGGTAAAGAACTCGATCAGGGTCGAACCGAGATTGGCGTGGGCACGTTCGGCCGCCCATTGCGTGGCGGCACAGACGGCCAGGAAGTCATTGCCGTCAACGCGCAGGCCGGGAATGCCGTAGCCGATGGCCTTGGCGGCAAAGGTGGTATCGCGCGGGTTGGCGATGCCGGCGAAGGTCGAGATCGCCCACTGGTTATTGGTGACGCACAAGATCGCCGGGGCGCGGTAAACGCCTGCGAAGGTCAGGGCTTCGTGGAAATCACCCTCGGCGGTCGTGCCCTCGCCGACATAGCCGAGCGCGATCTTGTCGTCATTCTTGTAGGCCGAGGCCATGGCCCAGCCGACGGCATGACCGAAGCGACTGCCGAGATTGCCGGACAGCGAATAAAAGCCATAATCCCGCGCCGAATAGAGCACCGGAAGCTGGCGACCTTTTAGCGGGTCTTTTTCGTTGGAAAATATCTGGTGGACCAGATTAATCAGCGGATAGTCCCGCGCCATCAGCCAGCTCAGGACCCGATAGGTCGGGAAACACATATCGCCCTGCCCCAGCATCAGCGATTGCGCGGCACCGATGGCCTCCTCGCCGGTCGACTTCATGTAGAAGCTGGTCTTGCCCTGGCGCTGGAGGCGAAATAGTTTGTCGTCAAACAGCCGCGTCTGGAGCATGGCGCGCAGGCCTTTGCGCAGCACGTCTGGCGAAATATCCGGTGCCCACGGACCAACCGCCCGGCCGTCTTCATCCAATACGCGGACAAGCGCAAACGGCATATCGCGCATATCGGCCTCACAGCCCATCGGCTCCGGACGGCGCACCGAACCGGCTTCGGGCACGATCAGGCCGTCAAAATTTACAGGCTCCCCAGGCCGCGCCTGCGGCTTGGGGATATGAAGCTGGAGACGTTTTTCATCCGGCATTTGGACCGCACTCCCTGTGTCGGTTTTTTTGCCAGCTTGCCACGGGGCTGTGAGTAAAATCTTCCTTTCTTTGCTGAAAAACGCGTAAAAACGAAATCGTTATCCTGCGGATGCCGCTACACGCAGAATATTTATGGGCTGTGGCGGCATCCGTATCGTCGTCTATGCCTTCGTCAGGCCGGGCTTGTCGGGGGTGACGACAAATCGCGTCAGGGTGCTGATCGCCCCGTTCGGCACCGTCACCTTGTCCATGACCCGTACATCGGTCAGCCACTGCTTCGCGGTGATATCGTGAACCTGATAACCGCGCTGGCTGTTGAGCAGCTTGAGGTTCGGATTGTGCACCTGCCAGGCGTCCTGCTTGGCGTGGCCGGTCAGGCCGTCGCCGCCGGAGGAGATTGACGCCGCCAGGAATTCGGCCGCCGCCACCGGTCCATCCGGCGCCTCGTCGCGCACCGGCACATTGCCGACGAAGGTTTCGTGGGCGTCACCGGTGGCGATCACCACATTGGTCAGCCGGCGCTCCATGATCGACCTGACCAGTCGCTGACGCGCCGGGGCGTAGCCGTTCCAGTTGTCATCGCTGTAATCGGGCTGAGCCGCGCCGGGATTGCGGCTGTCGAGCGGCATGACCAGCACCTGCTGCGCCAGCAGGTTCCACGTCGCGCCATTGGCCAGACCGTCGTCGAGCCAGGCTTCCTGCACCTTGCCCATTATGGTGGTGTTGGCATCTTCCGTCGGCCTGCACCCCGGCAGGTTGGTCGCGCGGCAAGGCTGCTTGTCACGGTAGCTGCGCGTATCGAGCACATGCATACGAACGAGCGAACCGTAATCGAGACGACGATAGGCGTTGACGCCGCCGGGTGTCGGGAACTGCGCCAGCCGCACCGGTGAATTCTCATACCAGGCCTGCATGGCCGATGCCTTGCGCAAGGCGAAGATTTCCGGCGGTGTGTTGTCCTGATCGTAGGCCGAGGCCCAGTTATTGTCGATCTCATGATCATCGAACGAGGTGATGAAGGCGACGGCGGCGTGGGCGGCCTGAAGATCGGTATCGGTCCGGTATTGCGCGTAACGACGGCGGTAGTCGTCCAGGCTGTAGATCTCGCCACCAGCATGCGGTCGGACCGGTGGTTTGGCGGCGTTGGTATTGGCCTTGCTCTCATAAATATAGTCGCCGTAGTGGAAGACAGCGTCGAGATCGGCCTCGCGGCTGAGATGGCGATAAGCGGTGTAATAGCCGTTTTCCCAGTTCTGACAGCCGGCGACCGCAAACCGGACACGCTCAGGCGCGCTGCCGGCCACAGGCGCGGTCTTCGCCATTCCGGTGCGGCTGCGTGCGTCACCCACCGTAAAGCGATAGAAATAGGGCCGGCGCGATTGCAGGCCAGCGATTTCGACGTGGACACTATGCCCCAGTTCCGGACGGGCCACGGCCTCGCCGTTACGCACGATTTTCGCAAAGGCCTCGTCCTCGGCCACTTCCCATTTCACCGCCACATCGACCATGGGCATACCGCCATGCTCCTCCAGTGGTTTTGGCGCCAGACGCGTCCAGATGACGAAACCGTCGGGCCACGGATCGCCCGAAGCCACACCAAGCGCGAACGGGTCGCTGTCAAAAGCCGGCTGTGCCCAGACGCGCGTACCAGTCAGGCCGGCGAAGATTGCCATGCCACCGGCCAGGGTCAGCAGGCGGCGGCGGTTGGTTTCGGGCAGGTGCATTGGAATCTCCGTGATCAGACTGTTGGACATTGAAACGAACAATTGTGATGATCACGCCATCCTGAATACCGGGTCATAAAAAATTCACATGGCGGGATTTGCCACCTCCTGCGTTTATCCTTATGCGGCAAGCCTTTATGCCTGCCGTTCAAACCCCAAGGACTGCCTCGCCTCGCCATGCCTGATCCGGACCCGGAAAATATCGTACACCTGCCCGGACACGCGCCGGGCCGGGCCAGTGCCGCGACCACGCGCGCTCTGGCGGCGGTGATCGAGACCTATGACCGCCGGCTGGCGCGCTATCTGGCGCGCCGCCTGCCCGGTGATGACATTCCCGATGCTCTTCAGGAAATCTATAGCCGCCTGACGCGCATTCTCGGTGCCGATCCCGAAGCCCAGCTATCCGCCGCTTACGTATTCAAGACGGCCGATTCCATCGTCCGCGACCAGTTCCGCCGCCAGCGCGTCCGCCATCACGGCGCGCATGTCGAGATCGAGGATCACCTGCCGACGCAGATGCCCTCGCCGTTCGAAAACCTGCTGTGGCGACAAAATCTGGCGCGGGTCCGCCTGGCGCTCGACGCCTTACCCCAGGTGCAGAGGCGTATCCTGCTGCTGCACCGCCTCGACGGCATGACCTTGCCGGACGTCGCCCAGGAACTGGGTGTGCCGCTGCGCACCGTCGAACGCCACCTGAGCCGCGCCCTGGCGGCGTGCCGCCTGCAACTGGAGAAGGCCTGATGGCCCGTAAGGATATAGAAAAACAAAAGCGTCTCGAAGACGCCGCCCTGGGCCTGCTCCGCAAGGACATGACCACCCCCAGCGGTCCTGACGAAACGGCCATTGCCGGGACGTGGGACGCGCTTGATGCCCTGCGCGCCGACGCCGACATCATGGCCGAACTGCGCACCCCCTACCGCGCTCCGCTATGGCAGCGTATCGACCGGCCGAAAATGCTGGCGGGCGGCTTGGCTGCCGCCATCGCCGCCATCGCCATTTCGTTCGGCGTGCTGACGGCGCCGCAGACCTACACCACGCATGTCGGCGAACAGCGCCTGGTACAACTGGCCGACGGCAGTCAGGTGACACTAAATACCGATAGTCGTATGTCGGTGCGCATTGACGGCCACAAGCGCCGTGTGACGCTGGCGCGCGGCGAAGCCTATTTCGATGTCGCCAAGCTCGGCGGCGCGCCCTTCGTTGTGGTCAGCGGCGCCAGCGAAGTCCGCGTCACCGGCACGCAGTTCAATGTCCGGCGCAGCGATGAGTCCGTGCGCGTCGATGTCGTCGAAGGCCGCGTTCTGGCCGGCGCCCATGCCGCCAGCGATCCGGCCGGCGCAGCGGTACTGACGGCCAACCAGGCGGTGACGCTCGACCGCAACGGCCTTGTCCGTCGGCGTGAAGCGGCCCAGATTGACCGCGTCGCCAACTGGCGGCAGGGCCGGGTCTATTTCAGTGAGACTCCGTTGCGCGACGCCATCGCCGACATGAACCGCTACACCCAGACCCGTATGGTTATCACCACACCGGGAATCGCTGACATGCCGGTCAGCGGCGTATTCCGCGCCGGATCGTCGGAGAGCTTCGCCCACGCGCTCGGACTGGCCTATCCCGTGCAGGTTCGCACCCGCAGCAATGTCATCGAAATTTCACAGAACGGTCACAGGAGTTTCTAGCTTTTCCGCCCAATGCACAGGCAGCAAACGCAGTAACGTGAAGAGTTTGTGACATTTGGCGGTCCCGTCACAAGAGGGCGTTACTGATAGCTTAACAGTGTTTTTAGGAACACGGCACGGGCGAACGCGGTGACGCAGAGTTGGGATATGCCGAACGGGCTGAAACCGGTGCGGGGCAAGGGATTGCCCCTCGCCTTGCGGCTGGCCTTTTGCTCTGTTCCCATCCTTTGCCTGGTGCCCGTGATGGTTCAGGCCGAAGTCACCACCGGTCAGCGCAAAAGCTTAGATGTCCCCGCCCGACCACTGGCGGCGGCCCTGACCCAACTGGCCGATCAGGCCGGCGTTCAGGTTGTTTTCGTCGGCGCCGATGTCAGGGACCACACCAGCCGCGCTGTTCATGGCCGCCTGACGGCAGCGAATGCCTTCCAGCGCGCCGCAGGTAGCGAATTTGAAGTGCAGTCGGCGGGTGATACCTATATCATCCGCCGACTGCCGCCCCGCCAGAAATCCGCGCGCAAGTCGTTGCCTCAGGCCGTTGCCGTCCGTGCCGACACACCAGAAGCACCGCAGGAAGTGATCGTCACCGCCCGCATGAGTCCGCTGGCGCGTACCCGGCTCGATTCCAGCTACGCCGTTACGCGCCTCACCGCCAATACCATCCAGATGTCAGGTGCCCTGAGTGCCGCCGACCTGCTCAAGGCCGTGCCCGGCCTGTGGGTCGAATCCTCCGGCGGGGAAGCGTCAAACAATATCCGCGCCCGCGGCATCCCGCGTGATGGTTTCTCCTCGCTGGCGGTGCTGGAGGACGGACTGCCAGTCCAGCACGATCCCGGCCTTGGCTATCTCAATGCCGACCAGTCCTTCCGTATCGACGACACCCTCCAGGCGGTCGAGGTGGTGCGCGGCGGCCCCGCCTCCGTCTTCGCCTCCAATGCCCTGGGCGGGCTGATCAACCTCATTCCGCGCGAAGCCCCGGATCACGCCGAATTGCGCCTGCGCATCCAGGGCGGCGACGGCAATTATCGCCGTATCGATGCCTGGGGTGGCGCACCGGTCGGAGACTGGCGCCTGGCAGCCGGCGGTTTTTATCGCGCCGACGACGGCCTGCGTCCCACAGGCTACACCGCCGATCAGGGCGGGCAATTCCGGCTGACGGCGCAGCGTCACTGGGACCACACGACACTTAGTCTCGATTACAAGCATCTCGACGACCGCGTCGCCTTCTACCTGCCGGTGCCTCTGCAACTAAGGCCGGATGGCAAGATCGAACCGGTCGCCGGCTTCGACGCCCTCTACGGCACCCTGGCCGGTCCCGATACCGCCGCCACCCGGATGCAGGATGCCGATGGACAGCCCTACCCGTTCGATCTCAGTCGTGGTACCGAAGTCCGGCTCGACCAGTATACCGTCAAATGGCGCACCGAACTGAACGACCGCCTGACCCTCAGCGAAAACCTGCGTTACCGGCGTTCCAGTACCTGGCGGAACGCGCTTTTTCCCGGCTATCCCAACCCTGCCGCCACCAAGCTGACGCCCTATCTGGCAACGGCCCAGGCCATCTATCCACAGGCGACGCGCCTCGGTCTGAGCTATGCCGATGGCACGTCTTACCCCGACGACGCCCTGGCCATCGACGCCACGCTCTCCTCTGTACGCATTCCACTTACCGAAAAAATCAGCGATACGCGGCTCGAAGGGCAACTGGGCGATCACCATTTCGCGCTCGGCCTCTATCTGGCGCGGGTTGATATGGGCATGCAGCGACTGACCGCCACCAGCCTGCTCGAAGTCAATAATCAGGCCCGCCGACTTGATATCGTCGCCTATGACGCCGCCGGTCAGGTGTTGGGCGCGATTACTCAAGACGGCATCACCCGTTACGGCGCTCAGTTCGACAACTATACAGGCTCCGAACAATCTACCGCCCTTTATGGCACTGACGAGTGGGCGATCGGCAAGTGGCGGGCCGATATTGGCCTGCGTCTCGAATGGCTGAAACTGGCGGCTGATGTCGAGCAGAGCCAGCCCATGGCCGGACCGGACACAATGCATATCGGTGATGACGCGGTCCTTGGCGGCACGGGCCGGTTCACGCATCTGGCGCGCGAGTTCGACGGTCATACCCTGTCCCTTGGCCTCACCCGGCCGCTCAGCGATCGCACCCAGATCTATGGCCGCATCACGCGCACCCAGTACCTGCCCAACCTGACCGACCTGACCACCCCGCCCGCCGGCGATATCCGTACTGAACCGGTCCTGCTGTCAGAAATCGGCTTCACTCACTCGACCCCGGTCAGCGACCTGCACATCGTCGCCTTTTCGACCGCCTTTTCGGGCTACCGCGTCACCGATAATGTCTTCGATGCCGCCGCCAATGCCTATTATCAAAAGGCCGCCTATGGCGACACCCTGACGACTGGCGTGGAGATCGAAGCCCTGTGGCGGGCGCACCATGACCGCACCGGCCCCGACCTCGCCCTGAGCGCCACCTGGCAAAGCCCACGTTTTGAGAACCTGCGCTACACCGAACTGGTGAACGGAACCGCCGTCGTGCGGGATTTCAGTGACAATCGCCTGTTGCGGGTCCCCGAACTCATGGCGCGGATCACGCCGGGTTACGGTTTCGCCCGCGGTCGCGGTCGTATCGAGGCCACGGTCGAATATTACGGCGACCGCTTTGCCGACGCCGCCAACAGCGCGCGCCTGCCGGCCTATGCGGTCCTGAGCGCGGCCTTCCGCTACGACCTGACCCCGCGCCTGAGCCTGATCGTCACCGGCAACAATCTTGGCCAGACCCTGGGCCTGACCGAAGGCAATCCGCGCGCCGGCCAGATCGTCAGCGGCGATGCCGATGCCACCTACTTCGCCGCCCGGCCGATCTTCGGCCGCAGCTTCCGCGCGGCCCTGTCGTTCAAAATGTAACTGGAGACATCTTATGATCTGTAAAATCCTGGCCTCAACAGCCATTGCCGCCCTGTGCGCCACTTCCGCGCTGGCCGCACCTGATGTGGTGCTGAAAGGCCGCCTGACCGGCGCCGACCACCAGACCTATGTCGATCTGCCGTTCCAGGTACCCGAAGGTGTCAACCGCATCACGGTCAGCTTCCGCTATACTGGCCGTGAACAGAAAAGCACCATCGATCTCGGCCTCAATGATCCGAATGGCTTCCGTGGCTGGAGCGGCGGCAACAAGTCGGAATTCACCTTGTCTGACGCCGACGCCACGCCGTCCTACCTGCCCGGCCGCATCATCGCCGGCACGTGGAATCTGGTGCTGGGCGTCCCCAATATGCGCAAAGAGGCGACCTCCGACTACGAGGCCGATATCACCTTTGGCCATGCCAATGACAAGGTGGCTGTCTCGGCTTTCACCGACAAGCCCCTGAAGGACGCTCCCGGCTGGTATCGCGGCGATTTCCATTCGCACAGCGCCCATTCCGACGGTTCGTGCAATTCACTCGGCGGCCAGAAGGTGCCCTGCCCGGTCTTCCTAACGTTGGAAGCGGCCAAGGCGCGCGGCCTCGACTTCATCGCCCTCAGCGACCACAATTCGGTGTCGCAATATAATGTCGAGCGCGAGCTTCAACCCTATTTCGATACGCTGCTGTTGATCCCCGCGCGCGAAATCACCACCTTTCACGGCCACGCCAATATCTTCGGCACCACCGAATTCGTGCCCTTCCGCCTCGGCACCCCCAGCCTGCCTGATGTGAAAACCCTGGCCGGCATCGTCCACGCCAAGGGCGCACTGCTCTCGATCAATCACCCGACCGCCCCCACCGGCGAAGCCTGCATGGGCTGCGGCTGGGACGCCCCGACCGACTATCATGACATCGACTCGATTGAGGTCGTCAATGGCGGCGCGGTCCACGCCCAGGGCAAGGTCGAAGGTCCCGCCGACGGCATTCCCTTCTGGCAGAAGCGCCTGAACGAAGGCTTCCACCTGACGGCCATTGGCGGCAGCGACAATCACGATGCCGAGGACACCCCCGACCACCGCAGCCCGATCGGCCTGCCGACCACGGTCATCTATGCCGAAAACCTGTCGCAGGCAGCCCTGCTCGACGGCCTGAAAAAAGGCCGTGTGTTTATCGACATGGGTGTCGGAGCCGATCGATTGCTCGACCTGAAAGCGACCTATGCAAAAAAATCGGCAGTGATGGGCGAAAGTTTGGCGGTCCCGGCGGGCGGCGACGTTTTAGTAGAGGTGAATGTAAACGGAATGTCCGGAAGTCAGCTTGAAGTCATTCTCAATGGCGACACTCAGGAAAATCCGATTTCCGTGAAAGAAGACCACGCCCATATTACGCTTCACGTCTCACCAAAGGCGTCCGGCGCTCAGTGGGTGCGCGCCAATATTCGGAATCCATCCGGAAACATAGAAATGATCTCAAATCCGATCTATTTTACAACTAATAAATAAATCATTATTTCACAATACTGAAATATTACTCATTTATACTGCACATGCAACCTATGCCTCAATATAGAGTTGATAACACGCAGCATAAATGAGGGGTCTCATGTCCTTTAACTCCAAATCCACGCTCATGGTCACGGCAGGCCTTATCGCCCTGTCCGTGGCCGGCGGCGCCTACGCTCAAGACGCCCAACCTCAAACCGCCTCGGCCATAGCCATGGCCGACAGCGCCCAGCCGGCCAATGACGCTTCCGTCGAAGTCGTCGTCACCGGCCGCGCCGGCAAGCGCCGCAAGTCGGAAACCAGCTATTCGATCACCACAATCAATGAAGAAGCCCTGCGTATGCAGGCGCCGACCAGCGTCACCGAAGCGCTGAAGTCCGTGCCGGGCTTCTGGGTCGAAGCCTCCGGCGGTGAAGCCTCCGGCAACGTCCGCGCTCGCGGCGTGCCGATCGACGGCTTCGGCTCGGTCACCCTGCTGGAAGACGGCATCGCCGTGGCCCACGATCCGGCGCTCGGCTATCTCAATGTCGATCAGGAATTCCGCCTCGACGAAACCATCGACCGCATCGAAGTGGTCCGTGGCGGCCCGTCGTCGGTCTTCTATTCCAATGCCCCGGCCGGTGCGATCAACTTCATTCCGCGCAAGGTCGGCGATGTCGCTTCCGGTCTCGTCAAGGCGACGGTCGGCGCCGATGGCCTGTTCCGCACCGACTTCTGGTACGGCGCGCCGATGGGCGACTGGAAAGCCTCGGTCGGCGGCTTCTACCGCAATGAAACCGGCG
>FSVH01000348.1_pt1 | contig 43614 bp, 35 predicted proteins | sample 1637631 | NCBI WGS metagenome assembly FSVH01 (sample SAMEA3914814, study PRJEB12502) | metagenome | biome: forest; material: soil | place: USA | collected 2011-09-16 | depth 0.1 m | reverse complement strand
CAACTTATCGATATCACACTCAAGCTCCACGCCTGGAAGACGGAGATACAACGTGCTCATACCTGACATCCAAGCCCTCGCGGACCGGCTGCGCGCCGAAATCGGCAAGGTCATCATCGGCCAGAAAGATACGGTCGACCTGCTGCTGACGGCGCTGTTTTCCGGCGGCCATGTTCTGCTCGAAGGTCCGCCGGGCACGGCCAAGACCCTGCTGGCGCGTGTTTTCTGCCAATCCCTGAGCCTCAAGTTCGGCCGTATCCAGTTCACCCCGGACATGCTGCCGGGCGACGTACTGGGCTCGAACCTGTTCAACTTCCAGACGTCGAGCTTTACCCTGACCAAGGGGCCGATCTTCTGTGACCTGCTGCTGGCCGATGAAATCAACCGCACGCCGCCGAAAACCCAAGCTGCTTTGCTCGAAGCCATGCAGGAGCGGTCTGTGACGCTCGATGGCGTCAAGCATGACCTGGGGCCGCATTTCACCGTCATCGCCACGCAGAACCCGATCGAACAGCAGGGCACCTATCCTCTGCCGGAAGCGCAGCTCGACCGTTTCCTGTTCAAGCATGTGCTGGGCTATCCGTCGCTTGAGGAAGAAAAACGTATCGTCGATACCGCCGGCAATGCGGCGGCCACCGATCCGGTGCTGGCCGGTGTTTCGGCGGTGCTGAGTGCCGCCTCGCTGGCGGAGGCCATTCAGGTGGTATCGACCGTCAAGCTCAATGACGCCAATCTCAACTATATCGTCGCCCTGATCCGCGCCACTCGCGAAGCGCCGCAACTGTCGGTCCGGGCCTCACCGCGCGCCGGCGCCCTGCTGGCCCGTGCGGCCCGGGCGAAGGCTGTGCTCGATGGCCGCGATTATGTGCTGCCGGATGATATCAAGGCGCTCTATCCAGCATGCATGCGTCACCGTGTGCTGTTGTCGCCCTCCGCCGAAATCGAAGGCGAAAGCGTCGATCGCGTGCTGCAAGGGCTTCTGGAACGGATCGAGATTCCGCGCTGAGCAATTTAGAAAAAAGTGGCTCCCACTTTTTCGTTGAAAATTGCGATTAAACAAGGAAACGAATGCCCATCTATCCCACACCGCGTCTGCTGATCCTGCTGACCTTAAGCGTGCTTATCGCGCTTGGCGTCGGGATATTTGCGCCCGGTCTGTGGGCCTGGGTACCGTTGTTTGCCGCCCTGTTGTTCATCGTCGCCCTGCTCGATGGCATGTTTGCACCGGTCGGTGCCGGGCTGACGTTCGGGATCAAGCCGCCAGCCGTGCTCGGTGTCGGACGGACGGTTGATGTGCCGTTCGAGGTACGCTTCACCAAATGGCGGCAGCCGGACATTATAGAACTGCGGCTGGGCCTGCATCGGCTATTGCTGGCCTCGACCTATGAACGCCGTCTGGCCCGACAGGAAGGCGTTTTCCAAGGCACCCTGAACCTGACAGCGATGGCGCGGGGACGTGGCGACATCGAGGCCGCCCATATCCGCTGGCAGGGGTTCCTCGGTCTGGTCTATGTCCAGACACGCGTTGCGCTCGATATCGAGATCGTGGTGACGCCGGATCTGCAAGGTGTCGAGCAGGACGCCGCCGACCTGTTCTCGCTCGATAATATTTACGGCGTCCGTGTGCAGAACCAGCTTTATAACGGGTCCGAATACCACGCCCTGCGCGAATACGATGCCTCGCAGGATCATCGCCGCATCGACTGGCGGTCTTCGGCACGACACATGAAGCTGTTCAGCCGCGAGTACCAGGCCGAACGCAATCACCATATCGTGCTGGCTTATGATACCGGCCGTCTGATGGGCGAACCGCTCGGCGGGCTGAAACGGCTCGATCGCGCCATCTATGCCGGCCTGCTGCTGGGCTATACGGCGTTGAAGATCGGCGACAATGTGCGCACCTTCGCTTTCGCTTCCAAGCCCTATCACAATGCGCCGTCGATTTCCGGCACCAACGGTTTCAATACGCTGAAATACCAGTTGTCGGCGCTGGAGGATTCACCGGAGGAATCCAACCACACGCTGGCGCTCGCTGATCTGAATGCCAAGGTGGCGCGCCGCTCGCTGATCATTCTGTTTTCCGATTTCATCGACGAAATCAGCGCCGACCTGATGGTCGAAAGCCTGAACCGCCTGTCGAAAAAGCATCTGGTGCTGTTTGTCGCCTGCCGTGACGAGGTGGTCGAGGACCTGATGGCGCGCACGCCGGCGCAGGCCGAGGACGTGACGCGGGCGATTTTCGCGCGCCGTCTGGCCAGCCAGCGCGAGCGTGTCCTGACCCAATTGCGCCGTCAGGGCGTCGAGGTGCTGGAAACGCCGTCTGAACAGATGGCGACAGCGATCGTCAGCAAATATCTGGCGCTGAAACGCGCTGACCGGCTGTAGGGGAGGGACGAGATGAACGACGACACCCATACGCCGGTTGATGCCCCAAAGCCCGTCCTGCGCCTGAAAAGCCAGAAGTTTCGCGAGGCCCGGCAATCCGACTGGCGCGCCCTGAGCACCCAGCTCGATAAGGTGGAAAAGCGCGGCCTCGGCAGCTTCTCCATCGACGAATTGCTTAACCTGCCGCTGCTTTACCGCTCCGCCATGTCGTCCTTGTCGATGGCGCAGTCGATCTCGCTCGACCGCAACATGATCACCTATTTGCAGGCCCTGTGCGTGCGTGCCTATGTCTATGTCTATGGGCCGCAGACCCGTTTCAAGGACGTGCTTCACAGCTTCTTCGTGCTGAACTGGCCGCGCGCCGTGCGCAAGCTGGGCGGCGAGATCGCCCTGGCTTTCGCCACGCTGGTCATGGGCGCCATCGCCGGCTGGCTTCTGTGCGCCCACGATTCCAGCTGGTACAATGTGTTCCTGCCCGGTGAACAGGGTAGCCGTGGCGTGGGCTCATCGGCGGAAGACCTGCGCAAGACCATCGGCGGTAATCCGGAAGACCACGCCCTGTCGCCCTTCGCCGTTTTCCTGATGACGCACAATGTTGGCGTGGCCATCTCAACCTTTGCCTTTGGCGCAGTCTTCGGCCTGCCGACCTTCGCGCTGACGCTCTATACCGGCATCACGCTGGGCGCCATGGTCTGGCTGTTCGCGCAACAGGGGCTGGGCTTTGAATTTGCCGCCTGGCTGACCATCCACGGCACGACGGAGCTATTTGCCCTGGTCATTGCCGCCGGCTGCGGTTTTCACATTGCGCGCCGGCTGATGTTTCCCGGTGACGCCACGCGCAAGGCGGCGCTTCGCGAGGCAGGCATCCTGACCGGCACGGCGATGATCGGTGTCGCCCTCATGCTGACGGTGGCCGGCTGCCTGGAAGGCATAGGCCGCCAGCTTATTACCGATCCGTTCATCCGCATCGGCATCGGTGCGGTCATGCTGGCGATCTGGGGACTGTATTACCTCTTTGTCGGTCGCCGGAAACCGGGGGAGAGCGCCTGATGGCCGCGAAACGCAGCAAGCGTGACCTGATCAGCGACGCCCCTTATGGTGAGCTGGGCCGCACCGCGTCGGAAATCTTGACGCCCGAAGGCGTGATCCTGCCCTTCATCAATGCGTCTTTCGGTGAGCGCGTCGGCGCCCTGCTGCTGGACTGGCTGTTCATGATCCTGGCGCCGGTCGTCGTGTTTATCATCTGGATCATCCTGCCACTGGAAGGCGTTTTCGCCGGCGGCAAGCACAAGGCGCTGAGTTCCTTCGTGCTGATCGTGGCGATGTTCTTCCTGTTTTTCATTCGCTCCGGCTATTTCATCTTCTTCGAGATGGGGGCGCGTGCCGCCACGCCGGGCAAGCGCATCATGAAACTGCGAGTGATTTCGCATGACGGCGGGCGGCTGACGCCGGCGGCGATCTTCACACGTAATGCCCTGCGCGAGGTCGAGCTTTACCTGCCCGTGACTCTGATATTTGCCTGGTCGGCCAATCATTCGGCAGGGGCGTGGTTGGCTTTTTTCTGGGCGCTTGCTCTGCTGCTCCTGCCCCTGTTTAACAAGCAACATGCCCGGCTGGGTGATTTTCTGGCCGGCACCCGTGTGGTCCACATGCCGAAAGCGGCCCTGAGCTACGATCTCGTTGATCTGGAGGGCGATCGCGGCCTGGGTATCAGTTTCACGCCGGAGCAACTGGCCTATGGCGAGATGGAACTGACTGTTCTTGAGCAGGTGCTGCGTGAACGCAAGGCCCCGGTGATGCGGGCGGTGGCCGCCAAGATCAAGGCGCGGATCAACTGGCAGGACCCTAAGACCGATGCGCCCAATGACGAGAACTTCCTGCGCGCTTATTATGGGGCGTTGCGCGCGCATCTTGAGGCCAAAATGCTGCTCGGTCGGCGCCGTAAGGACAAGAACGACGCGCCTGTGTAATTGGGCTGTGTAAGAGTAGACCGGGCCGGTTGCAAAGCGTCTGAAGGCGACCATATGAAGGCCAGACAGTTACAGATTGAGGTGCGACATGGCCGATAACGATCCCGCGAACAATCAACCCACAGGCTATGCGCTGCCCAAGGTATGGCAATGGGACAAGAATAATGGCGGGCAGTTCGCCAATATCAACCGGCCTGTCTCTGGCGCGACGCATGACAAGGACTTGCCGGTGGGCAAGCATCCGCTCCAGCTCTATTCGCTGGGCACGCCGAATGGCGTCAAGGTCACGATCCTGCTGGAAGAATTGCTGGCGCTTGGCCATACCGGTGCGGAATACGACGCGTGGCTGATCAATATTGGCGAAGGCGACCAGTTCGGCAGCGACTTCGTGTCGATCAACCCGAATTCGAAAATCCCCGCGCTCATGGATTATTCGACCAATCCGTCGACGCGCCTGTTTGAAAGCGGCTCGATCCTGTTTTATCTGGCCGAGAAATTCGGTGCTTTCTTACCCACCGACCATCACAAACGCGCCGAGACGATGAACTGGCTGATGTGGCAGATGGGGTCGGCGCCATTTGTTGGCGGTGGTTTCGGGCATTTCTATGCCTACGCGCCATTCAAGATTGAATATGCGATCAACCGTTATGCCATGGAGACCAAGCGCCAGCTTCATGTACTGGATACGCAACTCGGCAAAACGGAATATGTCGCGGGTAATGATTATACTATCGCCGATATGGCCATCTATCCCTGGTACGGCGGTATCGTGAATGGCGCCTATTCTGCTGCCGAGTTTCTGTCTGTTGATGAATACAAGCATATCCGTCGCTGGATGGACCAGCTTGAAAGCAGGCAGGGCGTGAAACGCGGACGCCTTGTCAACAAAAGCGCTGATGGCCTGAAAGAGCGTCACGATGCGGATGATTTCAATCATCTGTCCGGTACACAAATCGCCTGATACAATCGGTCACCATATTTCGCTTGCCTTTGCAGGTGCAGTTGGGTTTGGTTCGGCGCAAAGGTTCTGATGACTCGCCTGCAATATTAAGGTCGCAAAAATGAAGATTACGATGATTGGCTCGGGCTATGTCGGCCTGGTTTCGGGTGTTTGCTTCGCCGAATTCGGCCATGACGTCATCTGCATGGACCTCAATGCCGCCAAGATCGAAGGTCTGAAAAAGGGCGTTATTCCGATCTTCGAGCCCGGCCTTGAGGAAATGACGCTGGATAACGTCAAGGCGGGCCGCCTGACCTTTACGACCGATATCAAGGCTGCCGTGGCTGATTCGGATGTCGTCTTTATCGGTGTCGGCACCCCGACCAACAAAGAAACCGGCCACGCCGATCTGAAATACGTCTATGCCGCGGCGCGAGATATCGCCGCTGCGGTCAAGGGCTTTACGGTCGTCGTCACCAAGTCGACCGTGCCGGTCGGCACCGGTGACGAGGTGGAGCGCATCATCCGCGAAACCAATCCGGAGGCTGACGTCGCCGTGGTTTCCAATCCGGAGTTCCTGCGCGAGGGCGCGGCGATCAAGGACTTCATGATCCCCAACCGGATCGTTGTCGGCATCGAGGACGAGCGCGCCCGGCCGGTCATGACCGAGGTTTATCGTCCGTTGTTCATCAACCAGTCGCCGCTGATGTTCACGACGCGCCGCACTTCCGAACTGATCAAATACGCCGCCAACGCCTTCCTGGCGCTCAAGATCACCTATATCAATGAAATGGCCGATCTGTGCGAGGCCGTGGGCGCCAACGTACAGGAAGTGGCGCGTGGCATTGGCCTCGATAACCGCATCGGCACCAAGTTCCTTCATGCGGGTCCGGGCTACGGCGGATCATGTTTCCCCAAGGATACGCTGGCTCTGGTCAAGACGGCGCAGGATTTCGCCGCGCCGCTCAAGCTGGTAGAGGCCACGGTCGCGGTCAATGACGCCCGCAAATCAAAGATGACCAAGAAGGTCGTGAAGGCGCTGGGCGGCAGTGTCGCCGGCAAGACGGTGGCTGTGCTCGGCCTGACCTTCAAGCCGGAAACCGACGACATGCGCGATTCACCCGCCATCACCATCGTCCACGAACTGGTCGCGGCCGGCGCCACGGTGCGGGCCTTTGACCCGGAAGGCATGGAGAACGCGAAGGAAGTCCTGCCGCCGATCACCTATTGTGAAGGCCCTTATGACACAGCCACCGGCGCCGATGCTGTGGTGGTCGTCACCGAATGGAACGAGTTCCGCGGCATGGATCTGAAGCGCATCCGAGCGGCGGTGAAATCGCCGGTACTGGTCGATCTGCGCAATATCTACCGCAAGGAAGAAGTGGCGCGCCACGGCTTCACTTACACGTCCATCGGCAGACCCAGCGAAGATATAAGCGCTTAAAGATCATTCGAAGACGGAAGCGGCCGTATCCGGCGTTGCCTTTTCCTTGCTTTGACGCAGGCAGACATAGACGGCCACGACGAAGATTTGGGTGAGAACGCTGCCGATCCCGTTGATGGCGGCATTGAGCATGATATAGACGAGGTTGCCGGGTTCGGCCGCAGCATCCTGGCCTTGCGCGATGGCCTGCATCATCGGACCGATCGTCAGGGGAGCTGTTATGGCACCCTCGATGATTGCCAGGGCGATGAGGCCAACAAACCCCAGGGCGAAAATGGTCCAGCGGTGTCCACGGGTTAGCTCATAGGATTTCTGTACCGCGCCCCAGAGGCCGAGGCCGGGCTGGCCAATATAGGCTGGCACCGCAACGCAGGAGGCCAGCGCGTACATGATGCCGGGTATGATCAGAAGCACAAGGCAAAGACCGGTCAGCAGGCTCACGATCAGGCTGATAGCGAAGACGGGAATAATGTTGCCAAGGGCATGTGCCAGGACGCTGCCGATTTTAACCTTTTTGCCGACGCTGCGCAGGATGGCGATTTCGGTGACGGCGGCCAGGTTGAACAGGCCAAGCATGCCCATGCCAAGGCTCAGGCCGACGCCGATCAGCCAGCTTTGCGTAGTGAATTCATGGGCCTTGGTAACCCAGGTTTCCTGTGTAACGCCGATCAGGGTCAGCATGGCATAGTTGGTGGCAATGGCCGGGATGACGGTCAACAGCAGGCCCAGGCTGATGAACAGGCCGAAATTTTCACCGATCAGCTTGAAGAAGCGGCTGAAAACGCCGCCGAATGTAAATGGCATGTGATCCCCCCTGTAAGACAATTCAGACTATGTCCCGTACAGCCGCCTATCAAGGATTATCTGGACCTGATTGGCGCGGTCGAACCGCGCAGGACGATATCGTGCGGCAGAATCTGGTGGGGAACCGGCGTGGGCCATTCGGATGTGCCCAGCGGAGACAGGCGGGTGAACAGCAGATCTCCCGCTGCGGCGCCAAGTTTTGCCACAGGCTGGCGTACCGTGGTCAGCGAAGGCCACAGCATCTCGGAAGTCGGAATGTCATCGAAACCGACGATCGAGCAGTCGTCCGGCAGGGAAAGGCCCATTTCATGCGCCACCTTGATGACGGCCGTTGCCATTTCGTCATTGCTGGCGAAGATGGCTGTCGGGCGATCATCGCGCTCAAGCAGGCGCCGGGCGCAGGGAACCGTGGCGAAATAGCGGAACTCCCCGTCTTCCACTAGAGTGGGATCGATCTCCAGCCCGGCTTCTTCCATCGCCTGCTGGAAGCCTTCGAACCGCAATTCCGTCGCCGCATGGTTGGGCAGGCCGCGAATATAGCCGATCCGCTGGTGACCATAGGTCAGTAAATGTTGCGTCATCTGGTAGGCGGCGCGTTTTTCATCGATGCGGACGCTCGGCAAGTGACGGGCTTCGGTGACCGGCGCGACACGGACATAGGGTACGCCGGCCTCGTCCAGCACGCCGAGTACGATCTCATTGTCGGTCAGCGGCGCCGTCAGCACCGCGCCATCGAGTTTCAACCGCTTGACCAGGTCCTTGGCGCGGCGCTCGATATCCGGTGACTGGTAGTCCAGTTCCTCGACAATCAGGTGATAGCCAAAATAGCGGCAGCGCTCCATCAGGCCGAGCTGGACATCATGGGTGTAGAGACCGCCGGCATCGCCATAAAGGTGAGCCACCACATAGGATTTTTCCGGCGCCAGGCTGCGCATGCCGCGTGCCGATTCATTGGCCTCGAACCCCAGTTCGGTAACGGCCAGGCGCACGCGGGTGCGCATGTCGGCCGAGACATGGCGTTCGTTGTTGATAACGCGCGACACGGTCTTGATCGAAACGCCGGCGCGGCTGGCGACATCGATAATGGTCGGTTTACGGCTAATCGCATCGGGCATGGTGAGGATTTCATAAGGAGGACGATGAATGGCAGGCTTTTGCGCAAAGCCTAGCATGAGGCGTTAAACCGGACAATGGGACGAGAAGCGGTAACTGTTTGATCCGACATGGGAAAATATTTCGGTTATAATTATCCCTGCTGATGACCTTGTCTTGCTGGACAAACTTGATTTGGCGGACGAGACAGCGGGTGGCGACGGCTGCATGAGAAATAGATATTTTAACTGTGATAATTATACAAAATGCCTATTATTTCAATAAATTGGCATTGCGGAAACTGGCGAGCGCAATCTGACAACATTGTCAGTTTTTGTTTACGCCCGGCCTTATTGAGACTAAGCGTCTTCCGCGTCACAAGCTCCGGAATAAACCGGTCCGAAGACCAGCAAAACGATCATCGGGCTACCGGCATATCCGGAAAAGAAGCGCTTCCTGAGTTCCCGAGACTCAGGAAGCGGTCTTATTTCTGATAGATCCGCACGTAATCGATGCGGAATTGCCACGGCATGGTGCTGTCATCGACGCCGGTCTTGCCGCCGAAATCACCGCCGACCGCCAGGTTAAGGATCAACTCATGCGGACGGTCGAACGGCCAGGCGCCGCTGCCGGTGCCTTCGTTGCGGAAACGGTAGTAATAACGACCGTCTATCCCTTCCTTGATTTCTTCCGGTGTCCACAACAGGCTGTAGGTATGCCACTGGCCGCAAACAGCGGGCATGGTCTTGAGGATGCCTTTTTGCGTGCCCTTGACGTGATTATAGAGGCCGGTGTGGACGGTGTGATAGATCGTATCCGGATTCCAGCCGACATATTCCATGATGTCGATTTCACCGTCATCGGGCCATGACATGTCTTTCATGGCGGGCAATTGCCAGATGGCCGGCCACACGCCAAGGCCGCAGGGCAGTTGCGCCCGGACCTCGACATAGCCGTATTCATAGGTGTTTTTCGACAGCAGACGGGCGGAGGTATAGTGCTGGCCGCCCCAGTCCGATTTGCCTTTGAGGTCTTCCTTGCGGGCCTCGATAATCAGGTTGCCGTCCTCGACGCGTGAATTTTCCGGACGGGCGTCAGAGTAATATTGCAATTCGTGATTGGCCCAGCCATGCTTGTTGGCGCCGGTGTCATAACGCCACAGGCTGGTGTCAGGCAGGCCGGGTTTGCCGAATTCATCCGACCATTTGAGGGTATAGCCGGCGGGCACGCCACCTAGCTCATCAATGGCCAGGGAATCGGCAGCAGGTGCGGTGGACGGATCGGCGTGCGCCACAAGCGGCAGGCTCAGGGCGATCAATGGGATTAATCGGGCACCAAAGGACTTGAAAGACAGCACAAGGCGGCTCCTGTAAAAGCGTTTCCAATCTGTGTTTCGCGGGCGCCTTTTCGGCTTATGGCCGGCAACCTAGCAGACGATTCTGATTATGCAAACCAGATCACTATGGCGCCGGTAAGCAACAGGAGTGCCACTGAAAGAAAGCGGTAGTTCTGATACCATCTGACCGTCTTCAGGTGCTCGGTTTCGGCTTTCCAGACGTCTTTTGCGAACATCAGATGCCCGACCGTGGCCGGATTGGGCGCGGGCGCAAACAGGCTGCCGATCAGCAGGGCGATGAAGGCGACAACGAAGATGACCACCGCCGCGACCAGGAAATGGATCGGCAGCCTGTGAAAAGCGAAAGCATCGATGAAGAGGATAAAACTGGTGGCCGTTCCGAAAATCAGCCCCGCCGCCGCACCGGCACGATTGACCCGCTTGATGAACAGGCCGGCGATGAAGACGGCGGCGATTGGCGGCACGAAATAACACAGGACCGCCTGAAGGTATTTCCACAATGTATCCTGAAAGTGGATGATCTGCGGCGTCCAGATGACGGAAATGACCATCAGGATCACCGTGATTATCTGACCGGTGCGTACCAGTTGCGCGTCTGTCATGGCGGGCCTGAGCTTGCGGACGAAATCCATGGTCAGCAGGGTCGAGGTCGAATTGTAGATGCCCGACAGGTTGGCCAGAATGGAGATCAGGCACGCCGCCACGATGAGCCCGATCAGGCCATGTGGCATTACCTCGAAAACGATATGCGAGAAGACCCGGTCGGGTTGCGGCAAATGTGGAAAGAGCAGCAGGGCCGCGGCGCCTGGCAGGATAACCAGGAACAGGTTGGTCAGTTTCAAAGCGCCGCCCATCAGCGATCCCCAGCGGCCGTGGTCGAGCGATTTCGCCGCCAGCACGCGCTGGACCATGGTCTGGTTGGTGCACCAAAAATAGAAACCGATCAGCGGTACGCCGGTAATCAGTCCGGTCCACGGCATATCCTTGTCGTCGGCCGGCATGATCAGCTTGAGATGCGTGGGGTCGATGGTTGTCAGGGTATGGTTCCAGCCGGCCATGACATTGCCGCCGCCGACCGCCTGGAAAGTGAAGAAGGCGATGCCCGACGCCACGACCACCATCACCAGCCCCTGGATGCTTTCCACCATCAGCACGGCGCGCAGGCCGCCGGCAATGAGAAAGCCGCCAGCCAGCACGGCGAGGAGCGCGCACACCTGCCACAGCGCCCAGTCAGGCACCAGTATCTGGAACAGAATGGCCCCCGCGAACAAGCCGCCCGCCGCATCGAGGAAAATGCCCAGCATTACGGACAGGGCCGAGACATAGGTGCGCACGAACTTGCCGTAGCGCAGTTCGAGGAACTCCGGCACGGTGAAGACCTGTGACTTGATATAGGTCGGCAGCACAAAAGCGCAGAACAGGGTCAGCACGATGGCCGCCATCCATTCATAGTTGAAGACCGAAATGCCGTGCGAATAGGCGGCCCCCGTCAGGCCGACAAGCGAGGTGGCGGAGATGGTCGAGGCGTAGAGCGCGAAGCCGATCTTCGGCCACGAGGCGGAATTGCCGGCAAGAAAATGGTCGCGCGCCTTTAGTTGTTTCCGCCGGTCATGAATGCCGAGCGCAAGCAGGCCCACGAGGTAAGCGCCGAAAACGGCGAGGTCGAGCCAGCTCAAGCTGTGCGCCAAAGGCATGATGTCCGCTTCCCCGCTAGTCTTTTGGCCAGCCTAGCGGAATTCACAGGGGGCGCAAGGCTCTGTCCCGGATTATTGAGGCGCCGGTCAACAGAAGATCTGGCGCCTGAATGCCCCTGCGTAAATGCCTTATAAAAGCGTTTCCAGAGATCTTATGGAGGCATCTATAAGGGATTGATTTGCGCCGAGGCTGGTGATCATCGGGCCCGCTATTACGCCAAGGAGAATGTCCCTGGCGAAAGATTTCTTTCCAAAGGACCAGATATCTCTGTGATTATAGGCATTCAGTTTCGCCAGGTTCATTACAGCCTTAAGTCGCTCGAAAAAACTGCGTGCTGTATAGCTACGGGCACGAAAAGTGTAGAGTTTTGAAAGACTTTTCCAGCGCTTTACCGCTTCGGTGATGCGGCTTTTCTCAACATAAAGGCCATCTTCCTCGGAAGCAGCTAGTTCTTCAAATATGCCCACAATGCTTACGGATGCACGTTCAAGTCTGGTGAATAGCCTGGCCCTGTCCTCAACTTTCAAATGCAGGCGTTCAGCAATGCTTTGCGTCAATTCTGCCGGCGCCCCGCACAGGTTTCCTCCATGCTGACGGTAATCAGCCAGTGGGTAGCCTATATAGGCCTTTGTACCCAATGATGCCAACAATGAGAACCATTGGTCATGGGCCAGTATATCATTATCAGTATTGGGGTCGTAGGATTGAGAATTCAGAGAGGTGTGTTTCAGCAGATCTCTGCGAAAAACCTGTGTAAATCCAGCCGTAAATTTCCATGGAGAATCCGCCATGGGTAATATGATTTTACTGTCTACCTCATCAGGATTGTGAAGTCTTATGAAATGCCCGTTGTCGTCGACGACATTTGAATTGTGGCACGCCATCAATACATCAGGATCTCGTAAGGCCTGTTCCATGACCTTGAGTTTTTGAGGATGCCAGATGTCATCCTGATCGCAAAAGGCAATGAGATCAGACGTGCATAATGAGGCGGCTTTCAAGAAGTTTTTACGGTACCCCAAACGGTCACTGTTGACATGCATGTGGATGGGAAAGGGGGCATTTTTAGAAAATTCAGCAACCTTTTCGAGGGTTGTATCCGTTGACGAGTCGTCAGTTATGACTATCTCTGCCGGTAATAGTTCCTGATTTGCCAGGCTATCAAGCTGTTCGGTGATATACTTTGAACCATTGTAAGTTGCCATTGCAATGGATATACTTTTTTGCGTTGTCATAGCTTTCCCCATTTGGCTTAACATGTTGCTATGGTGTAGGTAGATTTATACCATAAAATATTCGGGGGCTTGCAGATATATCAGGATAATAACAGATGGCCTGGCGATATAAATTTCATGAATAAAATAAACTCACTTATAAATTGTGAAAAGCGTTTTGTTTTCACAATTAAACGTTGTAGCCATTGTTCCGCTTACTGTGGCGGGTTATCCAATTCCTGATGTTTTATATATGAATGTATAATGGGTTGTGGAGTTAAGGCATTGGAATGTCTAACTAAATCAGTTCTGTATGCGGAGGCTGGTGGCGATAATGGCTTCCATCTATCGATATGAAGAGGGCTTGTCCTTTGGTTAAACTGATAATTCACAATGGATAAGTTCGGCTCCCTGCCACCGGGCCATGTGCCCGATTTGCTGGCGCCGGGCCTGAAGGTTGTGTTTTGCGGCACAGCATTGGGCCGCGTTTCGGCCGAACGACAGGCCTATTACGCCAATCCGGGTAATTTCTTCTGGCGGACCCTGCATAATACCGGCCTGATGCCGGACCTTGTGAAGCCGCAGGATTATACACGGCTGCTCGATTATGGCATCGGCCTGACCGACCTCAGCAAGGCGCATTTCGGCAATGACAACCAGTTGCCGCCGGATGCACTTGATGCCGAAACCCTGCGCGAAAAGATGGCGCGCTGGCAGCCGAAAATCCTGGCCTTTACCAGCAAGACCGGGGCCAGCGCTTTCCTTAGTCGTCCGACCGGTACTATTCCCTTAGGCTTCCAGCCGGAACGGATTGGCGGCACGCAGATATATGTCCTGCCGTCGCCTTCGGGACAGGCGCGCATCTTCTGGGATCAGCAGGCCTGGCGGGCTCTGGCCGATGCGGTGAAGGCCTTTACCTGAGCCGATGGCAGGCTTAACCTGCCAATCGCCACAGACACAGGACGACCAGATGATCTTCGAATTCCAACAGGGGGTGATATCGGGACGTTTCGCCCCGCCCACAAACGCCGACAGGGGAGCACTGGAGGATGTGTTCCGGCGCTGCGCTCATGTCCATATCGTCGTGTCGGACGCTGATCGGGCGCCTTCGACGCAGATGCCCTGGTCCGCCGTTGTGCGTGAGGCCATGATCCGTGCCGCTCTGGGGCCTCTGGCCGATCGCGCGGTTTTCTGCCATGTCCGTGACCATCTCTACCGCCCCGACCTGGCGGATACTACCGCCTGCGATGCCGTCATGGCGCAGATGCCGGATGACGGTGGTGGCCTGCTGGGCGCTGACACATTGAAGCATCCCGCACCGGAAGCCAAAGACTCCGAAAACGTCCGCGCGATCTTCTTGCGTAATGGGCCCGACGAGGTGACCGGGCAGGTGCCCGATGCTGTGCTCGATATCCTGCGCCAGTATGCGGCCACGCCGGACTATGCCCGGCTGCATGAGGAACAGCTCTATATTGACGACTACAAAAAGAGCTGGGAAGCCGCGCCTTATCCGCCGATATTTGTCGTCTGTGATACGCTGATTCAGCATGGCCGGCATCTGTTGCTGATCAAACGCGGTGGCCAGCCGGGCATAGGGCAGTGGGCCTTGCCCGGCGGGTTTGTCGAAGTGGATGAAGCCCTGTTACAGTCGGCAGTGCGCGAGGTGGCCGAAGAAACACGGCTGGAACTAAGTGCCGCCCAGATCCATGATCATCTCGTTTCCAGCCAGGTCTTCGACTATCCGAAGCGTTCGGCGCGCGGTCGCGCGATCACCCATGCCTTCCATTTCCAATTCCCCGAAGGGCCGTTACCGTCAGTCGAGGCGGCGGATGACGCCGCGGGGGCGCATTGGGTGGCGATCGATGCTCTGGAGGCGATGCGCGATCAGTTCTTCGAGGATCATGCCGATATCATCGACTTTTTCCACCTGACATAAGTTATTTGCCGGCCGGAAAGTGCTCGACATGGGTTTCAGCGGTCCGGCCGAAATAGACGACACGGCGGCCCAGGATGGAGACGATATAGCCGGCGCATCCCGCCTGCATGACCTTGGCGCAGAAGCCCTTATAGGTATAGCCGGGCGCCTTGGTCTGGGCCTCGCGTATCACCGATTCGACGGTAGATGTGTCGAAAATGGCTGATACCTTTACCCCGATGTCATGAGATGGCAGCTCAAGGCTTTCGCCATCGGACAGGTAATAGGTCTTTGTCGAACGGCGATAATCAACGATATAGCCTTCGACGCCGGCCTGATGGAGGGCGGCGAGGATTTGCGGGAAATCGAGACGATCCTCTTCCGAAGCGAGATGGCAGTCGTGGATAATGGCGGTGACGGATGCGTCCATATGAGGCTCCTTGAAAAGGTTAGCTAAGGGGGATGGAGGTCAGGCCGCGCCGGGAGACAATATCGTTCAGGGCGCGTTCGAGCGACTGGCGTTCATCCGGGGACAGATGGCCGAAAAATTCCGCGTCGTTCCGGTCGGCGAGGGTGGACAGCTCAGGCACCAGCTTGCGGCCAGCAGGCGTTAGCTTAAGCGTCTGGGCGCGGGCATCCGCCGGATTGGCGTCACGGGTGATAAGGGCCTTGGTAATCAGGCGATCGGCCAGTTTGGTGATGGCGCCGCGCGTCATGCCCATCTGTTCCGACAACCGGCTGGGGGCAATGGTCTCCACGTCGTACAGTTCGCGCAACATCACCCATTCGGCGACAGTGACGTCGCGGTCTTCCAGCTTCCGAGCAAAGGCCTGAGACACGTGATTAGAGACATATCTCAGCCAGTAGCCGAGATGTGAGGTCAGGTGAGAAGGTTCAATGGACATGCTGAGGTGCCTTTATGTTGACTAGGAAGCTAAATCGATAATGTTTCCTAGTCAACATAAATCTGACGGCTATGGAGTCGCCTTTTTGAAACCGGTCTGACATGATACGGAAACACACTTTGCTCAGAGGATCGATATGCCTGTTTCCCGTCTTGCCCTGTACCTGCTGATGACGGCGCCTATGGCGGTGCTGGTGACTGTGCCGGCTTTTGCCCAGACCGCTCCTGCGTCAGTCGACGACCAGTTCAAGGCAATCTACACGACGGAATGGACGTGGCGGCAATCCCTGCAACAGACGGATGAGGATAACGTCAATGCCGGCGTCAGTGCCCATCTGCCCGATGTCAGCGAGGCAGCACAATTGAGGCAGCTAACCTACTGGCTCGATGTCGAGACAAAGCTTGGCGCGATAGACGTCAAAAGCCTGACACCGGAAAATCAGGTCAATTATCAGGTTTACAAGGCACAGATCGACGGGCTGGTAGCTGAAAAGCAATTCCGCGAATATGAAAAACCGGTCAATTCCGACAGCGCCTTCTGGGGCGACCTGACCTATATCACCGGCAGCGATTTTCATAGCGAGCAGGATTACCGCAACTATATCAATCAGCTGTCGGAAATGCCGCGTTATTTCGATCAGCAGATCGTCAATATGCAGGCGGGGTTGAAGCGCCACTTCACACCGCCGCAGGTGACGCTCGAAGGTCGCGATGCCTCTATCCGCACGGTGATCGACGTGAAAAGCCCGGAAGACAGCGCCTATTACAAGCCGTTCCTGAATATGCCCTCGAATATTCCGGCGGCAAAACAGGCCGAATTGCGTGCCGCGGCGGCCAAGGCGATCACCAGCGCGGTTATCCCGGCGCACAAGACCCTGCTGGCCTTTTTCAACGACACCTATGTGCCAGGTGCGCAAAAGGCGCTGGGCGCCAGCGAACTGCCCGACGGCAAGGCCTATTATCAGTCGAAGATCCGTGAATTTACCACGCTGGATCTGCCGCCAGCGCAAATCCACCAGCTGGGCCTCGACCAGATGGCGCTGATCCGCGCCCAGATGCTCGACGTGATGAAGGAGGTGGACTTTAAAGGCGATCTGCCGGCTTTCTTGGCCTATCTGCGCAGCGATCCGAAATTCTACGCCAAGACGCCGCAGGACCTGCTCGACCGCGCTGCCTGGATCGCCAAGACCTTCGACGGCAAGGCCTCGCAATATTTCGGCCGCCTGCCGCGTTCACGCTTCGCCATTGTGCCGGTAGCGCCGGAAATCGCGCCCTATTACACGTCGGGCCGCGGCGGACCGGGCGCCTATTACGTCAATACCTATGATCTGAAATCGCGCCCTTTGTTCCAGCTTGCCGCGCTCACCCTGCATGAATCGGCGCCCGGTCATGCCTTCCAGATGCCGCTGGCGCTGGAAAACAAGAGCCTGCCGGAATTCCGCCAGAGAACCTATATCTCGGCCTATGGCGAGGGCTGGGCGCTCTATTCGGAATATCTCGGTGTCGAGATGGGCATATATGACACGCCCTATGATCGCTTCGGTTACCTCAGCTATCAGGCGTGGCGCGCCTCGCGGCTGGTGGTCGATACCGGTGTCCATTCCATGGGCTGGACCCGCGAACAGGCCCGCCAGTATCTGCGTGATAATACGGCACTATCCGAACACGAGATCGATACCGAGGTCGACCGCTATATCTCCTGGCCGGGGCAGGCGCTGAGCTATTACCTCGGCGAAATGGCCATCCGTGACGCCCGCACCAAGGCGGAAAAGGCGCTCGGCGACAAATTCAATATCCGCGCCTTCCACGATGCTGTGCTCGAACTGGGATCAGTGCCGCTGCCGGTATTGAGCGCCCATATCGATGCTTTTATCGCCGGCGGCGGCGTGGGCCCTTATCCGGACGAGGAGAAATAAGAAAAGGGTCACCCGGCTTTCGCATAGCGGGCGATATAATCCGCGTGATCCGGCATGGCCTGCGCGGCCTGCATCACCACGGCACGGATGCGGGCGAAGTGGCTGCGTAATTGCTCCGGATCGATCCGATCAACAAACGGATCGTAAGATTGCGGAATAATGCCCAGTCCGAAATAGAGCGACAGCCATGAGGGTTCGGCGAAACCGTTCGGATCATAGACGACTGCGTGACCGGTTTCGCGGAAAGTGTCGATCTGGTGCGTCAGGCGATCAGGAATGGCCATGTTGCGGCAATAACGCCAGAATTCGGAATCATCGCGCTCTGTCACCTTGTAGTGCAGAATGATGAAATCGCGCACGCTTTCATACCAGCCGCCTGACCGGCGATTATATTCTGTCGCCAGGTGCGGTTTGAACGTCCGGTCGGGGAACAGTTCGATCAGACTGCCCACGCCGGATTCGATCAACTGGATGCTGGTGGATTCCAGCGGTTCCAGGAAGCCTGATGACAAGCCAATGGCGACGCAGTTCTTTACCCATGAGGATTTGCGACGCCCGGTGGTGAAACGTAATTGTCGCGGGGTATCGAGCGCCTCGCCGTCGAGATTTTCCATCAGGATGCGACCAGCGGCATCGTCACTGATGAAGCGGTCGCAATAGACGTGACCGTTGCCGATGCGCGATTGCAGGGGGATGCGCCATTGCCAGCCGGCGTCGCGCGCGGTGACACGGGTGTAGGGCGTCAGGGGACTGACGGATTTGCACGGCACGGCCTGGGCGCTGTTGCATGGCAGCCAATGCGACCAGTCTTCAAAACCGGCCTTCAGCGCGCCTTCGATCAACAGGCCGCGGAAACCAGAGCAATCGATGAATAGGTCGCCTTCGACATGCCGGCCATCATCGAGTTTTAGCGTTTCGATAAAGCCGGTTTCGGCGTTCAGCCCGACATCGACGATCTTGCCTTCGGTGCGGATCACGCCACGCTGCATGGCGTAGTCGCGCAGATAGGCGGCATAGAGGCTGGCGTCGAAATGATAGGCGTAGGAGTAGGCGTTCATCGCGGCGGGCTGATCGCCTGCCGGCGGCGTGAAACGGTTCAGCCGCGCCGCGACGGTGGACATCGACCAGTCCTCGAAGGGCGGCACATCGCCCATCTGGCGCAGGCGCAGCCAGTGGTGGTGCGGCGAGCGGTTTTCGATACGAGGACCGAAATCGCCAAAACCATGGAAGAAGCGGTTGCCAACATGCCCCCAGTCCTGGAAATCAATACCCAGTTTGAAAACGCCCTGCGTCTTCCTGATGAAGTCGGCTTCATCGATGCCCAGGCTGTGATTAAAGAAGCGAATGGTCGGCAGGGTGGCCTCGCCGACACCGATCGTGCCGATATCCGGCGATTCAACCAGTTCGATCTCGGTGGTTCTGCCCAGTCTTTGGGCCAGTGGCGCTGCCGTCATCCAGCCGGCCGTGCCGCCGCCGACAATGACGATCTTACGTATCGCTTTATCGTTCATTCCTGTTGTCCCCGGTCAAAACACACTGTGGCATATCCGCCGGCCGCAGTGCAATTTGTAAAATCGTTGTTATTCAAAGTGTCGTGAGCAAAAAAAAGCGGGCGCCGCGAACGGGCCCGCCAGTCGTCTTCAGGATCGGCCACCGGCTCGGACCGGCGGGATATCCGCGGCTCGGGAGGAAAAGAGCCGCGGATATCTTTTGCCGGTTTAGAAGGTGTAACGCAGTTGCGCCGTGTAGCGCGGACCGGATTCGAAGATCGCGCGGGTCTTGAAGCCGATATGTTGCTGCATCAACTGGGTGTACTTGGCGTCATTGATGTTCTGCGCTTCCACACCGATCGTCAGACGATCATTGATCTTGTAGAAGGCGGATGCATCAAGCTGACCATAGTCATCGGCCCAGGTCGGCAGTCCCCAGGCATAGCCGACACCGGCTTGCGAGGTAGCGTACAACGGGCTGGAGGCATCGGTGGTATAGCCGTCGGTGCCGTTGGTGCCGTTGACATTGACGCCTTGCAGGTAACGCGAACGCCAGTTGTAGGCGAGGCGCGCCGAGATCGGACCCTTATCATAGAGCAGAGCCAGGTTGTACGAGTAGCGCGACAGGTTTTGCAGCGGCAGGTTACCGAAGGTGCGGCCGTCGGTGTCACAACCGTTGAGGTTCAGATCCAGATTTGAGGCACTATTGCCGCCGGTGGCGCTGCAATAGGCGCCGGCGACACCCGTGTAGAGGTTTTCTTCGCTCTCGACATAGGTGAAGTTGGCCATGACGCCGAAGCCTGACAGGAAGCCCGGAAGCATGTCGAAATACTGCTGGTAAGCGACTTCAAAACCCTTGGCCGTACCCGAAGCGCCGTTGATCGGAGTCGAGGTGACGAACTGGTAGGTCTGACCATTGTCGGCCTCGAACGGCACGTTCGACACATTGTTGATGATGATGTCGTGCAGGTCCTTGTAGAACAGGGCCGCCGTCAGCGAACCCACCGGAGCAAAGTACCATTCCGCCGTCAGATCGAGCTGGTTGGCCGTGGTCGGTTTCAGATAGGGATTGCCTGAAGCGGTGCCGGTATTGTTCAGAGAGTTGACGGTGGTGATGGGGTTAACCGGATCATTCGTCACGTTGGCACCGGCCGTGAAGACCGTATAAGCCTGCAACTGGGTGAAATCCGGACGCGACAGGGCCGAGGCCGCGGCGAAGCGGAATTGCAGTTTGTCGTTCACCTTCATACGCAGGTTCAGGCTGGGCAGGGTGTTGGTGAAGCTGTTGACGGCATGGATCGGCTGAGGCTCGATGGCCGGGCCGCTGAAGGTTGGGATTTCAGGACCATTGACCACATTGCCTGCCGGAATGTTCGGCGCGGTGGTGTTAAACAACTGGTAGCCATTGGCTTCCATATCAGTCTTGACGACGCGGAAACCGATATTACCATCGATCGGCCACTTCAGATTATCGAAGCCAAAGCGGACTTGTGTAAAGAAGGCATAGGTTTTTTCAAGCTGGTCGTTGATGCCACCTACCGATGGGTCATCACTGAAGCTAGCTGCGTGCCATTGCTCGTTGATGCAGTTTTGGGCGCCTGCGCCCTGCTGCTCAGCGCAAAGAATATCGTGATAGGCGTGAATTGCGGCGTACGAATCCGGATAACCTGCGGCGACCGAGAGTTCCGGCACGACAACCGAAGGCACAGAAGCGCCGCCGTTAAAGAAGTTGTCGAAATTATGCACTGTGGAACCGCCAGCGAAACGCGGATCGCCAAGATAGGCGAGGCCTGGAATGTCCCAGCCGACCTGCCAAGGCTGGGTTATAGCCGCCCAGTTATAGCTCGGGTTGGAATTCTGGGTCAGGGAGTCGCGGTCGGTATAACGCAGGCCGAAGCGGATATCGTGGAAAACCGGGCCGTCGAAATCATACTTGGCGTCGCCCTTCCAGGCCCATTCGTGCGCCAGGCTCTTGTCGAAATGTTCCTGGGTGAAGGCCCAGTAGTAATTGTCGGCATTAGCGAGATAGGTCGGATCGACGGTGATGCTCGGAACCTGTCCGGAGAGGTCCAGGGTTTCTTCAGGCACCAGCAGGCCGGTGGCAACGGTCGAGTCGAACGACTTGGTGGTCGAGCGGATATATTGCAGATCCGACTTGAAGGTCCAGCGGTCCGAGGCATTCCAGGTGAAGTTCCAGGCGACGTCGGTCGTGTCGGATTCACGATTGGCGACACGGGTATCGTCGTTGAAGTTGATGCCTCCGTCGGTCGGATCGGACAGGTCGCCACTAATGAAGGCGCCGTTATCGTCATAGACTCCGTTTTGAACCACGATGTTCTTCGGTGTGGAGGCGGCGAATATAGCCGTTTCATCCCACTGCATCTTGTAGTGGGTGTTGAAGAAGGTCAGGGTGTGCAGCATGGAGTCATTCGGACGCCATTGCAGGGCACCGTAGGCGCCGAAACGCTTGCGGTCGAAGTTCAGCGTACGCCATTGCGCGCCTTTGGGCACCCAGACGGTCTGGCCATCCGGCACCCAGTCGGTGGCGGCGGTGCCGTCATCGACGTGATTGTAATAGGGTTCGACCTGGAAGGCGTCGGTGCGGGTGGCGCTTTCCGAATAGGCCAGGTCGAACAGGGCGCCGAATTCGCCGTGACTGGTTGACCAGCGATCGGAGAACAGGGCGGAATAGGACGGCGTGGTGGCGCCTTTCTTGTTCAGGTCGCCATAGGAGGCCTGGGCCGAAACCGAGGCCTTCATGCCCTTGTAATCGAAGGGCAGGGCCGTGCGCAGGTTGACGAGGCCGCCGACGGCGCCTTCGATCTGCTCGGCGGAGGGGTTCTTGTAGATATCGACGCCGGACATCAGTTCTGGCGGAACGTCCTCGAAGTTCAGCGAGCGGCCGCCGTTGGCCGAGAAGGAGTCACGGCCGTTCAGTTCGGAACGGACGTAGGTGAGGCCGCGAATATTGACGCCGGAGCCTTCGACTGAATAGTGCTCGGGGTCGCCGCGTGACATGGTATGGTCGATGGTGACGCCGGCGATGCGCTGCACCGCTTCGGTGACCGAGCGGTCGGGCAGCTTGCCAATATCATCGGCGGTGATCGAATCAACCACTTCACTGGCGGTTTGCTTGGTCTTTTGTGCCGATTTCAATGCGGCGCGCTGGCCGGTGACCACGACGACGGTTTCGTCGGCGGCCGGGGCGACAGCCGGTGCCGCGTCCTGGGCATAAGCGATGGCGCCAAAGGCGAGCGTACTGAGAACGGCCATGGAGGCGGTTCCCATCAGCAGGCCCAGTTTCTTTTTAGTCGTCGTCATTTAGAACGTCTCCCTGAAATGAACGGCCGCGCGCTTTCCGAGCGCGGTAAAAGCGGAACTAACAAGACGGGAAAAATGCCCATGGCGCTGGCGCTCACGTGCATATAAAACATTGTTTAAATGTAAAAACGCCAAAACGTGACAATGAGGCCCGTATTGAGCGTTTCGCCAATCCTTACGTTCTTTCCCAACTTGCTGATACGATACTCGCCGGCTGCCTCAGTGTCTTTTCACTGCCGCAGCCTTGGGTTCGCATTCGATGATAACGCTATCATATTGTATGACAACGTTGCCAGGTTTTATTGGATTCTTGTACTATAATTGGCCGGGCAATAGCAAAAATGACACACAAGTCATTGAATAAACAATGTTATTTTTATGTATGACAAATGATGATCATTATATTTCAGATTTAAAAAGATTATTACACGCAAAATATTTAATCCGGCAGGGTATTTTCGTCAGTGGGCTTTCGCAATATTTCGTCTGCTGTTTTTCGTTACGAATCGCGGTTTGACGGAAGCGGTAACCAGTGACAGGAACCTTTTCAGGCCTGGGAGCAGGCTCGGGATCTGTGGCAAAAATACGCATGACGCCGTTATTCGATCTCGCGGATTGGGACGGCATGGTCCTTAAAGTTGCGTTTTGGGTTAATTTTGGTTAACCATGTTCTCCGGGCAGGTTGCCAAAACGGCATCTGGTATAACAGGGGGTATGCGTGGGTTCACTATTACCTGACTCGATCGATGTGGCGGCGGGGCTCGTCTTCGTCTACCTGCTGATGAGCCTGCTGACGACGGTGGTACGTGAGGCCATCGAAGGTTTTTGCAAGCGCCGGTCGCGCAATCTCGAAAAGGGTCTGACCGAACTTCTGTGCGATCATCCGCCGCAAAACGCCAGCAACAAGGCAGCGAAGGTCAGCGCCGACACCACCGGCTATGAAATGCTGAAAAGCTTCTACGATCACCCGCTGACCATGTCGCTCTATCGCGGGCGTTACACGATTCCGTCGAAGCGCAGCTTCTTCCAGCGCAAGAGCCTGCCCTCCTATATCCCCAGCGGACATTTCGCCTTCGTCGTGCTCGATCTGCTGGCCGACAGAGGCGGGCAGGCGGCGGACGGCCGTCTTGATCCGAATACCATCCTCGCCGCCAGCCGCGACCTGCCCAATGCCCGCCTCGCCAAGATGGTGCAGTTCGCCATCGGCAACAGCGGCGGCGATATCGACAAGGCGCGGATGTTCATGGAGAACTGGTACAATGCCACGATGGACCGCGTGTCGGGCTGGTATCGGCTGGAGACCCAGACCCTGATCTTCTGGCTGGCCTTGGTCACCTGCGTCATTCTCAATGTCAATACGGTGGTGATCGCCCAGAGCCTCTATCTCAGTCCCTCCCTGCGCAAGGCGGTCGAGGCGTCGTCCGAGACCTATTACAAGGAGAAGGCGACGGCGCACAGCGATACGCAGCAACTCATGCCCGATTCCGGCCAGAACCCCCTGAGCGCGCTCGACCTGCCGCTTGGCTGGAACGCCACGACGATGGACACGATGAACCATCTTTTCACTTTCTGCGAAGATCCGGCGCGGCACCCCGCCAGCAAGACTCCCTGCGCGGTTACCGAAAAGGCGACGAAGTTTCCGCAATTCAATCTGACCCGGCCGGAGACCTGGTGGGCGGATCTGGGGCAGGCGCGACAGAATGTATCCGAACGGCTGGTCAATCTCTACAAGGGCACGCCGACCCAGGGCGACGATATCATCTATAATATCCTGCCGCTGATCTCGCTGGTCATGGGGTGGTTGATGACCGCCTTCGCGGTCACGCTCGGCGCGCCGTTCTGGTTCGATATCCTGAGCAAGCTGATGACGGTGCGTTCGACGCTCAAGCCGAAGGATGGCGGCAGCGGCGTCACGGGATTCGACGGGCTGGGGGCGCTGGTTACGGCCTTTGCCGCACCACCCGTCACGCAGACGACACCGCAGATTGCTTATCAGCCGGCGCTGGTGGCATCCACTGTGGGTTCAGTGGACGATCTGTCTGCCCTGCGCGCGCTCGATCCCAGCCAGCGTCCGCGCGACGACTGAAACGGGCAGGGGGTGCACATGACCATCATCACGCCTGAACGGCTGAAAGCCTTGTCACCGGCGATCCGGGACGACCGTGCAGTCGCTTATGCGCCGGCGCTCGAAGCGTCGCTGACGATGGGCGATATCACCTCGCGCCTGCGGCTGGTGCATTTCCTGGCGCAACTGGCCCATGAAAGCGCCGGTTTTCGTGCCCTGGTCGAGAATCTGAATTACCGGCCCGAAGTGCTGCTGGCGACCTTTCGCAGCCGCGTCCAGACGATCGAGAAAGCCAACGAACTGGTAGCGGCGGGGCGTGACGCCATTGCCGAATTCGTCTATGGCAACCGGCCGGCGCTGGGTAATGTCAATCCGGGTGACGGGGCGAAATTCATCGGTCGCGGCTTTATCATGATCACCGGTCGCAGCAATTATGCCACCTATGCGGCGCTGATCGGTCAGCCTTTGCTCGATCAGCCGGAACTGCTGGAAGACCCGGTCTATGCCGCACAAGGGGCCGCGGCCTTCTGGAAGCAGACGGGCTGCAATTCCCCCGCCGATGCCGATGATATCGAAACCGTGACGCGCATCGTCAATGGCGGCACCAACGGACTGGCAGACCGGAAAATATGGCTGGATAAGGCGAAAACGGTTTTCCCGGCGACGGAGCCCGCACCGCCGGCCAACGGTTTCAGCCAGTATTTCACGCTCGACGAACTAACCCATACCGATCACCGCAATATCGATAATACGCCGTCGCCCGAAATGATCGTCACCCTTCAGGAAACGGCGAAACAGATGGACCGGGTGCGGACCCTGCTGGGCAAGCCGATCCGGGTGAACAGCGGGTACCGCTCTCCGGCCCTGAATGCAGCGGTGGGCGGGGCGCCGACCAGCGCGCATATGAGCGGCTATGCGGTCGATTTCGTCTGTCCGGGGTTCGGTACCCCCCTGCAAATCTGCCAGAAAATCCTCGCCAGCGACATCAGGTTCGACCAGCTTATCCAGGAAGGCCCCTGGGTGCATATCTCGTTCGATCCGCGCCTGCGTATGCAGCAACTGACCGCGACCTTTACCGCCGCCGGCACCCAATATTCAGACGGCGTGACCTGACGGTTGCCTGCCGCGTGATGCGTCTAGTGTGGGCGCTCGGTCGATAATCGGAGCTTGGAAGCGAGATCAATTAACTGAGCCGTACTCATGGGGCCGCGCCCGCCAACCTGCCATAATGGGGATGATTTCAAAGGATTGATGATAAACCCTGCATCGCGCAGGCCATCGACAATTCTGATAACAGCTTCCGTCATATTCCCAGCCTCCTTACACGTACTGTATATTGGTTAACATGAGTCGCGTATTTGGTGAATGAGGCCTTGGGCTACCGTTCAGGTCTGGGGATCGCACAGGGTCGTGGCGATGGTCAGGCCCTGCTTGAGCGTTTTCGTGACGGGGGTGCGTTCGGTCACCTGAAGCAGGCGCTCGCGCTGTTCCGGCGTGAAGTCGCCATCGAGCGTGACGATCCGATCAATGATCTCGGTCTCTCCGTCGCGGTAGAAATGAAGCGCCACATCCACAGCCTTGAGCGGCCATCCCTTATGGTCGGCATACATGCGCAGCGTGATGGCCGTGCAGGAAGCCAGGGCCGACAGCAGAAAATCATAGGGCGCGAGGCCGGCGTCCTTGCCACCATTGTCTTCGGGTTCGTCGGCGATAAACGTCCGGCCGGCGACATGCAGGGTGGTGGCGTACTGATCTGTGCAAATATGGGCGGTGGCGCGGGCCATGCGTGTCTCCGGAATAAAGAAACGGCCGCCGGAGGGGCGGCCGCACATTTTGGTAGGATTAGGCCTTGGCCAGCCGGCTGTCCAGACTGAACGCACCGGCGCCGAACGCGACCACCTGAAGCAGGCCGCCGGTAATGGCGATATTCTTCATGAAGTGGATCATCTGGTTCTGGTCGGCGAAATGAGCATGAAAGCCAATGGCGGCGGCGACCGTGAAAACGGCGAGGATCAGGGCGACCAGTCGGGTGCGGTAGCCGACGATCAGCAGGATGCCGCCGAGCAGTTCGACGGTCAGCGCGATGCCATAGGCGATATTCGGCAGGGGCAGGTGCGCGGACTGGATATAGCCGATGGTGCCTGCGGGATCGGTAAGCTTGCCGATGCCACTCATGACGAACAGCACGGCCAGTAGTACACGGCCGAGAACGGGCAGGTAACGCTGTACTGAAGTCATTTTAGCCTCCTGGGTTTATGGTGAGGCCGCCGATGGACGGCCTCACGTCTCCGGATTTTGTATCCGGCAAGTGCGACTGCACGCCCGAGCGTATGCGAGGAACCTCGCGGCGCTTGAGCGAGAAAATTAACCGTGCAGCTTGATCGCCGTTTCGGCAATCTTGCGACCCTGATAACGGGCGCCGGTCAGTTCGTTTTCCGTCGGCTGGCGCGATCCGTCACCACCTGTGATGGTAGAGGCACCATAAGGCGAGCCACCGGTGATTTCGTCAAGCGTCATCTGGCCGGCGTGGCCGTAATCAAGACCCACAACCGTCATGCCGAAGTGCAGCAGCGTGGTGATAATCGAAAACAGGGTGGTTTCCTGGCCGCCATGCTGGGTCGCTGTCGAAGTGAAGGCGCCGCCGACCTTGCCATGCAGCGCACCACGCGCCCACAGGCCGCCGGCCTGATCCCAGAAAGCGGCCATTTGCGAGGCGAGGCGACCGAAGCGGGTGCCGACACCGACGATGACGGCGTCATAGTTTTCGAGATCAGCCACGGTAGCGATCGGGGCTTCCTGGTCGAGTTTGAAATAGGCCGCTTTGGCGACTTCGAGCGGCGCGGTTTCAGGCACGCGCTTGATATCGACCTGTGCGCCGGCTTCGCGGGCGCCTTCGGCCACGGCCTTCGCCATGGTTTCGATGTGACCGTAAGAGGAATAATAAAGAACGAGAACCTTAGCCATTTGAGTAGTCCTTACTGATTAAGCGGGGAGGGGTAGAAAGCGAAGTGGATTTCCGATGGGCGCGTTAAAGTATTTTTCCCATGCGGCCGGCGTAGTAGTCGCGGACCGCACCTTCGAGTTCGTCGATGGTGTTCATGACGAACGGGCCGTGACGCACGATCGGGGCATCGAGCGGATCGCCCCCGACGAGCAGGATTTCACTGTCCTGATCGGAGGTAAGCGTGACAGCATCGCCACTGCCGAAACGCACCAGTTCACCGGGTTCGATGGTCCGGCCTTCGATCACGGCTGCGCCGGTCATGGTATAGAGCGCCAGTTCGCGGGCATCGGTATCGAGGGTGATCTGGCCGCCGGCCTTGAGCGAAGCATGGATCACGACCGGCGAACCGTGGCTCACCAGAGGGCCAGTGACGCCATTGACCTGTCCGGCAATGATGCGGGCTGCGGTCTTTTCACCCTGAATCAGCGGAATATCGCCGACAGTAAAGTGGCGATAGACCGGTTCATCGTGCTTGCGGCCCTTCGGCATGTTGAGCCAGAGCTGGACGCCGTGATTGCGGCCGCCGGTGCGCTGGATTTCGACATCGGGGCCTTCATCATGGATGATGCCGCGGCCGGCGCGCATCCACTGTACTTCGCCGGGTTGCATGACGCTCATATTGCCGAGGCTGTCCTTGTGGACGCTGCGGCCTTCGAGCAGCAAGGTCAGGGTTTCGATGCCGGCATGCGGATGGGCGGAAGCGCCCTTGGCTTCGCCGGGCAGGAACTCGACAGGACCGAAATGATCGAGGAAAATGAACGGGCCGACCGCTTCATAACCCTTCGAGGGAATGGCGCGACGGACTTCAAAGCCGTCGCCTTCCAGGGTACGGAAAGCGGTATGGGCGCTGGTGATCGTGCGGTCTTTGCGGGCGGTCAGGGTATTCATGGTCAAATCTCCCGAAAATGGCTCCCCAAAAAATGGGTTTCACAAACGGTATGTGTTTGTCGTTGGGTGTTCTTTTAGCCTTTGCGCATTGTTCCGAAAATCCGTATAATGTTGAACCAACTTTTCGGAAAATCAGAAATGTCGAATCCCGGAACCCCCACCCTGGACCAGTTGCAGGTTCTGCTCAGTGTTGTTGAAACCGGCAGTTTCGCGGCAGCGGCGCGGCGGCTGAATCGCGCCACATCGGCAATTACCTATGCCATTGATAATCTGGAGTTCCAGTTGGGCCTGCCCTTGTTCGATCGTATAGGCACACGAAAGCCGGAACTGACCGAGGCCGGGCGCGCGGTGCTGGCCGAGGCGCGTACGGTGGCGCATGGCGTCGATATCCTGCGGGCGCGCGTTAAAGGGTTGATCGAAGGACTGGAAGCCGAGGTTTCGGTGGCGGTCGATGTCATGTTGCCAACGGCGCGCCTAGTCGATGCGCTACAGGCCTTTCAGACGGCTTTCCCGACCATCCCCCTGCGTCTGCATGTCGAGGCACTGGGCGGAATTACACAGCTTGTTCAGGAGAAAACGGCAATCATCGGCGTCAGCGGACCGCTCAATACCACGGTCGAGGGGCTGGATCGCCGCCATATCGGCGCGGTCAAACTGGTGCCGGTGGCGGCCCCCTTCCATCCATTGGCCCATACCGGCCGCAAGGTGCCCGGCGAGGCCCGCAACCATATCCAGCTTGTGCTGACCGATCGGTCGCCGCTGACCGCCGGGCAGGATTTCGGCGTGATCGGCGTCAAGACCTGGCGGCTGGCGGATCTTGGTTCGAAACACGCCCTTCTGCTGGCTGGTGTCGGCTGGGGATCTATGCCGGAATTCATGGTGCGCGGCGATCTGGACGCCGGGCGTCTGGTCGCGCTGAACCTGCCGGACTGGCCGGTGAACGATTACGGCATGCACGCCATCTACCGCACGGACACACCGCCCGGACCGGCGGCACAATGGCTGATCGAGCGGTTCGCGGCGCAGGTCTAACTCATTCATTGTTAGCGCTATCAATAAAATCAATGGTTTGTTTCGTTCACTACCTGTGACTGCAATTTGAAGTGACAAAGCAAATTTAATCAATTAAATTAAGGGCATAAAGAACGATAAAATCCGGGAGAAGAGAGATGCGGCATGTTCCAGGTGTGAGCCTGACCTACTCGCTCGTGGAAACGCTGGGCCAGGCCATTGTTGTCGGTGAATACGAGCAAAGCGGCTTCCCGACCGAGGCCGAACTGTGCGTTGCGCATGGCGCCAGCCGAACCGTCGCCCGTGAAGCGGTCAAGATGCTGACAGCCAAGGGACTTTTGAGTTCACGTCCGCGTCAGGGCACGCGCGTCGAGGCAGTCAGCCACTGGAACCTGCTTGATCCGGACGTAACGCGCTGGATGACCGAGCGGCCCTATTCGCACAAGATCTACCGTGATCTGTCAGAAGTCCGGCTGGCCATTGAGCCGATTGCCGCATCGCTGGCCGCCAGGCGGGCGACCAAGGCCGATATCAAGGCGATGCGGGCGGGTCTGAACGGGATGCGTGACGATTGCGACCATCATGACCTGGCGCTGCTGGCCGATATCGACTTCCACGTCGCTATTCTGAAGGCTTCGGGTAATCCATTCATTATCCAACTCAAAGAGCTGATCCATACGGCATTGACTATATCCATAGGGTTGACCAACCGCATTGCGGGTCATGCGGCCAGCATACCGTCGCATGAAGCGGTTCTGATCGCCATCGAGGCCGGCGAGCCGGAAGTGGCGGAACGCGCGATGCGGGCCATCATCGCTGAATCACTGGTATTGGTGGAGTCGGTCCAGCCGGAAACAGCACCGGAAATGATCAACGTAGCGGAGTAAAAATGGCTCAGGCCGCTTTCACCGCCCCGATAAACTCTACCGGGCGACCGAGCAGGTAGCCCTGGGCCTCCTCGCAACCCTCCTCGCGCAGCAGGCCGAGTTGTGCTTCCGTCTCGACGCCTTCGGCCAGCACGGGGATATCCAGCGACTTGCCGAGCGCCAGAATGGCCCGGACGATGGCGCGTGCCTGGGCGCTCTTGTCGGCTTCCATCAGGAAGGAGCGATCGATCTTGATCTTGTCGAACGGGAAGGAGTTGAGCGTATCCAGCGAGGCATAGCCGGTGCCGAAGTCGTCGATGGCGATGGTGACGCCCAGCGCCTTGATCTGGCGCAGAAGATGCAGGGCGCGGACCTTGTCGCCTATGATGGTCGATTCGGTGATTTCCAGTTCGAGACGGGACGGGGAGAGGCCGGTTTCAATCAGGACCTGCTGGACCGTTTCGATCAGGCCGATTTCATTAAGCTGGACAGGTGACAGGTTGACGGCAATCTTGAGATTGTTCCCCCAGCTCACGGCCTCACGGCAGGCCGTGCGCAGCACCCAGGCGCCGATCTCGACGATGGCGCCGCTGTCCTCAGCGACTGAAATGAAATCGATCGGCGAAATAAAGCCGCGCACCGGGTGCTTCCAGCGGATCAGGGCCTCATAACCGGTGATTTCGCCGCTCACGACTGATTGCTGAACCTGATAGAACAAGCGGAATTCATCGTCCTTCAGGGCGCGGACCAGGTCCTTGGCAATGGCATTACGTTCGCGCGCGGCCTCGTCCATGGCGGCGTCGTAATAGCACAGGGCGCGTCCGGTGATCGCCTTGGCGCGCAGCATGGCCAGGTCGGCGTTATTCAGCAGGACTTCGCGCGTCTGCCCGTCCTGCGGATAGATGCTGATGCCCATATTGATGGTGAGAACGATATCCTCATCACCGATACGGATGGGCTCGCAGGTGCAGTCGTAAAGCTTCTGGACAGCTTCGCGCAGGTCTTCAAGACGTTTGAAACGACGCATCGAATTGAATTCGTCGCCACCGAAACGCGCGACCAGACGACCATCGACATGGGCGTGATCGACCAGTCGTGCCGCCAGTTTCTTCAGCACCTCGTCGCCGGCCTCGTGCCCCAGGCGATCGTTGATTTCCTTGAACTGCGCGATATCGAAAGCCACCATGCCGAGATATTCGCCATTTTGCCCGGCGCGTGCCAGTTCCAACTGGAAGGCATCGTTGAAGTGGGTGCGGTTGGGCAGGCCGGTCAGGGCGTCATGGCGTGACAGGTGCTGGATGCGCGCTTCGGAGGCGCGGTGTTCGGTGATGTCCTCGAAGGTGGAAACCCAGCCGCCGTCGATCATTGGCCTGTGCGAGATAGACATGGTGCGCAAGGCGAACAGGTCCGAGATCATGGTGCCGCCATCGGCCGCGCCGATCACCGCCATATGCCGGGCATGGTGGCGCGCCAGTGTATCCTCGTCAGGGCGCTGGCCGAGGCAAACGGTGACGATATGATCTGACAGGGCACGGAAGGTCATGCCCGGTTGCAGTACGGCGGGGTCGAGGCCGTAAAGCTCGGCGAAGCGTTTATTGGAAAGGATCAGGTGTTCATTGCGGTCAAAAAGCAGCAGACCGATGGACATATTGGAAATGGCGGCGTCGAGATTGCGCGCCGAGGCCTTTGCCGCATCTTCCGCCGTCTTGCGTTCGGTGATTTCATGCGTGATGTTGGCGAAACCCAGCAGCTTGCCTTCGCCGTCACGCAGGGCGCGCAGCAGGGTCTGACCCCAGAAGAGCTTGCCATCGGCCCGGCGGGCCGGGCCTTCCAGTTCGGCGCGACCTTCCAGTTCGGCCTTTTTCAGCGCTGCGCGGTAACGGACGGGGAAGTCGGTATCGACGGCGCAGACATCGGCATAGACGCGGCCGGTGATATCCTCGACGCGGTAGCCATTGTTGCGATCGCTGCCGGTGTTCCAGTCGGTGACGCGTCCCTGCGGATCGAGCAGAAAGATTGCGGTATCCTCAAGGCCTTCCAGCAGGACGCGGAAGCGGCGATTGCTTTCGTCCCGCATCAGGTCGAGCTTGCGGCCGGAAATGACGGCGAAGGCGCACAGGGCCAGCACGGCGATGGCGGCGAAGGTAATGGACAGCGACATGGCGCCGGGCGAAAGCGACAGGCCGCCAATGATGCGCGTCGGGTCGGGCTGAACGGTTACCGCACCCATGGCGGTGAAGTGGTGGGAGACGATGGCCAGAACGAGCAGGAGGGGGGCAAGGCGGACGATCCAGCGGCTTTTCGCGTTCTTTCCGGCCGGCTGGTTGATGGCCCACATGGTGGCCGCGCCAAGGCACATGCCAAGCAGGATGGAGACACCCACAAGGCCCGGCGCCCAGACGATGCGGCCGGGCAGATCGAGCGCCGCCATACCGAGAAAGTGCATGGAGGCGATGCCGACGCCCAGAACCGCGCCGCCCACGAAACTGGAATAACGGAAACCGCGGCTGATGCCGACCTCGACGCCACCAGCGGTGATGCCCATGGCGCAAACAAGCGACAGCAGGGTGAGGCGCAGGTCGTAACCGGCACTGACGCCGGGATTAAAGGCCAGCATGGCGATGAAGTGCGTGGCCCAAATGCCGAAGCCGCCGGCGGCGCCGGCCGTCAGCACCCATTGCATCCGCTGTACGCCCGAAGTGGACTGAGCGCGTTCAATGGTCAGGATGGCGACAACAGAGGAAAAGACACAGACGATGGCGGCCAATAAGACCAGTTTCCAGTCGTGCTGTTCCCGCAGGCAGTAAAGAACTCTATACATGCTTATCCATCGAATTGCCGCCGGTGTTTTACCGGTCGTTAAGCTTTTCCACGCCTGTTTTCAGGTCGTTGACAGTCATCTATCGATGTATATGACGCAATATGATTGTAATGACGTTAACTTGTCCGACGAATTACAATGAGTCAGGCTGCCATGGCCGCCTGCGGTGCAATATGATCCCTGATCCAGTTGGCGAAAGCTTCAGCACTCAACTCACCGTTCCCGACCACTGTAAAACCCAGGAAGCAGGTTGTGTCATCGGCGCTGAGCCTATAGCTGTTCAGTGACAGGAACAGTTCGGTCGTTATCAGCGCTGTGGGCAGGTTGGCGTCATGAAAGAGCTGATCATGCGCAAGGGCATAACCATAGCAGGCCGCCAGACTGGCCAGGTCGGTGGAGGTGCTTTCATTAAGGGCGCGTACACGGGCATGCATCATCTTCAGCAGGCTGCGCTCGTGCAAGCCGGCCTGGCCGCCGTGTTCGGCAACCTGTTCGGCCTGAATGGCCTCGATCAGGCCTTCACGGATCAGGACAAACGGCATCTATTTGCTCAGTTCATGGACCGCGTTGCGGCGCTTCTTCATCAGGTCGCGCGCCGTCTGCATTTGTTCGGCGAAGGCCGGGTCATAGGGGGAAAGACGATAACCGTCCGGCGTTTCGGTGACGAAGACGGCGTCACCCTTGTCAAGATTCAGGCGCGTGAGCAGGTCACGCGGCAGGATGACGCCGAGCGAATTGCCGATCCGGGTAATTTTCAATTCCATGTCCGCCTCGACGATTGCTTTTCGCTATAGCCTAGCCGTCAAACGTCAAAAATCGGTGTATAAACATCCGTACATACACAAGGGGACGATGCGCTCTCGCTATCCTATTGCGCCATATAGAACTGGATGACGATCGTCCCTCCATCGGCGCCGGTGATTTCACTTTGAGACTGGCCGATCGACGCCATCTGCAACAGAGCCTGACGACCAGGTTGTCCATCGGGCTTATTGCTCAGCTTTGCCAGGTTTGGCTGGCTGCTGACCAGAGCGTCATGGAAAGCGACGGACTGTTCGAGCGCCAGTGCCTGGGCGGCGCGGCCTTCGGGGGTGGCAATATTGAGGCCGACACTTGCGATGACATTCACGAGAGACATCCGGGCGGTATTCACGCATGGCTTCGGCGGCGTGACGCCGTACCCATAACAAGGCAACTGTTCGGCGAGCGTACCGGCGACCTGTTGCGCGATTGCCTGGCCGGCGGGCGAGAGCGTGGCGGTGCCCTTGATGAACAACTGGTCGACACTGAAAACCAGGGTCGCGTTGTCAAGGTCGGTGCGCGTGGCGGTCTTTTCGAGCGCGGCATCTACCGAGGACATGAAAGCCGCTTTATCGGCGCTGGCCAGTGTGGCGGCGGTTTCGGCCTTCGTCTTTGACGGCGTCGCGCTATCTGAATAGGCAAAGCAATGGCGATCGGCGTCGTTATCGGCCAGAACATTGCCGGGTATGCAAACGATATGGTGCGTCCGATCTATTTCCAGCGAGGCGTCGCGGCGTTCGAGCGCGGTCGCCATTTGCAGTAAAAGGGCGGTTTGACCGTCCTTGGCGCCTGTCAGGGTAGACGTTGTGACACGGTAATTCAGGGCAAAATAGCTAAGCATGATGATAAAGATGAACAGGACCCCTACCATCATGTCGGTCATCGAGACGTAATAGCTCTCGCCTTCTTCAACCTCGTCGGCGCGCCGGTGGCGAAATTTCATGGTGTGCGCCTTAGCTTATTCGTGAGGCGGAAAAGGCGAGTTCCAGACGCTTGAGACTTTTCAATTGCTCAATTACGACCTTTTCCGGCGGCATGAACTGTACGCAGGCGTCGAGGGTCTCGAACAGGCTGGCTTCAAGGGACTGTATCCGTTTACGGCGGAAACGGGCGACAATGCGCAGGATGATCGAGGCCAGCACGCCGGCAATCGATGTCCAGAACTTGGTGGCGGCGATGGCGAGCAGGCCCATCAGGGCGGCTTCCATATGGGCGCCGTTCGCCCCGCCCGATTGCGCCCCGCCCGATTGCGCCATGGCGGAGGTGGCCTCGCTCAGGGCGGCGACGATGCCAAGGAAGGTGATGACCAGACCAATGGCAACGAGGATATTGGCCCACCATTCCAGGGAACGTGCCGGTTCGTCGAGGCGATCAAAGGCTTCAGCGGCGCGGATGGAGGTAGCGAAGACGCCGGTTTCGTCATCGACCAGCAGGCTGCGGTAGTTGGCCCAGCCGAGTGCCAGGGAAGCGGAGGCTGCGCCGTTGCCGGCTGCGCCGCCAAACCGAATATCAAGACTTGGAAACTGATTGAAGAAGATTTTGCGCGCATCCGCACCGCGCATGGCCGACAATATGTTCCAGCGTTCGCGCAACTCCTCCCGCAGGGGGCGATATTCATTGAATTCCGACCAGGCGATTAAACTGAGGCCGAATAACAAAATAGCGCCCGCGAAAAGCAAAGCCGTACCTGGTGAACTGAACAGAGCGACAACGAGGGCGGTAACCGGATCACGCAAACGGAAGTCCTTTATATTGGCCCCGTTAATTCTGCCACCCCTGACAATAGTCGGTACCTGCGCAGTTCAATGCGTCCATATGTGGGTGAAAATGCGTCTCAATTCAGACTCCCGTCGTCGCCCAGGGCCTTGTAAAGCGCCACAAAATTGGTGGCGCGCAAGGCTTGCAGGCTGATCAGGGTCTGCTGTGAGGCATATAATGTACGCTGCGCATCTTGCAGAGTCAGGTAGCTGTCCACACCATTGTCGTAACGGGCCTGAGACAGGGTAAGGGCGCGTTGCGCCGCGTTGGTGGCAGCCGATACGGCGCTAAGCCGTTCGTCGATGCGCGCCCGCACGGCGAGGGCGTCGCTGACTTCGGAGAAGGCCGACTGGATAGCCTTTTCATAGGTGGCGACGGCGATGTCGCGGCTGGCCTTCGCGCTGTTCAGTCCGGCGACATTGGCGCCGCCGGCGAAAATCGGAATCGAGATCGACGGCACAAAACTCCAGGTACCGTTGCCGGACTTGAACAGGCTGTCGAGATCGGGGCTCGACGAGCCGGTGGCGCCAGTCAGGGAAATGCGCGGGAAGAAGGCCGCGCGCGCCGCGCCGATATTGGCATTGGCCGATTTCAGATCATGCTCGGCAGCCAGGACGTCGGGGCGGTCGAGCAGGACATCGGAGGGCAGGCCGACAGGCAGGGCATTGGCCACTTGACCGGTTTGCAGGCCATCCGGCAATTGATCACCGGTCAGGGGGGCGCCGGTAAGCAGGGTGAGGTCGGCCTTGTCCTGGTCGATGACGGTTTGCCGGCTGGCGACATCGGCCCGGGCCGTTTCAGCCAGTACCTCAATCTGCGCGAGGTCGAGATCGCTGAGCACGCCGACATTGGCCTGCCCGCGCGCAATGGTCAGGGCGTCGTTTCGGCTGGCATAGGTCTGCTGCGCCAGCCGAAGCTGGTCCTGGTCGGAAGCCAGGGTCAGCCATTGCGTGGCAACGGCGGCGATCAGGCTGATCTGCACGGCGTTGCGGTTTTCGCGCTCGGCGAAGAAGCTTTCGACGGCGGCCTTGTTCAGCGAACGGACGCGGCCGAACAGGTCAATCTCATAGGCGCTGAGACCGAGGTTCGCCGTATAACTCCGGCTGTCCTGATTGCGCGGATTGCTGATCGAGGCATCGACCGCGGGAAAGAGGTCGGCGCGGGAAATACGGTACTGGGCCTGCGCTTTTTCGACATTGAGCGCCGCGACACGCAGGTCGCGGTTCTGTTGGAGCGCCAGATCGATGGTCGCTTGCAGGCGCGGGTCGGTGAACAGGTCACGCCATTTGATCTGCGTTTCGGCGGTCGTTGGGCCGGAGGCGGTCGGGAGCTCTACCGGCCATGCGGCGGCCACGGGCGGAGCCGGCTGGATATATTTCGGAGCCAGTGTACAGGCCGACAAGGCTGTCGAAAGCGTGAGCAGCGAAATTACGGTGGCATGTCTCATTTGCGGTTCTCCGCCTTGGCGGCCTCTCTGGCAGCGATGTCCTGCGGCAGGTTATCCATGCGGAACATCTTTTGCACCAGTACGAAGAATAGCGGAACGAAGAAGATGGCCAGGAAGGTGGCGGAAAGAACGCCCCCGATCAAACCGGTGCCGATCGCATGTTGCGAAGCGGAACCGGCCGAATTGGCCAGGGCCAGCGGCAGAATGCCGAAAGTGAAGGCCAGAGACGTCATGATGATCGGACGCAAACGAATGCGAACGGCTTCCAGGGTGGCGTCGAGTAGGGTACGGCCTTCCTCGTGCAGAATCTTGGCAAATTCGACGATCAGGATGGCGTTCTTGGCCGACAGCCCCATGGTGGCGAGCAGGCCGACCTGGAAATAGATGTCGTTATCGAGGCCGCGGAACCAGGTCGCCAACATGGCGCCGAAAACGCCCAGCGGCACGACGAGAATGACGGCGAACGGGATCGACCAGCTTTCATAGAGCGCTGCCAGCAGCAGGAAGACAACGAGGATGGACAGGGCGTAGAGGGCCGGGGCCTGCTGGCCGGATTCCTTTTCCTGAAGGGAGATGCCTGTCCATTCAAAGCCGATGCCGGCCGGAAGCTGCCCAGACAGTTCCTCCATCTTGTCCATGGCCTTGCCGTTGGACTGGCCGGTGGCGGCAGTGCCCTGGATTTCCATCGATCCGGCGCCGTTATAACGCTGGAGCTGCGGCGGACCGAAGGTCCAGCGCGACGAACCAATGGCTGAGAAGGGCACCATGGTGCCGGTGTTGTTGCGCAGGAACCAGCGGTTGATGTCTTCGGGCTGGCTGCGGAACTGAGCGTCACCCTGAATATAGACGCGCTTGATACGGCCGCGGTCGAGGAAGTCGTTGACATAGGTGCCACCCAGTGCGGTGCCGAGCAGGGAGTTGATGTCGGACACCGCGACGCCCATGGCGCCGGCGCGGGTATTGTCGATGTCGAGCTTGAGCTGCGGCGTATCGTCCTGGATATTGGCGCGCACGTTGGACAGCAGCGGCTCCTTGGCGGACAGGGCGACAAGCTGGTCGCGTGCATCCGACAAAGCCACATGGCCGACGCCGCCGACGTCCTTGAGTTGCAGGTCGAAGCCGGACGCATTGCCCAATTCGCGCACGGCCGGCGGGATGGTCGGGAAGACGCGAGCGGTGTGGATCTTCGAGAACTTCTTGTTGACGCGGTCGACGAGGGCGAAAACCTTCATGTCATCGCTGTGGCGCAGCTTGAAATCCTTGAGGCGGACGAAAGCCATGCCCTGGTTTCCGCCGGCGCCGGCGCCACCGAAACCGGCGACGGTAAAGACGTAATCGACGGCGGGATCTTTCTGATAGATTCCCTGAACCTGTTTCAGCATGGCGACCGTCTTGTCGGTGGTGGAGCCGACCGGCATCTGAATCTGGGTTGTCAGCGCGCCCTGGTCTTCGTCGGGCAGGAAGGAGGTCGGCAAGGTCATGGCCAGGCCGACGACGGCGGCGATGATGCCGGCATAAACCAGCATGAACATGCCGGGCTTGCGGATGATGCCCTTTACGGACTTCTGGTAGCGGTGAGCGAAGACCTGGAAGCCGCGGTTGAAACCGCTCAGCAGGCCCTTGACCTTGACGTCTTCTTCCACTTCGCCTTCGGGCGCGACATTGATGCCTTCATGTGCTTTCGGGCGCTTCAGCAAGGTAGCGCACAACGGCGGGGTCAGGACGAGGGCGACGATGACGGACAGGGCCATGGCCGAGACGAGCGTGACCGAGAACTGGCGATAGATGATGCCCTGCGTGCCGCCGAAGAAGGCCATGGGCACGAACATCGCAGCCAGCACGGAGGCGACGCCGATCAGAGCGCCGGTGATCTCATCCATCGATTTTTGCGTTGCTTCAAGCGGGCCGAGGCCTTCTTCGTGCATGACGCGCTCGACGTTTTCGACAACAACGATAGCGTCATCGACCAGCAGGCCGATGGCCAGCACCAGCCCGAACATGGTCAGTGTATTGATCGAGTAACCGAAGACGGCGAGGATGCCGAAAGTGCCCAGCAAAACCACCGGAACGGCGATAGCCGGGATCAGGGTGGCGCGCCAGTTTTGCAGGAAAACGAACATGATGATGAAGACAAGCGCGATGGCTTCAACGAGAGTCTTCACCACGTCTTCGATCGACAGTTTGACGAAATCAGTCGCGTCGCTGGGGATGGCGTATTTGACGCCGGCCGGGAAGGAAGGCTGGAGTTCCTTGATCTTGGCCTTGACCAGATCGGCAGTCTTCAACGCGTTGGCGCCGGTCGCCAAGGTGATCTGCATACCCGATGCCGTATGGCCGTTCAGGCGCGCGATATTGCCATAGGATTGTGGGCCAAGCTCGACGCGCGCCACGTCCTTGAGATAGACCGGCGTGCCGGCGGTGTTGTTCTTGACGATGATGTTTTCGAACTGCGCCGGCGTCTGGAGCTGCGACTGCGCCGTGATAGTGGCGTTCAGGGCGGTGTCGGGCGCGACCGGATCAGCGCCGATGCTGCCGGCGGACACCTGGGTGTTCTGAGCTTCGACGGCATTGGTGACGTCGTTTGGCGTCAGGTTGAAGCTGGCCAGCTTGTCGGCATTGAGCCAGATACGCATCGCGTATTGCGAACCGAAAACGCGGGTATCGCCGACCCCCTGAATACGCGAAATCGGATCGTTCATATTCGAGGCGACCCAGTCGCCCAAGTCGGCGTTCGAGAGACTGTCATCATCGGTATAGAGGGCGATGGCCATCAGGGTCGAGCCGGACGCCTTGTTGACGCGCAAGCCTTGCGTCTGGACATCCTGCGGCAGGCGGCGAACCACGGAATTGGCCTGGTTCTGTACCTGAACCTGGGCGAAATCCGGATCGGTACCGGCTTCGAAAACCAGGGTCACCGAACCGGAGCCGGTGGAAGAGGTCGAGGTCATGTATTTCAGGCCGTCGAGCCCGGTCATGCCCTGCTCGATGACCTGGGTGACCGAATCCTCGACCACCTTGGCCGAAGCGCCGGTATAGTTCGCCGAAACCGTCACCTGCGGCAGGGCGATCTTGGGATACTGCTCGATCGGCAGGGTGAAGATGGCCAGGATACCGGCCAGCATGATAACGATGGCGATAACCCATGCGAAGATGGGACGGACAATGAAGAAACGCGACAACATGGGTTATTGCTCCGTCGCGGGGGACTCAGCCGCCGCAGCGGGCTTGACCGGCGTGGCCTTGATGTCGCCCTTGTCCTTCAGCTTCATGGCGCCTTCGGAGATCACCTTGTCGCCGGTATTGAGGCCATTCAGCACCTGCCACTGGGTGCCCTGCATCTGGCCCAGGGTAATGACCTGCTTGTGGGCCTTGTTGTCAGCGCCGGCCAGCAACACGCTGGCGCCGCCCTTGGGATCTAGCACCACGGCGCCTTGCGGAATCAGGATGGCCTGGGAGACCGTGCCCTTGACGATGCGGGCGTTCACGAACATGCCGGGCAGAAGCAGGCCTTCCGGATTGGCGAAAACGGCGCGCAGGCTGACCGAGCCGGTAGCGGGATCGACCGTGACATCGGAAAATTCCAGGCGGCCGGTGAGGGGGTATTTCGAACCGTCATCGAGTGTCAGGGTGACGTCGGCATGATCCGGCGCACCGAGCTCGCCCGACATCAGGGCGCGCTTGAGCTTCAGCATGTCGGAAGCCGACTGGGTGATGTCGACATAGATCTTGGAAAGATCCTGAACCGTCGCCAGCGCGTTCGTCTGGTTGGCGGTGACCAGCGCGCCCGGCGTGACCGTCGACTTGCCGACCTGACCGGAGATCGGCGAGACGACCTTGGTGTAGTTCAGGTTGATGCTGGCGGTCTGAACGTCGGCTTTTTGCAGGGCGAGCGTGGCGGCGGCGGTTTTCTGCGCCGTCTGCGCGTCGTCGTAATCCTGCTGGCTGATGGCTTTGAGGCCGATGAGCTGCTTGTAGCGATCGGCCTTTTGTTTGGCGGAGTCGAAATTGGCCTGGGCCTGGGCCTGTTGCGCCAGAGCGCTGTCATAGGCGGCCTGGTAAGTGGCCGGATCGATCTGGTAAAGGGACTGGCCGGCCGTAACCTGGCCGCCTTCGGTGAACAGCCGCGCCTTGATGATACCGCCGACCTGCGGGCGCACATCCGAAACGAGGAAGGCCGAAGTGCGGCCCGAAAGCTCCTGGGTGACGTTGAGGGGCTCTGCCTTGACCACGACATACCCGACGGTCGTCGCGCCCTTGCCCTTGGGGGCATCGTCCTTCTTGGCGCAGCCGGACAGGCATAATGCACCTATAAAAAGAGCCGACATCACAGTGGGGGTAAGTTTTATCATCAGGAGCCTCGTTATATGCCTTGTCCTAAACGTCAAAGGAGTCGATTTCCGGCGGTGCTGACTAAAAACGCTTAAAATAATACGGAAATATGATCATGGGACAGATCGGACATGTCGCCATAAAGCGACAAGGTGACATCTGCAAGACGATTAGGTGCCGATTGACATGGTTTATGACACAAGCCAAATGCTAGGTAACGGACCTTGTAATCGGCGAACTATATTGCGAGTGAGGCCAATGCACGGACACAGGCTATGCAAGGATTGACCTGAAACCAGAGCATCAGAGCCGACCTGGCAACAGATAATAGCCGGGCAGGTTTCGATTAACGGTATCACTATGCGGTGACGGTGCTAGCGCCTGGAGAAGAACATAACTCTCATGATAAATATCGACCTGTTTTCCGAGAACGGTAGAGATGCCGGTGCCCATCCTGGTGAAGCGGGGTTTGTCGTCACGGAACCCTGGGGCGTGTATATCTTGCCTGACGTAGAGCTCCCGCAAGGCTGGTATGAGCTAAGATCCGGTTCTGGAAATGGTTTGCTTCTGAAACTCGATGAGGTCGAAACCTTTCTCACAATTGAGCTTCATGTACGGTCGGCGAGTCCTGTCTACGTACACTTAAGTGGCGGCAGATACCGCATGTCCGTCCTGGCTGGCAGGCCTGGGGTCTATAGTATGCCGGCAAGCACTTTTCGTATGCTTAACGTCGTCGACTGGTGCCGTTTATTGTCCGGGCGGCTCGTCCAGGCGCTGCGCGGTGGGGTATCACTGAAAAGGATTGCTGCTTTTGTAAAACGAGCCATGTCCAAGGGGCAAACCTATGGCGTCCGGGCAAATTCTGAGGAGAAGAGGGGGATGAATATCCATGATTTGGAAAGATCCGGATACTCATTGAATGCTGTGACGCGCCTCAGCCAGGTTGCCGACGGGCCTGTTTTTTTAATTGTTGGCCAAGATGGATGCACTGTTTCGGAAGGCGCATATTCAGAACAGATTTATCGCCGGTTTACCCTGGATGTCGGCGCGAGACATGACTTCGTGGTGACGCTTGATCCATCAGAGTGTTTGCTGCCAGACGGGCTTCTGCTCCTGGCGGAACACATTTCCAGGCACCCGGACTCTAAAATAATCGTGATGGATCGCTTGGAAGAGGGGAGGCCTACGGTACGGGTTGCGTGGGATCCCGTGATGTATGCGATGGGACATTTACCGACGCCGTTTGCTGTCGCTCATGGTTTTGAGTGCGACATTAATTTTGGCAACCAGTCGATGCTCTCTATTGTTGATGTGCCTGTATCGGAAGCTGACGTTGCGGGCAGGGAACCGGCGTCCGTGCCGGCGAAAGCCGTCGTCCGGCCGGGATGTAGCATTATCATACCTACACGCGATAATGCTCAGCTATTGGCGGGATGTCTGAGCGGTTTGTTTGAAAATACAGATTGGCCGCATGAAGTCATTATTGTTGATAATGGCTCGGTGGAGGACGAAACTTTTGCCCTATTTGAAATGTACAAACCAAAGGGGTTAAAAATTCTGCCTTGCGATTTCCCATTCAATTTTTCTACACTCTGTAACGAAGGAGCTGCGGCAGCAGAGCATGCGTACCTGGTTTTCCTTAACAATGACGTGGTGCTGCACCGTCCTGACTGGCTGGCCGAAATGATGGCCTTTGCCACTCTTGCACCCGTAGGGGCGGTCGGGGCCAGGTTGCTTTACCCAGATAACAGGTTGCAGCATGGCGGTGTTATGCTTGGGCTGACGCAAATGTGCGGACATCTTTGGCGTGGCCTGGCGCGTGAAGCCCAGGATGCCTTTCCACAGTTATCACAAAGTTCATTGCGCAGTGCGGTTACCGGTGCTTGCTTATGTGTGTCCCGGCTAAAGTTCGATGGCGTGGGAGGATTCGACGAACAATTATTCCCCGTAACACTCAATGATGTTGATTTATGCCTGAAATTTTTAGATAGAGGTTTCTTCAACATATATGCTGCACATGCGGAGGCTTATCACCTTGAAAGTGAAAGCCGGGGAGCCGACGAAACGCCAGAAAAAAAGCTGAGACGGCAAAAAGAATTGAATGCATTTTTTGCAAAATGGGGAATGCCGACGGACCCGTGGATGTCCAGGAACATTTCTCGGGCGAGCGAAATCTT
>FSVH01000153.1_pt1 | contig 45107 bp, 45 predicted proteins | sample 1637631 | NCBI WGS metagenome assembly FSVH01 (sample SAMEA3914814, study PRJEB12502) | metagenome | biome: forest; material: soil | place: USA | collected 2011-09-16 | depth 0.1 m | reverse complement strand
GGGGGCGGGATGGTGGCGCTCATGAGACTGGATACCTTGCGGGAGACGGTTGCTGATCCTTAAAACAAACCGCCTTGCCTCGTCAATTGAACTGTGAAACCTTCGACGCATGAAACAGACCAAAGACGCAGGAAGCAAGCTCGGCTCCATCCTTGGCGGATCGATCGGCAATCTGGTCGAATGGTACGACTGGTACGCCTATTCGGCCTTTACGCTCTATTTCTCCAAGGCCTTCTTTCCCAATTCGAGCCCGACGGCACAATTGCTCAATACAGCGGCCATCTTCGCGGTGGGCTTCTTCATGCGGCCGATCGGTGGCTGGCTGCTTGGCTGGTACGCCGATCGTTATGGCCGCAAGTCCGGCCTGACTTTCTCCATTCTTTTGATGTGCGCCGGTTCGCTGATCATCGCCATCACGCCGAGCTACGCCACGATTGGCATCGCCGCGCCGGCCCTGCTGTTGCTGGCGCGGCTGCTGCAAGGTTTGAGCGTTGGCGGCGAATACGGCGCCAGCGCCACGTATCTGTCGGAAATGGCCGGTAAGACCCATCGCGGGTTCTGGTCGAGCTTCCAGTATGTCACCCTGATCATGGGGCAACTGATCGCGCTCGGTGTGCTGATCCTGTTGCAAAAATGGCTGCTGACCCACGAACAGCTTGAGGCCTGGGGCTGGCGGATTCCGTTTGTGATCGGGGCGCTGCTGGCGCTCGCCGCCTTGTTTATCCGCCGTCATATCGCCGAGACGGCATCTTTTGCGGAAGGCCGCAAATTCGCCGGCAACCGCACGCTGACCCTGCTGAAAGAGCATCCCTGGCAGGCGTTGCAGGTGATAGGCCTGACCATGGGCGGCACGGTCGCCTTCTATACCTACACCACCTATATGCAGAAATTCCTGGTCAATACCGCCGGCTGGACCAAGACTGAGGCGACGAACCTGTCGGCCCTGACCCTGTTTCTCTACATGCTGGCCCAGCCGTTTTTCGGCGCGCTGTCCGACCGTATCGGCCGACGCCCGCTGCTGATCGGCTTCGGCGTGCTGGGGGTGATCTTCACCGTGCCGATCATGACGGCTCTGGCGCATACCCAGAGCTTCTGGCCGGCCTTCGGGCTGGTCATGGCGGCACTGATTATCGTCAGCGGCTATACCTCGATCAATGCCGTGGTGAAGGCGGAACTCTTCCCGTCCCATGTCCGTGCGCTTGGCGTGGCTCTGCCATATGCGGTGGCCGTGTCGGTCTTTGGCGGTTCGGCGGAATATGTCGCCCTGTGGCTTAAACAGGCGGGCGTCGAACAGAGCTTCTTCTGGTACGTCACCGCCTGCATCGGCATATCCTTGCTGGTCTATCTCTTCACGGCGGATACAAAGGCGAAGACAGCCTTCCATCCGGATGAAGGTTAGTTCTGCTTGGCTGGTTCGATAATGCGAAATTCGCCGCTCAGATGCATGAGGCTCATCAGGTAGACCATGCCATCGAAATAGCGTTGCTCGCCGGCCGGCACCGGCGTGTTCCATAGCTCTTTCAGGAAGGCATCCGAGACCATGCCGGGTGTCGCGGCCAGGCTGCCGACGGCGGTGGCCGCCACCATGCCGGTGGAATGGCGGTCGGACATCGGCTTGCCGTCCAGCGTGTAACGGTCGGCGAAGGTGCCGATACCCTGACCATAGAGGAAGGTCTGGATATGGTCGCTGCGGGTTTTCGCCCGCGCATCCTTGCCCCACCAGCTGTAATCGACTGACCAGTTGCTGGCCGTGCGCCAGCTGTCATAGGCGAACTGGCTTGGCTTGCCGTCCCAGCCCATGGCCGGCTGGCCATCAAAGGTGCTGCGGTCTGGCGCCAGACCTGTTTTCGCATCGGCGACCGTCTCGAAGAAATCGCGGCTGACAGTGGCGGCTTTGGCCCAGAAAGCGCGATCCTCGGTCGGTCCCCAGCGCGACCACAGTTCATAGAAGGCCGGCAAGTGGTAGGAGGCGTCGGTACCGGGAATGCTGGTTTCGGGCACGAAGCGGATCATGGCGTGGGCTTCATCGACCATCGGGCCGACGGTCACGGAATGCGGCGCGTGACTGGGATGATAGGGCGGCCATGGCTTGCCGGCTTTCAGTGCCTCAGCTTGCGCCGTCCGGTTATTGGGGCTTGGCCACGGCATGTCAGGCTCGACAAACGGCGGATCATTGGGGTGAATGCGGAACGGCGTCGTGGCGGTCTTGACCGGGTGATGGCGCATGCCGCTCAGGATCTTGTCGGCCTCGGCCTGATAATTATAGATGCCTTTCCCATTGCCCCAGCGGTGGGCGGCGAAATAGAGCGCCATGGCGTAATATTCCTCGCCATCCGGCGCGGCTCCGACCGCGCGCGCCGAACCATCCGTGCCCATCGACCAGGCGAAATAGCCCAGTGACGGATTTTCCGGATCGGTAGTCAGCATGTAGGTCTTCGACCAGTTCCACAGAGCGTCGAATTCGCGCTTCTTGCCCAGTTGCACGGCGATCATCATGCCGTAGCTCATGCCTTCCGAGCGGGCGTCATTATTGGCCCAGTCGGTGACATAGGCGAGGGTGCCGTTGGCATTGGCGCCGGTCTCGAAATAGATGCGCTGTTCCTGGCCGTCGCCATGGAACAATTGCTGGAAGGTCTGTTCGATCCTTTGCGCGGTTTCGGCCCGACTGTGGCCCAGCCGTTCGGCGAACAGATTGTGGTAATTGCCTGTCTTGTAAGCGCCGGCACCATCAGACGTCGCTGCCGTCATAGAGGTGACCGGCGGTTTCGCCGATACGGGCATGGCCAGAGCCAACATGATAGCGGTAACATTTGAGATCAGTAAAAGGCGTTTTTTCATGTCGGTTATCTTCCTGATCAAGTTGCGCGGTGCTGGAGTATGGTCTCCATTTCAGCCGCGCTGATGTGTTTCCTTGCACCTACATGGCATGCAATTGCGCTCAGGAAAAGAGTTGACCGCAAAACGACGCCCTCTCCGAAACTGGGGGGAACGGAGAGGGCGTCACAAACCGGCGCTTATATTTTTACTTATGCCGGATTTTATTCGTAGCCATGGGCGGCTTCGTTGATGACCAGTGACGGCATCTTCGAGAAGTCGACCGCGACCGGACGGGCGGCCTGCGACTGGAAGGTCTTGAGCGCATGGTCGAGGCGGCGCATGGTCTCACGCGTGGCTTCGCTATTGGCGTCGAGGTTCAGCGGCGACAGGCAGTAGGCGATGATCGCCTCACGATTGCTGGTTTCCATTGTCGTATCTCCTATTCAGCGGCGGCGACAAACTGCGCCGTTTCGGTTGAGGCCTTCATGGCCGTGGTGGAGGATTGTCCATTGCTGATCGTCAGTGCGACCTTGTCGAAATAGCCGGTGCCGACTTCGCGCTGATGGCGGGTGGCGGTATAGCCGGCCGCTTCATTGGCGAATTCGCGCTGTTGCAACTCGGAATAGGCCGCCATGCCGCGATCGCGGTAACCGTCGGCCAGTTCGAACATGGCGTTGTTGAGCGAGTGGAAGCCCGCCAGGGTGACGAACTGGAACTTGTAGCCCATGGCGCCGAGTTCGCGCTGGTATCTGGCGATGGTGGCGTCATCCAGCTTGGCCTTCCAGTTGAAAGACGGCGAGCAGTTATAGGCCAGCAGTTTGCCGGGGTGGACCTTGTGGACGGCTTCGGCAAACTTGCGAGCGTCTTCCAGATCGGGGTGCGAGGTTTCCCACCACAGCAGGTCGGCGACCTTGGCATAGGCCAGTCCGCGGGCGATGCAGTGATCGAGGCCGGTGCCGGGTTTCAGGCGGAAGAAGCCTTCGACCGTGCGGTTATCGCGCTCGATGAACGGATGATCGCGCTCATCGACATCGGAGGTGATCAGTTGCGCGCTTTCCGCATCGGTGCGGGCGACAACGAGGGTCGGCGTGCCCATGACATCGGCGGCGAGACGGGCCGAGGTCAGGGCGCGTTCGTGGGCCTGGGTCGGGATCAGGACCTTGCCGCCGAGGTGGCCGCACTTCTTTTCCGAGGCCAGTTGATCCTCGAAATGGACGCCGGCAGCACCCGCTTCGATAAAGGCCTTCATGATCTCGAAACAGTTCAATGGCCCACCGAAACCGGCTTCGGCATCGGCAACGATCGGCGCGAACCAGTCACGCTTGGCGCCACCTTCCGAGTGCTCGATCTGGTCGGCGCGTTGCAGGGTCTTGTTGATGCGCTTGCATAGTTCGGGCGCGGCATTGGCCGGATAAAGCGACTGATCAGGATACATGGAGGAGGCGGTGTTGCTGTCGGCCGCGACCTGCCAGCCGGACAGATAGATGGCCTTCAGGCCGGCACGAACCATCTGCATGGCCTGGTTGCCGGTCATGGCGCCCAGCGAATTGATGAAGGGCTCCGAATGCAGCAGTTCCCACAGCTTGTTGGCGCCGCGTTCGGCGAGGGTATGCTGGATGGGGAACGAACCGCGCAAGCGCAGGACGTCTTCGGGTGAATAGGGTCGCTCGATGCCGTCAAAACGGCCTTTGGGCGCGGAAGGGACTAAATCCTGGAAGGTGGTCATGATTGTTATCCTTGGGGAGCCGGAGGTTGGATGGATGTGGTGGCAGAAGTGGGGGAATGGGCTGAGCGAAGTCTGGCGGCCATGAGAGTGCCGGGAGCGAACAGCCCCAAAGACGCGGCATAGATCGACACCATGTCCCAGGGAGTCGGGATGGACTGAGTGGGTTCTGGTATTTGTGTCATATTATGTCTCCGTATTTGGCTATATGTCCGCCGTGTATCTTAAGACATAAAGCGCTTATATTTAAGGGAAATATAGGGGTTTCGCGGTACAAATGGCGTCATTTGGAAAATTGTGACATTGTGTTATTTGTAAATTTATGACAAATTCTGAGTAAGGAGATGCACATGGCTGATCTGGATCGCAAACTCTTCCTCGGCGGGCGGCTGAAGCGACTGCGCTATGATCTCAGCCTGACTCAAACCCAGATGGCGGCCGATCTCGGGGTCTCGGCCTCCTATCTCAACCATCTCGAACGCAACCAGCGACCGGTAACGGCGCAGGTGCTGCTCAAGCTGGCGGCGACCTATGATCTCGATCTGCGCACCTTCACCGATGACTCGGAACCCGCTGGCGAGGCCGATCTGGTCGAGATCTTCGCCGATCCGCTGTTCAAGGATTTGCACCTGCCGCGCCGGGAAATCTCCGAACTGGTGGCCTCATCGCCCATGGCCGCCGAAGCCGTGACGCGGCTCTATCGCGCCTATACCGAACGCCGCAAGCGCGATGCTTTGGTGGCAGCCCCGGAGGACACCGAGCAATCGCCGACCGACTGGGTGCGCGACCAGATACAGTCGCATCACAACTTCTTCGCCGAACTCGACGAACTGGGCGAGCGGCTTTTTACGGCACTCGGTGGCGATGCCCATACGCTCGAAGAGGCGGCGTTGAAGCGACTGAAAGATCAGTACGGCATCGAAATGCGCCTGATGCCGGCGCAGGTGATGATGATGTACCAGCGCCGCTATGATCCGCACCGCCGTCGCCTGATGATCTCGGAAACGCTCGGCGGCTCGTCGCGGCGTTTCGCCCTCATCTACCAACTGGCACTCAGCGAATATGGCGCGGAGGTCAATGCGCTGGTCGAGAAGGTGAAGGCGCCCGACCTGACCACGGCCCGGCTTTACAAAATTGCCCTGCTGAACACACTCACCGCCGCCACCCTGATGCCCTATGGCCGTTTCCTTAATGAGGCTGAGGGTAATGCGTATGATATCGAGCTTTTGCGGGCGCCGTTTGAAGTCTCTTATGAGCAGGCGGCCCAGCGCCTGACCACGCTCTCCCGTCCCGGCAGCCGCGGCGTGCCCTTCTTCCTGATGCGGATCGATTCCGCCGGCAATGTCTCGAAACGCTTTGCCGCCGGACATTTCCCGTTTTCCCGATATGGCGGCGCCTGCCCGCGCTGGAATATCCATCAGGCTTTCCAGACGCCCGGCCGGATTATCACCCAGGTGATCGAAACGCCGGATGGCCTGCGCTATTTCACTGTCTCCCGCACGCTGGACCGGGCGTTGAATGCTTATGCTGACGGTGCCTATTCGCAGCAGGCGATCGGTCTCGGTTGCGAACTGAAATATGCTGAGAAACTGATCTATGCGCGCGGGCTTGATCTCGTCCAGCCGAATGCTGTCGAGACCGGGCCAATGTGCCGGCTGTGCGAACGGCCCAATTGTCGCGAACGCGCCGCGCCGCCAGCCGTCAAGGCGCTGGTCATCGACGAATGGATCAAGGGCGTGACGGCTTTTCCGTTCTGAAGGGCAGGGTCGCATTCTTTTTGAAAGGGATGGCCCTGCTCCCGCAACTTTACAGCGCTTCACAAACCGCTTACGTCTTGAGATGAAGGAGACATCATGGCCATTTCTTCTATGAAGACGGGCGCCACGCTGAAAGACATCGCACGCGAAGCCAATGTGTCGATCGCCTCGGCGTCGCGCGCCATCAATGGTCTGGATAATGTCGCCGACGACGTGAAGCAGCGCGTGCTGGAGATCGCCAAACGCCTGCGTTATGTGCCGCACGGCGGGGCGCGCTCGCTGGTCATGTCACGCACCAATACCATCGGTGTGCTTTTGCCCGATATCTATGGCGAGTTCTTTGCCGAGATCATTCGCGGTATCGATGTGGCGGCGCGGGCGCGCGGTCTGCATCTGCTGGTCTCCGGCTCGCACGGCAATCCTGACGAGGCGCTCAATATCATGCGCGCCATGGGCGGCCGGGTCGATGGCCTGCTGGTCATGTCACCTTTCGTCGAGTCACGCGACCTGGCGGCCGTCCTGCCGCTGAATCTGCCGGTGGTGACGATCGCCAGTCGCATCGGTGCCGACCAGGGCTCGATCAGCGTCGATAATTTCGGCGGCGGCGTCACGGCGGCGGATCACCTGCGCGAACAGGGTTGCCGGCGCCTTGCCCATATTTCCGGTCCGTCACGTAATTTCGAGGCCCAGGAACGCCGCCGGGGCTTTCTGTCAATATTCGATGGTGAGGCGCCACCGGTGTTCGAGGGGGATTTCACCGAGGAATCCGGCTATCGCGGCGCCAAGGCCTTCCTGGCACTGGATGAGCGTCCGGACGGTATCTTCGCGGCCAACGACATGATGGCGGTGGGTTGTCTGCTGGCCCTGCGCGAGGCGGGGTTTCGGGTGCCGGAAGACGTGGCTGTGGTCGGTTTTGACGATATTCCGATCGCGCGCTTTACCTCGCCGCCGCTGACCACCCTTCGCGTCGGGATTTTCGATCTCGGCCGGCGCGGCCTGGAGATGCTGGTAGCGGCGCTGGAGGGGGCGGACGGGACGGCGAGCGAAGGCATTATAATCGCGCCGGAACTGGTGATGCGCGACAGTTCGCGCCACAAATAAGGATAATCGCATTTTTGCGGTTGAGTGCGCGGGCGGTTTCGCTTAGGTAGCTCTGGTCCCTTTAGCGGCACCCGTAGCTCAGCTGGATAGAGTGCTGCCCTCCGAAGGCAGAGGTCACAGGTTCGAATCCTGTCGGGTGCGCCACTTTCATAATACTGTGTTGTTTCTCACAGAAAACGACTTCGGTTCCCGCTAGAAATTAAATAAAAACAATTAGTTATGTGATTTTCTGTGAGAATGACATTCCGAAAATATCTCATTAAAACCGCCTCCTTTTTATCTATATAAATCATATAGTTACTCAGACGGTAGACCTCATGCGTGGCGGTCTTAATGACCGCCACGGCGCTTAGCCCCTAAGCTAAGAATCAAAAACGCGCCTCGAACGATGTTCGACGCGCCCCAAGTTTCAATTTCAAATGGTTATGCCGCTATTTCGAAATGGCTATTTAAAAATGGCGTAGTCATCACGTGATCCCGATGCCAAATTTTCATTTTGACTGTACTGCAAATATACTCAATTTTGTATTTTTTGGCTCGCGCATAGAACGCCCTTGCTGACAGATCAAATACGTGCGGCGCTTCGTTGGTCATAAAAAACCGTTGCCGAAATTCGACGAGATCTGCCAGTGTGATCCGAAGCGCTCCCGACTCAGCCGGTGCTGAACAAATCAATTTTAGCCCGAGCTCTGCCGTGTCCCATGGAATATCGAGCAACTCAGCCGCACCACCAATTGACAACGGCGAGTCCATTTTTGGCGCCCGAACTGGAAGGGTCGCTAAGAAAGTAGCGGCAGAGTCTTCGTCAATCATGCAGTCTATCAAGGGAAAGACCTCACTTATCGGGATAACGGTGCCGGTCATGATCGCGCTTAACAGGCCTGCCCAATCCTGTGGGTGAAAGCGATAGGCCATCGCGTGACGGATAGAAACTGTCGGCGAAGAAGAAACGCGCCGGGCGGATCGCAACAAATCAGCAAACGCTTCGGCAGACTCCTTTGTGAAGAGCTCTTCGCGACCGAGGGTACTCGGCACGATACGCGCGAGGCGCTCGATTGAGATGTTCTACCACTCGATGAATGCCGCCTATCAAGAGCCGATCTGGCGCCGAATAACCCCTCACGCTTTTGGTCATGATGGCTTGCGTTGGCATGTACGGGCGCGTTGTCATCGCGATGGCGAATACAAGGATTTCATTCTGTCGAGATGTCGCGATTTACGCAATGAAGATGCTGGCGAAGGCACACCGCAGGATGACGTGATGTGGCAGCAGATGTTCGATGTCGAACTTATCCCCAACCCAGAGCTGACGGCCAGCCAGCAAAACACCATTGCCCTTGACTACAACATGCTGGACGGCAAGGTGGTGATCCCGGTTCGCCGCGCTCTGCTCTACTATTTCGAGAAACGGTTGAGATTAGATGTGGCGCCTGGGCAAGACCTGTCAAGGGAAAGGCCCATCGTTGTCGCCAATTGGAGCGACTTCCAAAAAGCCCGCCCGAAGGCATGGTGATTGTCATGCAAAAGAGCGGAAAAAAAGAATACATGATTACACGGCATTGACAATCCCGATGTGAGCTATCGTGACAGCCTGGCTCAGGAACACGGCGCCGATGCCGGCACATACTCGCTGATCCTCGCCAACCCACCTTTCGCCGGCTCGCTTGATTACGAAGTGACGGCCAAGGACTTGCAGGCCATCGTCAAGACAAAAAAGACCGAACTGCTATTCCTGGCGCTGTTTTTGCGCCTGCTGAAGACCGGCGGTCGGGCGGCGGTAATCGTGCCCGATGGCGTGCTGTTCGGCTCGTCGAAAGCGCACCAGGAACTGCGCCGCATGCTGGTCGAGGACCATAAGCTTGATGCCGTGATCAAGCTGCCGTCGGGCGTATTCCGGCCCTATGCCGGGGTATCGACCGCCATCCTTTTGTTCACTAAGACCGGCGTCGGCGGCACCGATAAGGTCTGGTTCTATGATGTGCAGGCGGATGGCCTGTCTCTGGATGACAAGCGCGCCGACCTTTTGCCGCCGGATAAGCAGGGGCCGAAAGCGGTGCTAGCCGAAGGCGAGCACGCTAAGAACAATCTGCCCGACGTGGTAGCGCGCTGGCTGGTAAAAGACGGCAGCGAGACCGAACGGCCACGCACGGCGCAAAGCTTCTGTGTGCCCAAGGCCGAGATCGCCGCCGCCAATTACGACCTGTCGCTTAACCGCTACAAACTGGTCGAACACGAAGAACAGCACCACGAAAGCCGAAGGATATCATCGCTGAACTGAAAGCGCTGGAAGCCGAGATCAGCGATGGCATCGCCAAGCTGGAGGCGATGCTGGGATGAATGCATGGTCAATCGTTGCACTGAAAGATTGCGCCAGAATCGTCGGAGGTGGGACGCCTAAGAGTGACGTATCCACATACTGGGGTGGCGAGATTGCATGGGCCACTCCAAGGGACCTTTCGGACCTTGACGGCAAAATCATCTCAGACAGACAAGCCGTTTTCTACGAGATGTTTGGTAGAGTGACGACTTATTCGACTTTAGGCGATCTAATATCAAAAATCGAAAGTGGAAAAAGCATTGTTGGCATTGATGAAAATCTTCCCAATGGATTTAACGTATTAAAAATAAGCGCTGTCAGCAGAAATGGATTCAGAAGTGGTGAGTTGAAGCCACTGCCCGAAGGGTACATGCCGCCGAAAGCGCACATGCTTAAGGACGGTGATTTGATATTTTCCAGGGCAAACACTGCCGAATTGGTGGGACTCGCCTGCATTGCTGATAAAGCACCGCTAAACACGGCGCTTCCAGATAAGTTGTGGCGCCTTGTTCTGGCTCTGGATGCATGCGTTACAGAAGAGTTTCTCAAGTATTACGTTGCATATAAAGCGGAAACTAATTTCGTTGACGCGGTTCCGCAAGCTAGAGGACTGAGACTGCATCTGAATATGTCCGTTAATGATATCCACGATCCAAGGGGACTTTGCCGCGACGTTATGCGGGGAAAAACTTCAGGATGGCCGCCGGGAAATTACGAAAAAGTTGACCATTAGAGCCTTTGTCCAGCTTCTTTAAAACGGCAATATTCTCGCAATGGACCGCTTCTGTATGCAAAAGTTCGGCGCCAAAATGCTCACAAGCCCATTTGGCCATGTGTTCAAAAGTTTCAGTCGTCCAGGTGTGATAGTGGGCATCCGCTTTTACCGCCATAAGAAGAGATAGCCGAGCGTCCATCTTTTCTTCGGGCAGGCATGCGATGTATTTTTCGCACTCATAATAAGCTTCGCGCCTCGTGGGTTCACCGCCCGTTTTGTAGTCCTCTAAAAGATGGTCCCATGTTGTAACCGGCCTGGGCGCATCAAATATATAGCGTTTGTCAGGCAAGGCGAGCATGAAGATCCCGCCCGGCTTAATGACGCGCAGGGCCTGGCCTATCGCTCCGAGCGGGTCTAGTAAATGCTCGATAACATGTGCGGAAAGTACGAAATCGACCGAGTTGTCTGCGATCCCGGCAAATGTCTGAGCATCTAGATTACCGTCCAAAATTGAACCGGCCGTTTCGAAATATTGCTCCAGGGCTTTTTCATCACGAACATCGCCATAAAAGCACTTTACGCCTTCCGGTAAGGGCCAGGGGCGCGTACCGGCGCCTACCTCAATGCCAGATCCCTTGATAAACACCCGCGCCAGCGTGCGTCTCGTAGTGAGAAATTCCAACGCCTCGGGCGGCACATCATACAAAAAGCCGGACGGATGCATAAAAAACAACTCGTATGTGGAAGGGGTGAGGCATTCTGAGCTATAGATTTGCGCAAAAAAAAAAGCAAGAAATTACCATGACAGATGCCTTCGGGAACATAAATGAAGGGCGTAATGGCCGTAATGCGCAACTAATTTACATTCTATGGCTGTAATTAGTGGTTGTTTGTAATCGATTAGGGTTCCGTTAATTATTCTCGCTTTGATTGTGCATTTTCGTGTTAAAGTTGTTAGCGCAACCATGACCCGCGTATTGGGAATAGCTACGGAGCGACCATGTCGAGACCTGTCAGGGCCATGCCGCATATTGTTGATGTTGCCGTCGGGGCCAATATCCGTCAGCGCCGCCGGGCGCTGAAAATATCGCAGGAAGCGCTGGCTGAAGCGATCGACGTCACCTTCCAGCAGGTGCAGAAATATGAACGCGGCGCCAACCGGGTCAGCGCGTCATGCCTGTATGAAATCTGCCGGACACTTAAATGCCATCCGTCGGACCTGATGCCGGCGCCCGACTGGTATCGTGACGAAACGACGCCGAAGTGGATGACGGACGCGCGCGTGCTGCATACTCTGCATCCGCGCCTGTTTGAAACCCTGATCGCCCTGCCGGAAGAGAATTTGCGCCTGCTGGTTACCGGATTGCAGGCGCTGACGGCTGAATTGCCCGCCAAAGACCTCTGCAACCGCCAGCTTATTGTCTGATCGGGTTTGAGTTGATAATGGTTTAAAGGGTGATTTTTTAGCGGTAGCGTTTGCGTCGGTCTTGTTGATGATGGCGGTATGAGACGACATGCCGCCAAAGATCCCGCCTTCGCTTCCGCCATGAAGCTTTTGCGCCAGCGCTCCGGCAAATCGCTGGTCGAGTTGCAGGCTGATGTCGGTGTTTCGGCCCAGGCGATGAGCCGCTGGGAAAACGCCGCCGCCGCCTGGCCGGAAGAGCGGGTGGCGCTCTATCTGCGGGCGGTCGGCGCCAGCGAGGCCGATCTCGACCGTGAGATTTATTCCGTTTCCGAAGATCCGTTCGCGGCGCGTTTCCAGCGCACATCCTCGTGGTGGCAAGGGTTTCCGTCGGAACTGGAAAGCCACATCGTCTCCGACGAAAGCATGGCGCCCTGGTGCGAACCGGGTGAGAAGGTCTTCTTCCAGCGTGGTCGTCAGCCCAAGCGCCTGGAAGGCTGTGTCATCGAGATGAAAAGCGGCGCCGTTCAGGTCCGGCTTTATGAGCGCGAGCGCGATGGCTTTCTTTATTTCAAGCGGATCAATCCTGAAAGCACCGAGCAGGTGTTGCATTCCCAGGTGCTGGCGCTTCATCGCATCCTTTTACGGGGCGATTGACGGCGATTGATTTGGGTGATAATTTAAACTTTATGGTTGAAATTATCCCGGAATTTCCAGTGAGCAAGAACAGGCGTAAAGTGCCGCATGTCGTCGATGTCGCAGTCGGCGCCAGTATTCGCCGGCGGCGACGCGATCTCCGGATTTCACAGGAGGCGCTGGCGGCGGCTGTCAACCTGACCTTCCAGCAGATACAAAAATACGAACGCGGGGCGAACCGTGTCAGCGCCTCGATGCTCTATGAAATCAGCCGGGTGTTGAAATGCGATGCCGGAGATCTGATGCCGCGCGGTGAGTGGTGCGCGGACGTGGCGGGCTCTGGCTGGCTTCATGATGCGCATGCCCTGCATGGCCGGCATCCGCGTCTGTTCGAGCAGCTGCTGAAATGGCCGGAAGAACGGTTGCTCTTGCTGCTTGTCGCTACTCAGGCGTTGCATCCATACCCAATCTACGAATAAATGTGGGGCGAATAGAGGATGGCGCCATCCTGTAATGAAGGTGTATGGGATGCCTGTGGCCTCACTTTTCTACAGGATAATTGCCATGTTGCGATGGGGCGCCTGTGCCGGGCCCGATAATGATAAGGCCGTGAGGGCGGCGCTCACGCATTGCGCAGTCGAGGCGTGAGTCTGCTCAGGTCGTTGCGGCGGCTGGGGCGCATGGCCCGCGCGGGCCTGGGGATCGCGCTCGGTATGCTCGACTACCCGGCTGCCTGGTTCGGCTGGTTCAGGCCGCGCGACGAGCTGGCCGCAGCCGTTGCGGAGCTGTTGCTGGTCGGCTTTTACGGGGCAAGTTCGGCATCGCCTTCAGCGCGGCTGCTGGCCCGGCAGGTGCGTCGGGGTCAGGTCGGGGCGGTCTTCTTCGTCAATCAGAACATCGGCACGGCTGAAGAGGTGGCCGGCCTGCTGCGCCTGTTTCGCAGCGGGACTGTTCGGCCGCTGCTGGCCATCGACCACGAAGGCGGCATCGTCCAGCGGTTGACCGAGGTGCATGGTTTCACGCGCGTGCCGGCGGCCCGGGAGGTCGCGGCCACGATGTCGCCGGTCGAGGCCCGTGCCCTGTATGCCCTGGCAGGACGCGAGCTGGCCGCGTTGGGATTCAACATCAATTTCGGTCCGGTGCTGGATGTCGATGAGCCGGGCAATCCGGCGATCGGGGTCTTCGGGCGCGCTTACGACACCGTTCCCGAACGCATTGCAGCCTATGGACAAGCCTTTATAGAGGGTTTTGCGAGCGCGGGCATCCTCTGCGTGGCCAAGCACTTTCCCGGTCATGGCCGTGCGGTGGGTGACAGCCACAAAGGTGCGGCGGATATCTCCGCGACCTGGACGGAGGCGGAACTGGAACCATTCGCGCGCCTGATAGCTTCGCCGAATACGCCGCCCATGGTGATGACCGGCCATCTCCGGCTCGACTCAATGGCACCGGATGGCCGGCCGGCAACCGTTTCCGTGCCCATCGTGACCGGCTTGCTGCGTCAGCGCCTGGGGTATCGGGGCGTTGTCGTGACGGACGATCTCGACATGGGTGCCGTCAGCCGCCTCATGAGCCGAAAGGACGCCGTGGTGCAGGCGCTTGTCGCCGGCAGCGACCTGCTCATGATCAAGAATCTTTTCGGTTACGATCCCCTGATGCCGCAACGCGCGGTGAGTTGGGTTCGTGGGGCGATCTCGCGGGGACTCCTGAGCAGGGTGCAAGTCATGGCGGCGGCAGAGCGGGTCCGTGCGCTCCGGCGGCAGGCCGGGGCGACAGGTCCGCTTGCAGGGCCGGTTGGCTGTGCAGATCCGGCACGATCGCCATCCACGCCTGACACGGAATCTATGTGTGAATAGCCAGAACTATATATGAATAGATGGTGACACGCCTTGCATTGAAGGTGTATCGGCCTACCTGTAGGGGGAATTTCCAACCTGACAGGATAATCGCTATGTTCCGATGTGAAGCCTATGCCGCGCCCGCCAACGACAAGCCCCTTGGCCAGTTGACCATCGATCGGCGGGATCCGACGCCGGAAGACGTCCAGATCGACATTCTGTTTTGCGGCGTCTGCCACTCGGATCTGCACACGGCGCGCAATGAGTGGGGCTTCACCACCTATCCGGTCGTTCCTGGCCATGAAATTCTCGGCCGCGTCGCCAAGGTGGGTTCGGCCGTGACAAAGTTCAAGGAAGGCGATCTGGTCGGCGTCGGCTGCATGGTCGATTCCTGCCGCGTGTGCAGCAACTGCAAGGAAGGCCTGGAACAATATTGCGAAGTCGGCAATATCCAGACCTTCGGCTCGCCCGACAAGTATCTGGGCGGCACCACGCACGGCGGCTATTCCAAGAGCATCACAGTCTATGAAGGCTTCGTGCTGAAGGTCTCCGAAAAGCTCGATCCGGCGGCGGTGGCGCCTCTGCTCTGTGCCGGCATCACCACCTGGTCGCCGCTGCGCCACTGGAAGGTCGGACCGGGCATGAAGGTCGGCATTGTCGGTCTCGGCGGCCTGGGCCATATGGGTGTCAAGTTTGCCCATGCCTTTGGCGCCCATGTCGTGCTGTTCACCACCTCGCCGGGCAAGATCGAGGACGGTAAGCGTCTCGGCGCCGATGAGGTCGTCATCTCGAAAAATGAAGACGAAATGGCCGCGCATACCGGCACGTTTGATTTCATTCTGGATTGCGTCTCGGCCGATCATGATATCAATGCCTATCTGATGCTGTTGAAGCGCGACGGCACTATGTGCCTGGTTGGTGCGCCTGAGCGGCCGATGCAGGTGGCGGCCTTCCCGTTGCTGATGGCGCGTCGCTCGTTTGCCGGTTCGGGCATCGGCGGTATCGCCGAAACGCAGGAAATGCTCGATTTCTGCGCCGAACATAACATCACCGCCGATGTTGAGGTCATCAATATCAAGGACATCAACGAAGCCTATGAGCGGATGCTGAAGTCGGACGTCAAGTATCGCTTCACCATCGACATGGCGACGCTGGGCGCGCCGGCCTTGTAAACCGGCCGGAATTCCCCATTTAAGCTACATGAAACGGCGGCTCCTTGACGGGCCGCCGTTTTGATTCCCGGCGCCAAAAGGCCTGTTTCTTCCGCACAATGCGCATACCTGCCGCCTGAGTGTATCGGGGCAATTATCCACGCATGTGGATATTTTGAATGCTACATATAGATATGTTGTGGACAGATGGAATTCCCCTCACACCATATATTGCGGTTTTTAACATTTCGTTTACCATCTGTTGATGACTGGGGAGCAAGTCCCTTCGGGAACGTCTATATCTTGTGGTTTCATTACTTTTGAACCGCAAGTGAATAGATTAAAGCATGGGAGAGTGAGAGTAATGAGCTGGACCGACGAACGCGTTGAGACCCTGAAAAAGCTCTGGCAGGAAGGCCATTCCGCCAGTCAGATCGCCAAGCAGCTGGGCGGCGTCACGCGCAACGCCGTGATCGGCAAGGTGCACCGTCTTGGCCTGTCGGGCCGCGCCGCGCCTTCGCAGCCCACCCGTCCGCTGTACAAGCCGGCACGTCCGCCCCGTCCGGCGGCGTCGGCGGCATCGCATGTTTCCGAACGTCCGGCGGCTCAGGCTGCCGTTCGCCGCACCGAGCCGGTACTCGCCCGTCCGGTGATCAGCCAGCCGATCGTGCCTTACGTCGAGTCACCCGGTACCGCTACGGTCCTGACGCTCGGCGCCAAGATGTGCAAGTGGCCGATCGGCGATCCGTCGTCGGACAGCTTCTCCTTCTGTGGCCGTCGTTCGGATGACGGTACGCCCTATTGCGTCGAGCATGGCCGCGTGGCCTACCAGCCGTCGCAAAAGGCGAAAAAGCGCGATGGTGGCGCGGATTTGTCCCGCAATCTCCGCCGCTACCTGTAAAATCGCCATCCTTGGGCAATTGCGTCGCAGTCGTCGCTCGCAAGTACAAGCGTACTCGCATCGCTAGCCGGCTAGCACTTACCTCAAAGCTCACGCTTTTACGCATCGGTGTTTAAAATTAAAGAAGCCCCGCGGTTTTAAACTGCGGGGCTTCTTTTAATTCAGGGTCCGTTTGGCGTTCGGCAGATCTAGCGAAAAGGTCGGGATGATAACCTTCAACGGCCGGCCTTCGTCCGTCTCGAAAATGTAATAGCCGCTCATCGATCCGGAGGAGGTGCTCAGGGGGCAGCCAGAAGAATAGCTGTAGGTGTCGTGCGGTTTCAGCACGGGCGTTTCGCCGACGACACCGGGGCCATTGACGTATTCGACCTGGCCACGCGCATCCATGATGGTCCAGTGACGGGTCTTGAGCTGCACGGTTTCGTCGCCGCCATTCAGCAGGGTGATGTGATAGGCCCAGACGTGACGCGTCTCCTTGCGGGCGGGCTCGTGCTCCTCAGGGGGAACATAATCGACCTCGACGCGGATGGTGATATCGTGGCTGGTGTGCTGATAGAACATGATACTGCTTGCTGACTCGTGTAAGCTCTCTTAAATGGTGCGCCCGATCATGGAAAGAGAATAGCTGATCTGATGTCCCTGAAACCTGTCCCCGCCGAACAGCCCGAGCCGCAAGGCATATTGCCGATGCAGAGCTTGGCGGCACTCGCCGAACAGGGGGCGGTGATGAGCACGTCGCCGTTCGATGACAATCAGATTCAGCCGGCCAGTATCGATCTGCGCCTGGGAGATCGCGCCTGGCGGGTGCGGGCCTCCTATTTGCCGCGCGCCCGCACGGTGGCCGATCGTCTGCGCGATGTGCAGATGCACGAGATGGACCTGACAAAAGGCGCCGTATTTGAATCCGGCTGCGTCTATATCGCCGAACTGAAGGAAAGCCTGAACCTGCCGAAGGGTATTTCAGCGCGCGCCAATCCAAAATCCTCGACCGGGCGGGTCGATGTCTTCGTACGCCTGCTGACCGATTATGGCTGTGCTTTCGATGATGTGGCCGAAGGCTATTCCGGCCCGCTGTATATCGAGATCGCACCGCAGACCTTCTCGGTGCTGGCGCGGTCGGGTACGCGCCTGAACCAGTTGCGTCTCAAGCGCGGCGTGTCGCCGAAGCTGCGCACATCTGATTGCGGCGTTGACCTGACCGGCGACCTGGTCGGTTTCCGTGCTCGCCGACATGCCGGCATCATCGATCTCGACCATATCGACGGCCACGATCCGAAGAAATTCTGGGAACCGCTCTATCATGCCGGTGGCGAACTGCTGCTCGATCCCGGCGAGTTCTATATCCTGGCCTCAAAAACCGATGTCGAAATTCCGGCCATGGAAGCAGCAGAAATGCTGCCGATCGATCCGGGCGTCGGTGAATTCCGTGTCCACTACGCTGGCTTCTTCGATCCGGGTTTCGGCACGGCCGAGGCCGCCGGCACCGGCTCGAAAGGGGTGCTGGAAGTCCGCTGCCACGAGACTCCCTTCCTGCTGGAAGACGGCCAGACCGTTGCGCGGCTGGTTTATGAACCCCTGACTGCCCGCCCGGACAAGCTTTATGGTCAGCTGGGGTCAAATTACCAGAAGCAGGGGCTGAAGCTATCCAAACATTTCAAGCCCTGGTAAGAAAACCGTCATCTTTGGCCAATTGCGTCGCAGTCGTCGCTAGCGGGTACTAAGTGTACCCGCGTCGCTAGCCGGCTAGCACTTGACGGCACCGGCCGCCCGGTCAAAGCTGACGATTTTCGCGTCCGCGTGTGATGAGGTTTAACCCTTCGCCTCATCGAGATGCAGGTCCTTTTCGCCGGCCTCGCTGCCGCCGTCTGTGCGTTTGAGGCGGCTGAAGATCAGGGTCGAGACCAGCGTAAAGCCACCCAGAACAAAGAAGGCCTTGTGCAGGCCGTCGATGATCAGGGACGGATTGTTGGTGGCTTCCGTCGGCAGGAAGAATACCGTCGTCAGGCCCGCCACCGCCACGCCGAAACTGACCGATAGTTGCTGTAAGGTGCTGGCGATGGTGCTGGCGCCGCTCGATTGGTCACGCGGCACATCGGCATAAACGAGCGTGTTCATGCTGGTAAATTGCAGCGAGGTCAGTACGCCATAAACCAACGCCTGGATGACGATCATCCAGATCGGCGTGTGTGGACCGACCGTGCCGAACAGCATCAGCATGACGCCTAATGCCAATGTATTGCAGATCAGCACATTGCGATAACCAAAGCGTTCCAACACGCGCGGCAGCAGGAATTTCGTGCTCATCGAGGCCAGGGCCTGCGGCATGATCAGCAGGCCGGACTGCACTGGCGTCAGGCCGAGGCCGATCTGGTAGAGCATCGGCAGCAGGAAGGGCGCGCCGCCGATGCCCAGCCTAGTAATGAAGCTGCCGCTGACCGCCGTGGCAAACGTCCGTATGCGGAACAAAGTCAGATGGAGCAGTGGAAAAGCCGTTTTCGCGGCGTGCAGACCGTAGCCGAAGATCAGCAGCAGCGAAATGGCCAGCAGACCAAGGATGCCGCCCATACCGAGCCGGTGTTCACCGAATATCTCCAGCACATAGGACAAAAGTGCGATGCCGGAACTGAACAGGATCAGCCCCAGCACATCGAGCGGCCTTGGCGCCCCGCGATAATCCGGCATGTTGAACCAGACAAGCAACATGCCGGCGATGCCGACCGGCACATTGACGAAGAAAATCACCCGCCAGTGCAGGTAATCGACGATCAGCCCGCCGACCAGCGGCCCCAGCATCGGCGCGATCAGGGTGGGAATGGCGACGAAACTCATGGCCTTGACCAGTTCGGAACGCTCAAAGGTTCGGACCATGACCAGCCGTCCGACGGGGGTCATCATGGCGCCGCCCATGCCTTGCAGAATGCGGCAGGCCACCAGCACATGGATATTGGTCGACAGGCCGCATAGCAATGAGCCCAGCGTGAACAGGCCGATGGCGGCGGCAAAGACATTGCGCGTGCCGAAGCGATCGGCCATCCAGCCGCTAATGGGGATGAAGACGGCGAGACTGAGCGTATAACTTGACAGCACCGCCTTCATGCTGAGGGCGGTGACGTCCAGCGCCTTGGCGATGACAGGTACGCCGGTATTGAGGATGGTGGTATCGAGCGCCTCCATGAAGAAGGCGACGGCGACGAGCCAGGGCAGGAGGCGCCGGGTCATTTCTGGGGTACGTTCAGCTTGAGTCAATCCGGAATCCCGTCGTGTCGTGCGCCCCACACCGACTATGCGCCGGCGGATTCGTCTGTGCAAGACGCCTTAACAAGATACCAGGCTTATCCGAACATGCTGTTGCGGGCGGCCTCTCCGGCGATGGCGCGGACGAAGTCGATGAAGGCACGTACCTTCGCCGTGGGCTGATGTCGCGAAGGATACAGGCCATACAGCGGAAAGGTTTCGCCGTTCCAGTCGGGGAAGAGGTTGATCAGCTGGCCGGTGGCGAGCAGGTCGGTCACCCCGACATCGAGTACCTGGGCGATGCCGCTGCCGGCCAGACATTCCGCCAGTAGGGTGCCGGAATCGCTGATCATCATGCGCCCACGGGTTGCCACCTCCAGCACCGCATCGCCCCGCCGGAACTCCCACTCATAGGGACGGCCGGTGGTCGGGTCACGAAACTGGATGCAGATATGACCGGTCAGGTCGTCAGGATGTTTCGGCCGGCCATGGGCTTCGAGATAGGCCGGCGCAGCGACGGTCAGGACGGGGATCTCCGCCAGTTTGCGCGCCATCAGCGCGACATTGACCGGTTCCCCGAAGCGTACTGCCACATCGATACCATCCCCCACCAGATCACCGACCTGATCGCGGGTGATCATGTCGATCGTCAGGTCCGGATGCGCGGCCAGAAAGCTGCCAAGCTTGCCGGCGAGGACAAGGCGGGAAAAGAACGGATCGATATTGACGCGCAGGTGGCCGCGCGGTTGGCCGGCGGCGCTGGCTGTGTCTATCGCGGCTTCCTCAATGCCGTCGAGGCAGGGCCTGACACGTTCGTAAAAGCGCCGGCCTTCCTCGGTCAGGGCCAGGGAACGAGTGGTCCGGTCGATCAGGCGCACGCCGATGCGTGCTTCAAGCCTGGCAACGGCACGGCTGATGCCGGAAGGCGTCACGCCCATGACCTCGGCGGCACGAGCGAAGCTGCCGCTTTCGATGACGGCGCCGAGGACACTGACACCGGAAAGAAGGCGACCGTCGAATGACATGGTTTATTCCTGATTATTTGTCATCTCTTATGTGACAATTATGAATTTTTGTCAAAGCTCCGGTCATGCGAAAAGCAGGCATCTTCGTTGATCAGGAGCTTTCCCATGTACGCAATCACTGGCATTACCGGCAAGGTTGGCGGCGCGGTCGCGCGCGCCTTGCGCCACCAAAATATCGATGTCCGCGCCATTGTCCGCGACGCGGATAAGGGGGCTGTCTGGGCCGAAGCCGGATGCGATATCGCTGTCGCCGATTTCAGTGATGCGGTGGCCCTCGCCGAGGCTTTCAGCGGTGTGGAGGGGGTATTTATCGTGCTGCCGCCGGTGTTCGATCCGTCGGACGACTTTCCTGAAGCGCGCGCCATGATCGCCAATATCAAGGCGGCGCTGATCTCGGCCGCTCCGCCGAAAGCCGTGGTCATTTCGACCATCGGCGCCGATGCGGCCCAGATCAACCTCCTGTCGCAATTGGGCATTCTGGAAGCCGAACTGAGCGGGCTGGATATGCCGATGACTTTTCTGCGGCCGGCGTGGTTTATGGAAAACGCCGCCTGGGATGTCGCCGATGCGAAAAGCGGCGTCATTCGCAGCTATCTCCAACCGCTCGATAAACCGTTTCCGATGGTCGCGACCGAAGATGTGGGGCAGATGGCGGCGGCGCTCCTGCTGGAAACGGGGTCGGGTATGCGGGTTGTTGAACTGGAAGGACCTGCGCGGGTATCGCCGAATGATCTGGCCCACGCTTTCTCGCTGACTTTGGGTCATGAGGTACGGACGGAAATTGTCGAGCCCGCCGGATGGGAAGCGCTCTTCCTTGCGCAGGGCATGAAAAATCCATCGCCCCGCATGCAGATGCTCGATGGCTTTAATGCCGGCTGGATCGATTTTCCGCAGACGCGATCCCGGCACGGAGCGACGACTTTAGCCGAGGCGGTGCGGACCCTGGTTGCGAACGGCTAAAACAGCGACATCTGCGGATCGCCGCCGCGGAAGCGGCTGCTGTCGAGCGGGCGGCTAGGCTTGTCGAGACCATAGCGTTTAATGGCCAGTTTCAGGCGGTTCTGGATCAGGTCGGCATAGACGCCGGTGCCACGCATCCGGCTGCCGAATTCGGCATTATAGAGTTTGCCGCCCCGGCATTCGCGGATGTGATTGAGCACCTTGTCGGCGCGGTCGGGGAAATGCGTGCGCAGCCATTCCTCGAACAACACCTTGACCTCGTGCGGCAGGCGGATCAGCGCGCCACCGGCGCGGGTGGCGCCGGCCATGGCCGCGGCTTCCATGATCTTCTCGATCTCATGATCGGTGAGGCCGGGGATGATCGGCGCCATAAGCACGCTGGCCGGGATGCCGGCATCGGTCAGGGCGCGCACGGTATCGAGCCGGCGTGACGGGGTGGCGGCGCGCGGCTCCATAACGCGGGCGAGATCACGGTCGAGCGTGGTGACCGACAGGGTGGCCTTGAACAGATCCAGTTCCGCCATGGGGCCAAGGATATCGATATCGCGCTGGATCAGGGCCGATTTGGTAACGATATGGACCGGATGGCGGAACTCATACAGCACCTGCAATATGCCGCGTGTCAGCTTTTCGGACCGCTCGGTCGGCTGGTAAGCGTCGGTATTGATGCCGAGTGCGATGGGAGCGGGCGTGTAATTGTGCGCCGAAAGCTCTTGCCGCAAGGCCTCGGCAGCATCGGGCTTGCGGAAGATGCGCGTCTCGAAATCCATGCCGGGCGACAGGTCGAGATAGGCGTGGGTCGGCCGGGCAAAGCAATAGATGCAGCCATGCTCGCAGCCCTTGTAAGGGTTTATCGAACGGTCGAAATGGATATCCGGTGAGGTATTTCGCGTAATGATATGACGGACGGTGTCGACGCCCAGAATGGTCTGGCGCCGGGCCTTTGCCCATTCTTCACGGTCATGATCGCTCCAGCCATCGTCTATTTCGTAACGGTCGGCCAGTTCGAAGCGATGGCTCGGCCGGTTGGAAACCGAGCCTCGACCCTTGCGCGGCAGGTCGGGCAAACCTTCGTCATCTTTGGTGCGGGTATTGGGAGGCGGAGCGGGCATGGTGCCACTCTACGCCAATATTAGAACAAAACAAGAACAATATTTTACGGAATTACGCGGCTTCCTGTGATTTATCGTTCGCGGTGGGTTTTACCGGCGCGGTCACGCCGTCATCGAAAATGATCTTGCCTGGGGTGCCGGCATCCAACGAAAAGCGCGGGATGAGCGGGCTCTTGCCGCCCTTGAAGCCACCGGTTATCTTGACGATACGGGCGAGCATAATTTTCAGTGGTTCCAGAAATTTCGGTGAGCGGCTCAGCGTCGGTTTGAGGCCCAGCCAGCGGCGCAGAACACCGTTGGCATAGATGACATTGGCCCGCCACAGGGCGCGCGGCGTCATGAATTCGATCGACAAAGACACATTGACCATGCCGTGATTGACGATGCGGTGCGGCGCGTTCTGCACCCATGTCATCATCTCGCCGGGCTTCAGGTCGTGGACCAGGGCCTGGCCGTCAAAAGCCGGATCATAGGGCAGTTGCTCGTCGCTCTCGCGCAGGGCCACGCCTTCGAGATGGCGGTCATCGACGCACGGTTCGGCCGGCGGATAGAGGTAGAGCTTCTTGACGCCGCGAATCTGCCACAGCGTCACCAGCGGAATGTCGAGGTGATAGAAGACGTGGGCATTGGGTGAGGAAATCAGCAGGCCCAGGTCCTGTTTCAGGGTGGTGGTGCCGCTCTCGGCCTTGATCTCGGCAAACATCTGCTCGCACAGGTCATTGATGGCGGCATCGGCGGCATTGACCTTGCGCAGGTTGAGCCACAGCCGGCCGGCCTTGACGCCTTCCATCAGGGCGCGGCCGTCTAACGCCCCGCGTCTGCCAAGATACCACTGCTTCCAGTTGGACGGATCGTAGCCCATGGTGAAGACTTCCAGCCGCTCGCGCGGATAGCGGTCGATCAGGGCGATCAGGGCTTCATCGAAAAACAGCTCGCTTTTGTCGAGATCGTGCGTGAACAGCAGGTTCTTGCCGGCGAAATTGGCCCTGTGGTCGGGCGTCCAGTTGAGCAGCATCTTATTATCGTCCGCGCGGTTTCGGTTTCAGCAGGGCGCTGCCGTAGAAACCGACTTTGAAGGGGGAAAACCAGATCAGCTTGCCGCAGCCACGCGCCGCCTTGTCGAGCTTGTCGGCGCTGCCATCGCGGCGCAAGGTCAGCAGGGCTACGCCCCACAGGCCGAAGATGATGGCTTGCGCCACGCCCTGACACATCCAGGCGGCGGCGGTAAAAGGCTTACCATCGTGGGCGGCGGTATAGGAAGGGCCCTGACCATAGGCAAAGGCACGTAAAAGCGTATAGCCCAGCCGGCTGCGAGCAGCGGGCACGTCCTCGAAAACCGGTGCATCAGCCGCCCAGGCGATGGTGGCGCCGCCGGTCATCAGGCCATGGAACAACTGGTCGTCCTCGCCGCCCATGTCATTGCGCTCGATGCTGAAAGGGGCATGGTCCTTCGGCAGGGCAGAGTGGCGGATCAGGCTGTTGCCGCAGCCGTAATAGCTGTTCAGGGTTTGGGAGGTTTCAGGCCCGAAGCGCGAAAAGAAGCGGGTGAAATAGCGATCGTAGCGCGTGGCCGCATCAGACAGGCGGGCCTCGACCGGTCCGAAGACGACATCGGCGCCGAACTGTGTTTGCGCCGTCATCAGGCGGGCCAGCCAGCCGGCGGGAGCTTCCTCGTCGTCATCCAGAAAAGCAATGAAGTCCGCTTCGCAGGCGGCCACGGCGCTGTTGCGGGCATTGGCGACGCCGGTTTTGGGTTCGTGGATATAGGTGACCGGGAAGGGGGCGTCTAAAGCCTCGACCATGGCGCGTGCCGAGGCTTCGGGGCTGTTGTCGCAGACGATCACGCTTAAGGACAGGTGACGTATATCAGCCTGCGCCATGACTGAAGCCAGGGCGGTCGCCAGGCCTTGCGGGCGACGAAAGGTCGGAATGATGACGCAGACGGTCGTTGTCGTGGACACCTGATATATTTCGGAAAGGAAGCTGGCGCTATCCGGCATCTGTGGCTCCGAGGCGGCGCGGGATACTGGAGACAGCATGGACGACGCCTTTCGCGCGGCTGGCAAGATCAAGTTCAAGGCAGGCGATCTGGTCGAAACGCCGGTTGAGGCGGGTCACGGCGCCGGCCACGCGGCCACCCATGGCCTGCTGCAACCGGCCAGCGGCCAGGGAGACATTCTGGCCAAAACGACCGGAGGCAGAGGCGCCGTAGATACCCACATGACGAACAGGATAAGCGATATTGCTAAAGGAGTTCTTATAATGGCTCTGGCCGGTGGAGAGATCGTAATAGCTGACGCCGTCAGACTTGAGGACCGCCCGGCAATCCGTCAGGAAAATCGAACCCGGTGAGAAGGCCGCAAAGGCCGGATCGTAGCTGGAAACCCACGGATGCATGCGATCACCGAGGCGTGGACCATAGTGGAACATGGCGGGTGTGCCGCCGATGGTCATGGTCAGGAGCGAGCCATGCAGATCATCGGTGGGGGATTCAAACAGGCGCTCCAGCAGGGCGGCGGCCCACGGCGTCGACAGGAAGTCGTGCAGGCCGTTGTGACGGAGCTGCTCGCGCTTCAGGTGCAGCATCAGGTCGTAGTGGTCACGATTGCGGTCGGTGACGATGAACGCGATCGGTCCGTGCGCCTCGATCAGGTTGCGGCGATGACGATTGATGTTCTTGCGGTGCTTGCGGGTGACGGCATTGGTCGTTTCGTCGAGGTCGAGATCGATGCCGTAGGAGATATCTTCAACACCGCCGGTTTCGCCGAAGAGCGTGTGCGGGTCGATAAGGCCGATGGCCTGAAAGCGGTCAATGCCCGCTGCTTTAAGCGCTTCACGGCCATCCAGTATCGTCTCGGGAAAGGTGATCAGCGCACTGTAATCGGAAAAAGGCGCGCCAACCGGACGGGCGAAGCGATGCGGGCGGCGGTGATGCGGCAGGAAGCCGATGGTTTGCCCGTCGCGACGGAAAACCGCTACGTGCACATCGTCGCGGCCGGCGGCGACGACGCGGGTGAAGTCCGGCGACAGCAACGGCGAGCGGAAGTGCGGCGTGGCTTGGCACATGGCGCGCCAGACGTCACTATCACGCCCGGATAGCGCGTTGGGTCTGACGAGTTCACAATTCAACATGGCAGCCTTTGATACATACTGCGCCCCTGCCGGGCTCCGAGGCCTTGCCAATGCAAACTTCGCGCCAGTGGATTATAGGATTGGCAGGTAAAGTTCCGGTGGGCAAACACCGTTAATTTCTCCTGAAAATGTCAAGGTTAGTGGTCTTTATGACAAGGTTGCTTGACATTATATTTCAACCGTGTTGTAAAGCAGCCTTGTCAATCCGCAGGGAGCTTGCAATGTCTGTATCAAAATCGAAATGGGTGGCCGGTATTCTCGTACTGGGACTGATGGGCGGTCTGCTGGGCGGTTTCAATATGAGCTGGAGTCGGGAGGCATCATTTCCACTCTATGGCTTGATCATCGATATCTGCGCTGTGCCTGTCATGATCATGCTCATTCTGTATGTGCGGAAACTGAAAGCCGCCTCGACCGACGAATTCAGCATGGCCAAGAAGCGCTATGCCGCGCAGAACGGTTTCGTCATCGGTTTTGCGCTCTTTCTGATCAGCGGCATATTCCCGATTTTCTTGCCCGACCTGTATCGTCAGTTCATCGCCAGCCTTGACGGCGCGCATGAAGGTTTCCTGATGGGACGCGTGGCCGGCATGGCGCCGTTTGTGCTCGGACTTCTGATCGGTCAGATCAGTGCCTAGCTGAAATATCGCTGAGTTAAGGAGAGAAAATGCTCGAAAAAATGAAACGCCAGAGTCCACCAAAGGATAGTTGGCTTGCCTTTACCTTTAGATGCCTGGCGGCGCTTGTCTATCTGCTGATCAGTATAGCTGCGGGACATTATTTTGATGTGCTCGATAGCTCAATTTCCGTGCGATGCGTGGCCGTAGTCACTTTCGTTTCGGGCTTTGTTGCCGCTTTTATGTGGTTGATGCTGTGGATGAAACGCGCCGATGAATATCAAAGACTAATGAACTATCGCAATCTTGTATCTGCCATGATGACCGCAATGATAAGCTTTATAACAATCCATATTTTTTATGGATTTTATCGTGTGGGAAGCGCCGGTTGGCCGGTAATGGCGATGCCCGCTTTTGCAATTTTTTGTGCCGTTATTGGCTCTCGGCCAAAGAAATCATGAAAAACCGCCTGAAAATACTGCGCGCCGAGCGCAACTGGTCGCAGGCCGATCTGGCTGACCGGCTGGCTGTGTCGCGCCAGACGATCAATGCCATCGAGACGGAAAAGTACGATCCGTCCTTGCCGCTGGCGTTTAAAATTGCCGAACTGTTCGCTTTGCGCATAGAAGATATTTTTATGCCCGCGTAAGGGCTTTGGGGGACTTATGATTTCCAGGATAAAGACCGGCCTTCTGGTCGCCGCCACTGTGTTTACCTGCGCTTTTGCGCCGGCGGTCTGTGCCGAAACGCCGGCTCGGGTCAAGCCGGCTATGTGGGTGATCCGCGATGCCGACTCGACCATCTACCTCTTGGGGTCGATCCATGTCATGAAACCGGATACGGCCTGGCTGTCACCGGCGATCCAGAGCCGGTTCGACAGTGCCGAAGACGTGTGGTTCGAGCTTCCCGATCTCGACAACAAGGCGGCCGCGGCGCCCATCGCGCAGAAATATATGTTCGATCCCAACGGAAACATGACCGAAGGCCTGACCGCTGAAGAACTGGCGCGTGTCGATGACCTGCTGAAGCCGATGGGTTTGAACGCCACTGCGTTGAAGGCCATGCGCAAGTGGGCGGTCGGGCTGATCATCACCATGCAGCAGATCAACAACCTGGGTTATACGACTGAGACGGGCGTTGACGTCAGCCTGATGGCGCAGGCTCGTGCGAAGACGAAAACGGTACATGGCTTTGAGACAATGGAATCGCAGTTGCAGGCTTTGGTGCCCGATAATGAGGCCGATGAGCTGACCGCGCTGCGCGCCACGCTGGAAGACATCAAGACCATGCCGCAGGACCTGGGCGATCTGTTTGCCGCCTGGGAGGCGGGCGATACGCAAGAACTCAGCCATCTGATGATCGACAAGATGCAGGCGGAAGACCCAAAGAGCTATCAGCGCCTGATCGTTCAGCGCAACGCCGCCTGGGAACCGCAGATCGAAGATATTCTCGCCGGCAAGGGCACGGTCTTTATCACAGTCGGCGCCGGACACCTGGTCGGGCCGGACAGCGTGATCGCCATGCTGAAGCGGCATGGCATTACGGCGGAGCGTCTGCCGGACTGACTGTCCCGATCTGATCCTTAATGAAATCTTAAAACTGGCCCAAAGCTTGCAGTTGTCTGCCTCAGGCGTAATTCAACCAGGGGTCGGTCATGCGGGTAATCGAGTATGCAGAAGGCGCTTTCACCAAAAAGAGAAAAAGATCGTCGCGCTGGCTGGTCGAGGCCGGTACCATCATCTGTGCGGCTTTCGCTGTCGCCGCCATAGTGCCGCCGCTCGGCATATGGTGGCATCGTTCGCATAATCCCTCTTCGACCGTTGTGGCTTTTTCGGTGACGACCGATCCGGATGCCACCGAAGCGCAGGCCGGCCCGACCGGATCGCCGCTGTTGTGGGTCATGAAAGATGGTGATTCCACCGTCTATCTGTTCGGCGGTTTCACCAGTACGGACGCAGTCGCTTCCGGCTGGATGGACCGGCGGCTGTTCACGGCTTTCGATAATGCCGATACGGCCGTATTCGAGGTTGGCGCCTATCCCGATATCCTGCCGACGGACAAGGTGACGCCACGTCCGGACGCCGCGCTTTTCCAGCGCGCCGGCGCCTTGCGAAAGGTCACCGTGGGGCTGGAAAACGTAAAGGAAACGGAGGCAGGGCGGGTGAGTGCCGAAGGTGTGGGCGATGACGGTTTCGTCTTGCCGGCGGCGGCCTGGCGGACCGGTGACCAGAAGGTTCTGAGCGACACGCTGGCCTTGCTGGCCGAGGCTGATCCGGCGGGTTACGAGGTGATGATCGTGAACAGGAATCGGGCCTGGCTACCGGCGATCGAAAAGATGCTGTCGCGGAAGGGCACGAGCTTCGTCACGGTCGGCGCGACACACCTGATTGGTTCGGATGGGCTTGTGGCGCAACTGCGCCGGAACGGTCATTCGGTCATACGACTTGATTCCGTCGTCAAGTCGGTTGCGGCGGGATAGCCTGTGTGCGTGAGGCGGCTTGTGAAACGTTTGTGACATAAGCCTCCGCCCCGTGTGCGGCGTGTGAATATCATTGACAATACGGCGATTATTCGACAAAAGGCCCGCCTAAGCCCCCAACAGCTTAGACGCCTTCTTTCCCTTGCGCGATGGGCGCAGGGTTTTTCGCCGTTTTTGGGGTAGTGATATGGCTGAGTCGGAAGATCATTTGTTCGGTGTGTATGCGCGGGCGCCTATCGAGGTGGAGCGCGGCGAAGGCAGCCGACTTTATGACCGATCGGGCCGCGAATATCTCGATTTCGTGCAGGGCATCGCCGTCAACGGCCTGGGCCACGCCAATCCGATCCTGATCGAGGCCATGACCGCGCAGGCGAAGAAGTTGTGGCATGTCTCCAACATCTTCACCATTCCAGGGCAGGCTGAACTGGCCGGCAAACTGTGTGCGGCCTCCTTCGCTGATCAGGTGTTCTTCACCAATTCCGGCACGGAAGCGGTCGAATGCGCTCTGAAGCTGGCGCGCAAATATCACGCCGCCAAGGGTCACGACGAACGCATAGACATCATCGGTTTTCAGGGCGCCTTCCACGGCCGCACCTATGCCGCGGTGACCGCCGCTGGCAACCAGACCTATCTGGAAGGCTTCGGTCCGCGCCTGCCCGGCTTCGTCAATGTGTCGCTCGATGATCACGACGCCATCCGCGCGGCGGCCGAGGCACCGACGGCGGCGGCCATCCTGGTCGAGCCGGTGCAGGGCGAAGGCGGCGCGCGCGCCCTGACCGACGCCGAACTGCAAATGCTGCGCGATCTGTGCGATCAAAACGGCCTGCTGCTGATCTTCGATGAGATCCAGTGCGGCATGGGCCGGACCGGCAAGTTGTGGGCCTATGAACATTCCGGCGTGGCGCCCGATGTCATGTGCATCGCCAAGGCGCTCGGCGGCGGCTTCCCCATCGGCGCCTGCTTGGCCACGCGCGACGCGGCCTCGGGCATGGTGGTCGGTTCGCATGGTTCGACCTTCGGCGGCAATCCGCTGGCCATGGCGGTCGGGATCGCGGCCTTCGATGAAATCTCGAAGCCGGAATTGCTGGAAAATGTCGTCAAGGTTTCGGGTTACCTCAAGCAGCAGCTCGAAGGCCTCAAGCAGACCTGGCCTGATATGATCGACGATGTGCGCGGCAAGGGCCTGCTTGTTGGTATCAAGCTGAAGCCGAACAACCGCGAAATGATGACGCTGGCGCGCGAAAATGGCCTGCTGGTGGCTGGTGGCGGTGAAAACTGCATCCGGATGCTGCCGGCGCTGAACATTACCGAGGCCGATGCCCGCGAGGCGCTGGATCGTCTGGAAAAGACGTTTGCCGTCGTTCGCGAAAAGGCTAAAGAAACCGCATAAGTTCAAAAAGGGGGTCATGAAATGGCCCCAAGGGGGAGTCCTCCATGACCCGTCATTTTCTCGATATCTGTGACCTGACCAGCGAAGAACTGCGCGCCATCGTCGATGACGCCCACGCCCGCAAGCGCCTGCGCCGCGACTGGCCCAAGGGCAAGCCCGATGCCGACGCGCCGGCAAAGGATCGCGTACTGGCGATGATCTTCCAGAAGAACTCGACACGGACACGTTTCTCGTTCGATGCCGCCATCCGCCAGCTTGGTGGTCAGGCGATCATCTCGACCTCGAACGACATGCAGCTCGGTCGTGGCGAGCCGATCGAAGACACGGCCCGTGTACTGTCGCGCATGGTCGACGCCATCATGATCCGTGCCAATGAGCACGATGACGTGGTGCGTCTCGCCAGGACCGCGACCGTGCCGGTGATCAACGGCCTGACCAACGCTTCCCACCCCTGTCAGATCATCGCCGATATCCAGACGATCGAGGAGCATCGCGGCGCCATCGAGGGCAAGACGCTTGCCTGGATCAGCGACGGCAACAATGTCTGCAACAGCCTGATCCACGCGGCGGCACGCTTCGGTTTCACGCTCAATATCGCCTGCCCGGCGGCCTATAAGCCATCGCAGGCAGCCATGGTCTTCGCGTCAGAGTCGCGTGCCCACGTCACGGTGACGCAGGACCCGGAGGCGGCCGTGCGTGGCGCCGATGTCGTGCTGGCCGATACCTGGGTCAGCATGGGCGATCTCGATCACGATGAACGCCTCGAAGCTTTCCAGCCGTATCAGGTCAATGCCGAACTGATGAAGCTGGCGAAAGACAATGCGCTGTTCCTGCATTGCCTGCCGGCGCACCGGGGCGAGGAAGTGACCGAGGACGTCATCGACGGTTCGCAGTCGGTGATCTGGGACGAGGCCGAAAACCGGATACATGCGCAAAAGGCTATTCTCGCCTGGTGTTTTAGCGCGCCATCCCTGGCCGACTAATACGCAGTCTGCGCTGGCAGGTACAAGCGTACACGCGTCGCTTGCCGGCTATTATTCGACTCAGGGCTGCCGGCTAAAACCGGTTTGAGTAAGGATGCCTAATACCGCTCCGGGGGCTTGGTCTGGATGCCCACGAGGTTGAGCAGATGCACGACCAGGAACAGGGTCACGGTGAAGGTCAGCAGCATCAAAAAAGTCCACGGCACCATGCGCGGGCCTTTGTGCGGGTTCATCGGCCGGGTGCCGAGATAGCCGAACAATGCGGTAAAAAGACCGGAGACAATCGTGAGAATCACGGTAAGGGATAAAGTCAGTTCCATCCGCCGCATATGTCGCGGAATGGCCTCATGGGCAAGGTCGCGAGCGTTTTTATCGCGCTTTTCAGCCCGACTGTGGCATTTCCCGCATCCGGTATATTGGGCCTGCCAGTTTTCCCCAGAAGATTAACGTATCGCCATATATAGTGGTTAACAAGGTGTTTACACCCCACATAATGTTGTCTACGCTCGCCACCTGACGAAGTTAGGGGAATCGCATGAGCGCGAACGCACCGTGGAGTGTGAAGGGTATTGATGCCAGGGCGAGAGAAGTCGCCAAGGATCTGGCGCGCCGGTCCGGCATGACCCTCGGTGAGTGGCTGAACCAGATGATCCTCGAAGGCGAGGATGTCGGGGCCCTGATCAGCCGCGAAAGCGCCCGCGCCGAACGTCCGGTCTATCGTAATGAATCCGAAGCGGGAGGGCGCATGGCCCGTACACCTCATAAGCCTGCCGCGCCCTATTCGTCGTCGGCGAGTCCCCTCAGTTCGCGTGATCTGCGTCGCAAGTCGATCTTTGATGAGCGCCCGGCCCATGATGATGGCTATACCGCCGAGGAAGCGCGCTATGAGGCCGCTTCCAGCGATCTCAGCCGTGTTGCCCGTGCCCTGGAAACGCTTGGTTCGCGCATGGAGACTTCCGAAGCGCGGTCCGCTACCGCTGTGCGCGGGGTGTCCCATGCCGTCGAATCCGTGCTGAGCCGGCTGGAGCGTAATGAAGCGGCGCATGCAGAAGTGCAGGACCGGATCGATGAGCAATCCGAAGCGGTTGAATCGTCGTTCGAGCGTCTCAATCGTGCCGAAGAAGACCATGGCCTGTTCGCCGGTCGGCTGGAACAGGCCGAGCGCCTGATCGACGCCCAGGCCGAGCGCCTGGAAGGACTCTCCGGGCATGTCCGCGAAGCGCGTGAACGCGCGGCCAAAATCGAGCAGGATCTGGCGTCGCCGCAGGCGCAGGAAACGGTGCGTGCCGTCGAGGGCGCGCTCGGCAAGCTGGCCAATCAGCTTTATGAAGGTGAGGCGCGTACGCGTGACAGCCTGACGGGCGTTCGCGAGGATATGGTTGGCCTGTCGCATCGCCTGTCGCAAATGGAACTGCGCGATCCGGACCGGGCGGCGCAAGGCCTGATCGACAAGGTGGTGGCGCAACTGGCCCATCGTCTCGATGTCGCCGAAGCCAATACCACCGGCGCCATTCGCACGCTCGAACAGGCGTTCAAGGCGCTCGAAGGCCGCATGAATCATGTGGAAGGGGGCGGCGACGTCACCGATCCCGAAACCATGAAATCGCTGACCGGTCTGGCCGCCGACCTGTCGCGCCGCGTTGAGGAATCGCGTCAGGACCTGTTCAGCGCCTTGCAGACCGGCAAGCAGGAAACCATCGAGCTGGCCGTCAAGGTCGTTGGCGAACGTATCGAGCAGTCGGAAAAGCGCTCCGCCGGCGCCATTGAGCGCATGGGCCAGGACGTTTTGCGCATCGCCGACAATCTCAACCGCCGCATGACCGGTGTCGAAACCGCCAATCATGACGGCCTGACCCGCGTCAGCCGCGATGTCCAGCGCATCGCCGATACGGTCGATGGCCGCTTTAACCGAGTCGAAAACAGCCATGCCCAGGCGCTGGAGCGGCTTGGCGGCGAGATCGCCCGCATTTCCGAACGCCTGACCGGCAAGATGGCTGAATCCGAACGCCGGGCAACAGAGGTTGTCGGCGCGATCGGCGAGCAGTTCGAGCGTCAGCGCAGCGATTTGTCCGATCGTATCCGCGCCAGCGAGGCGCGCACGGCGAAACTGCTGGAAGAAACAAGCGCGCGCATCGATTCACGCCTCGCCAAGGTGCAGACTGACAATCTTTTGGCTGAAGCCGAGGCGAAACCGATCGGGCATGATGACGATGTCGATGGCGGCCTGCCGAATCCGTTTGCGGAGACAGCGCAGGAAAAGCCTGAACCGGCTGTCGAGGCTTCTAAACCGACGGTTGCCGGGCGGGAAGAAGATATAGACCTGACTGGTCGCCTGCTTGATTTCGGTGAACCCCAGTTCAAGCCCGATTTCGATCCTTTCGAGGAAGATGACCTGGAAGCCGACCTGGTGATGAATGCGCCTTTGGCGCCTGCCGCGCCGCAGGTCAGGGCGCCGCTTCCGGCTCTGGAGGACGAAGGCGACAGTGACCCGTTTGCGGATATCGAGGTGTCGCGCAAGACCGCGCCGCGCGCCGCGGTTCATATGGAAAGCATTCCGCAACAGGTCATTCGTGAGCCGAATATCAGTGAAAATGTGCCGGCCGAGACGCTGCGAACGCCGTTTGACGATGAGGACGATGCGGCGTTTGGCGCCGATTTCGGTGCCGCGCCGGTATCGGTATCGACGCGCGACGCCCTGGCTGCCGCCCGGGCCGCTGTCCGCGCCAGCATCGAAGGCAATGACGAGCGCAAGTCGGGCGGTCTGGGCTTGGGTTTGCTGAGGGCCGGTCCGTCAAAGGCCAAGGGCGTCAAGGCGGAAGCGGCGGCAAAGAGCAAAGGCGGCAGCACCTTTTTGAATGCGATCAAGGCATCCTCTGTCGCCATGGGGGGCGCTGCGATTATTGTCGGCGGTTGGGTAGTGGCTAACAAGGTGGCCAATGATCAGAAGGCCGTGACCCCCATCGCCGCGTCGGCCCTGACGGTCAGCCCGCCGACGGCGCAGGATCAGCAGGTTCTCAAAACACGCTACGATCTCGCCTTGCAGGCCTTGCAGGCGCGCGATCCGAAGTCGGTCGAACTGATGAAGGTGGTCGCGAATCAGGGCTATGCGCCGGCGCAATACAAGCTCGGCACGCTCTACAAGGGCGATGGGTCTCTGGTGACGGCCGACAAGACAGAGGCGCGCACCTGGATGAAGCGCGCGGCCGAGGGCGGCGTTCCCGAAGCCATGAATGAATACGGCTACATGTTCTATAACGGCGAAGGCGGTGCGCAGGATCGTTCGACGGCGGCGCTGTGGTTCCGCAAGGCGGCCGAGCGTGGTGTGGTTGATGGCCAGTATAATCTCGCCCAGCTCTACCAGAGCGGCAAGGGTGTGCCGCTCAATCCGAGCGAAGCCTACAAATGGATGAAGATCGCCGCTAATAACGGTGCCGATGGCGCCAAGGCCTATGCCGCCGATCTCGGTTCGCAACTGAGCGACGAACAGCGGGCCCGCGCCGATGATGCCGTGGCGCGGTTCACGCCGATCAGCGACGGCAGTGCACCGGTCGTTGCGGCTGGTGCAGAATCGGCCGGCTGATCCTTCTGACATTCTGATCCATACGCCCTCGCGGTTCCGCCGCGAGGGCGTAATTTTCCCAGTTTGTTCTTTTTTGAACTTGGCCACCGGTGCGGCGCACGTTAAGCTTTGGCTGTGAGTGAAGACGTAACCCTGAAGCCGCTAGCGGCGCCTGTCTGGTGGCGTGACCACGCGCCGAAGGCGGCGCTGGGTTATTCTCCGGTGCGCGCCTATTTGCACGGTGACGATAGCCGGGACCTGCTATCCAATGAGGTACGCGAGCTGTGGGGCCGCGAACCGCTGATCGTCGCCAATGCCGCCCTGATCCGTACCCGCCTGTTCGGCAATCGCCAGCACCGGGAAGCCCGCCATTTCGATGTGCTGGAGCTGTTCGCCTTTATCCGTCCGGCACAGTTTTGCGCGCCTTCCGCCGCCGGTCTGGCCCTGGCTTTTGGTTTTATGGAGCCGGAGACACCGGAAGCGCAGGCGCGCGTATTGTTCGAAGTCGTATCCAGTCTGTGCGACGAATTGAAAAGTGCCCCGCTCGGCTTTCGCCTGGTGGCGCAATCGGGCGTGCGCCTGATGGAAAAGCAGGGCTGGCCGTGGGCGCCGCTGCTTCAGGCCGTGCTCGACCAGAGCCAGATTCCCGCCGACTATATTCCTCCGCCGGCGCTTGATGTCTGGACGCTTCTGGAGGAGTGGGAGGACCAGCCGCCTGAGGGGCAGGCACGTGCCGTCTCGCTATCCGATGAAGAGGTGGGCGATGCGCTCGATGCCGATCTGGCCCGCGCCGGGCTGGATGAACGCCGGCCGGAACAGCGCGAATTCGCCATGAAGGCGCGGGACATTTTTGCTCCCAAGTTCGTCAAGGACCAGCCCAATATGCTGCTGGCCGAGGCCGGCACCGGCGTTGGCAAGACGCTGGGCTATCTGGCGCCGGCCCATGCCTGGGCGCGCAAGGCGCAGGGGCAGGTGTGGGTGTCTACCTACACAAAAGCGCTGCAAAAACAGATATATAACGATACCCGCGCCCTGTTTGACAGCGCCAATGAACGGGCCGAGCAGGTGGTGGTGCGCAAGGGTCGCGAGAACTATCTCTGCCTGCTCAATTTTCAGGAACGGCTGAATGGTGCCCACAGCCAGCCGGAAATCATCATGGCGGTGCTGATGGCGCGCTGGGTGCTTTACAGCCGAGATGGCGATATCCTGAGTGGCGATTTCCCGACCTGGTTGCCGTCGCTGTTGCCGCCGACCTCACCGGCCCATGTCTTCCAGACGCTTACCCCTTCGGCGCTGGTCGACCGGCGTGGCGAATGCACCTATGCCGCTTGTCCGCACTATCGCGTCTGCTTCATCGAAAAATCGGTGCGCAAGGCGAAATCAGCCACCCTGGTCATCGCCAATCATGCCTTGGTGATGGCGCAGGCGGCCTATGACTTGCGTGATGTCGCGCGGGCTGAAATGGAAGCCGAATTGAACGGCGACGACATGGCCGAGGAACACGCCATGCCAGCCCTGTCGCGGTTGATCTTCGACGAAGGCCACCATGTTTTCGAAGCGGCGGACAGCGCCTTCGCCACGCGGCTTTCCGGTCTGGAAGCCTTTGAGCTGCGCCGCTGGATACGTGGCAATGAGGGCCGTTCGCGGCGCGGACGGGGACTGGAAGCGCGGCTCGGCGATCTGCTATCGGGCGATGACACCTCGAAATCCGCCATGCAGGAACTGGTGCGGGCCGCCGCGCTGCTGCCGGCGGAAGGCTTTTCGCAACGCATCACCGTGCGGACGCAGGATGGCGGCGGGCTCGATCCGGTGGGGCCGATCGAGGCGCTGCTGGTAGAGGTCTACAGGCAGATCGATGTGCGGTTAGGCGAAGTGCGTGTCCGTTCGCGCTTTTCACAGGATGCCGAACAGGGTGGCGAATGCGAGGCGCATCCGTGTCTCGAAGGCGTGGCTCTGGCGGCCAAAACGGCGGCGCGGGCCCTGGCCGCCATCGAGGCGCCGCTGCTGGCTTTGGTCAGGGCGCTTGAAGATCGCCTGAGTGATGGCAAGGAAGATATCGAACCGGCCGATCGTATCCGCATCGAAGGCGCCCTGCGCGGTCTGGAACGCCGGGCGCGGATGTTGCTGCCGGCGTGGCGGGCCTTGCTGCAACAACTGACGCTGGATGACGAACCGACTCCAGAAGGTGCGCAGACCATCGACTGGTTCTCGACCGAGGTGATCCGCGGCCGGGTGGTCGATGTCTGCCTCAATCGCCACTATGTCGATCCGTCCCTGCCGCTGGCCGAATTTGTGCTAAAACCGGCGCATGGCGTTCTGGTGGCCTCGGCGACCCTGAGCGATGGCCTGCGGGACGGCGAGGAAGGGCGGGATATTTTCGCGCTCGCCCGCCAGCGCACCGGCGCCAATCATCTGGTCATGGGCGCAAAAGCTATCCGCGTCGCTTCGCCGTTCGACTATGCTTCGCAGGCACGGCTGTTCGTTGTCACAGATGTCAGCCGCGAGGACGCGCGCTCGGTGGGTGCGGCCATGCAGGCGCTGTTCGTGGCAGCGAAAGGCGGCGCGCTGGGGCTTTTTACCGCCATCCGACGGTTGAAAGCGGTCTATGAGCAGATCAACAAGCCGCTGGGGGAGCAGGGGCTGTCGCTCTATGCCCAGCACGTCGATCCGCTCGATGTCTCCGACCTGATCAGCGTCTTTCGTGCCGAGCATAATTCCTGTCTGCTCGGCACCGATGCCATCCGTGATGGTGTCGATGTGCCGGGGCAGGCGCTGCGGCTGATCGCCTTTGACCGCATTCCGTGGCCGCGCCCGGATACCCTGCATCGCGCCCGCCGCCAGCATTTCGGCGCCAAGCTTTATGATGACGCGCTCACCCGCGCCAAGCTGGCCCAGGCCTTCGGCCGCCTGATCCGCCGCAAGGACGACAAGGGCGTCTTCGTCATGCTCGATTCCGCCGCCCCAACGCGGCTGTTTTCCGGCCTGCCGGAAGGGGTTCTGGTGCAACGTTGTACGCTGGCTGAGGCGATTGCGGCGATCGAGATGTTCCTCTTTCCTGCTTTTAAGGATGGGCCGAATTGACTTTGCGCAGGCCGGCGTGTTTGGTTAACGGTATAAAACCGGCCGACCGGGCATAATCCGAGGACCTCACCGTGACAGATGACCTGACCCTGCCAAACGCGCCTCAAAAAGCCAAGCCGCAGAAAAAAACCAGCCGATGGGGGTTGTTCGGGCCGGTGCTCGTGCTCGCTGTGATCTGCGCGGCGTGGAGCGGTTACTGGTTCTATACCGCAGGGCGCATTCAGGCGCAGGTGCTGCAACATCAGAAGGTGATGATCGCCGCCGGTTATCAGGCCAGTTTCGACCCGATCAAGGTGACCGGCTATCCCTACCGCATGGTGGTCGATTTCCAGCGCGTAAATATTATTTCGTCTTCCGGAAAAGGCTTTTCCGCACCGGAAGTGCGGGCCGAGGCCAATGCCTATGCGCTCGATAACTGGGTGGCGGAAGCGCCGCAGGGCCTGACCCTCTATCGTGGGCGGACCGGCGGAATCGACCGTGGCAAGGTGTCGGTCATGGGCACGCAACTGAAGGCCAGCGCCTTCAACCTGTCGAAGCCGATTCCGACTGTCGCCATCGAAGGCGATGACCTGGTTCTGGCGGCGTCGGACACTGAGTATCCTTTGCCGTTCAACACGGCGAAATCGCTGGAGGTCCACATGCGGCCGACCGCCAATGTGGCCGACAGCGCCGATATCATGCTGAATTTCGCCGGCGCGCAGGGCCAGCCGAAAACCCTGGCGGGTGATCTCGGCGCCAGCAAGGCGCTATCCATGCAGGTCGAAGGGGCGATCAGTCATGTCTCGGCCATCCGCGACACCGGCGTTTCCAGCGCCTGGGCCGTGAAGGGCGGGCAGGTGTCGGCCTTCCGCCTGAAGCTGGTACAGGGCGGCCTGGCCCCGCTGCCGGCCGGCACCTTCACCACGGATTGCAAGGCCGCCGGCGCCGGTGATCTGAATGTCTGTGCCAGCAGCGATGTCCTGACGCCCGATGCGGCTGGCCGCGTAAATGGCAAGCTGAATATCGAGATGTCGGGTACGTTCAATCCGATCGACGTGCTGGGCGCGCTTAATCTCATTTCGCAGGAAAACATGACCATCGCCCGGCCCTTGCTCAACATGACCCTGGCGACGCAAGGGGCGCAGACTTTCAATGTCGAATTTCATGACGGCGGGGCCTATATCGGTCCGCTGAAAGTTTCAGATGCACCTATACTGCCCTATTAGGCTTTTATACTGCCATTTTCCCAAACAAGACTTGTCGTGACGAATACGGACGCCTAATGTCCGGACTTCCTGTCGCCTAATGGGATCTGGTTTATTGAGTACTCTTGCCGACCTTCGCACGCAGATTGACGCCCTCGATGCCGAGTTGCTGCGTCTCGTTGACGCCCGCGCCGCACTGGGCAAGGCTATAGGTGAGGCGAAGGCAAAAGAAGAACCGGCGAGCGGCCAGGTTTCTTTACTGCGGCCAGACCGTGAGGCCATGCTGATCCGCAAGCTGATCGCCATGCCGCGTCAGGCCGCGTCCGATGGCGTGGTGGTGCGTATCTGGCATGAGCTGATTTCTGAAAATCTGCGCATTCAGGGGGCTTCCAACTTTTCAGGAAAGGATGGGGGCGGCCTTCATTTGAATCTGAGCACCGCCGAACACTCGAAAGAGGTTCTGGTGTGGGCGCGCGAACGCTTCGGTTTCGCGCCGAGCTTTGGTTACGTCAATGACGCGACGGCGGCGATCCAGGCGGCGCGCGATGTGCGTCATATCTCCGTTTTGAGCCTCGATCCGCGTGGCGGCGCGTGGTGGGCGCGTCTGCTGGCCGAACCAAAGGTACGTATTATCGCCGCACTGCCTGAACTTTCGACTGCCCGGCCGCACGCCGTGGCGCTGGCGGCAATCCAGCCGGAACCTACCGGTGACGACATGACCTTCTGGGTCAGCGATTCCGCCGAGCATGAAAACAAGATCATCGAAGCGCTCGGCCAGCGTGGTTTCGCCGCCGAATGGCTTTGCACCGCGCAGGGACTTAAGCTATTTGGCCTGATCGGCTACGTGCAGGAAAATGACGAGCGGTTGGCCGCCAAAACGCTTGGCAGCCTGTCGGGCATTATCGGCGCCGCACCCAGAATATAAGTTAAGAGACCTCCCATGACCAAGACCGCTCCTGCCCCGAAGGCGGGCATACTGGATATCGCCGCCTATGTCGGCGGCAAGTCGAAGATCGATGGCGTCACTGAGCCGATCAAGCTGTCATCCAATGAGAATGCGCTGGGTTGTTCGGCCAAGGCGATCGAGGCCTATGAAGCCGCGAAAGTGAAATTGTTCCGTTATCCCGATGGTCATGCCGCGCCGTTGCGGGCCGCCGTTGCCGAATATCATGGGCTGGAGTCGGAACGTCTCGTCTTCGGCAATGGCTCGGATGAGGTTTTCGCCCTGCTTAACCAGGTTTATCTCGAATCCGGCGATAATATCGTCACCGGTGAGCACGGCTTTCTGGCCTATCGCATTTCGGCGCTCGCCTGTCAGGCCGAGGTCAAGCTGGCCGAGGAACCGGACCAACGCGTCAGCATCGACAAGTTGCTTGAGCTGATCGATGCGAAGACCAAGATCGTCTATCTGTCCAATCCAGCCAATCCGACCGGCACCTGGAACACGCCGGAAGAAATCGCCGATCTGCGGGCGCGTCTTGATCCTTCGATCCTGCTGGTGATCGATGAGGCCTATGCCGAGTTCGTCGATGAGCCGACATGGGAAACGGCTTTCCCGATGGCGCGCGGTCTGGACAATATGATTGTCACGCGCACCTTTTCGAAAATCCACGGACTGGCTGGCCTGCGCATCGGTTTCGGTTATTGCCCGGTCGATGTGATCGCGGCGATCGACCGTATCCGCCTGCCGTTCAATGCCAATCTGCCGGCGCAATACGCGGCTGTGGCGGCCTTGCAGGATAAGGTCCACATCGAAGCGTCGCGCCAGCAAATACTTAACTGGCACCCGCGCCTGCGTCAGGCGATCAGTGGACTGGGTTTCGATATTCGCAAGAGCATCGGCAATTTCATGCTGATCTATTTCCGCGATGCTGCGGAGGCGGCGCGGGCCAATGAATTCCTGATGACTCAGGGGATCATCATCCGTCATGTTGCCAATTACGGCCTGCCGCAGTGCCTGCGCATCACCATCGGCAAGGATGAGGAAAATCAGGCAGTGATTGAAGCGCTGGGCAAGTTCGCGGCGACACGGGGTTAAGCAAGAAGTTCCACCACCACGAGCCAAGAGGCTCGCGGTCCCCGGCACCGGCCGCCCGGCTCCCCAACAAGTTGGGGAGGTACAAGAATGCTTTCGTGGTGCGGTGCGGAAATGTCGCATTATTTGCCGGATCGCGCTAAGCTATCTATATTGCTGACAAAGCCACAGCCGAAGATGCCTCATGCCTGATCAATCCGCCCCTGCCACCGCTGCAAAAATCGTCTTTGGACAGGGCTTCCTGAAGGACTGCTGGTGGTTTGCCGCGCTCTCCGGCGATCTGGTGACCGGCAAGCTGCAACGCTATGTTATCTTGGGCGAACCTGTTCTGCTGGCGCGCGATCTTGATGGCAAGGCCTATGCCCTGCGCGATATCTGTCCGCACCGGGCCGCGCCGCTTTCGTCCGGTGAAATGATCCGCGATGGAAAAGGCGGCGGGTGTGTCGTCCAGTGCTGCTATCACGGCTGGACCTTTGATACCGCTGGTACCTGCAAGAGTATTCCGTCGCTGACTGCCGACCAACCGATGGACGTCGAGAAGATCAAGGTCCGCCACTACGAAATCCGCGAGCAGCAGGGCATTGTCTGGATCTATATCACGGCCGATCCGCGCCGCCCGGCCGAGCCCGATCACGAACCGCCGATCCTGCCCGGTGTAGTCGGGGGCAAACCCATTATCGTCGAGACCATGGATTTTGACTCACATATCGATCATGCCGTTGTTGGCCTGATGGACCCGGCGCACGGTCCTTACGTGCACCAGCAATGGTGGTGGCGCTCGGCCAAGAAGCAGCTTTCCAAGATCAAGCAGTTCGAGCCGCGCGAATACGGTTTCTCGATGGTGCGCCACGCGCCGTCATCCAACAGCCGAGCCTACAAGATCCTGGGTGGCGCGCCGGCCACCGAGATCACCTTCCGCTTGCCGGGTATCCGATACGAGCATATCGAGATCGGTACTCAGCAGGTGCTGGGCCTGACCTGCCTGACGCCGATCGATGACAATAAAACCCGCATCACGCAGATTTTCTGGTCGGATCATGGCCTGTTCCGCTTTATCGCCCCCCTGTTCCGGCTAGGCGCAAAGGCTTTCCTCAAGCAGGATGGCGACATGGTCAATCTGCAAAACGAAGGCCTGAAATATGACCCGGCGCTGATCTGGATCGACGATGCCGATACCCAGGCCAAGTGGTACCAACAGATCAAGAAGGAATGGATGCTGTCGCGGGCTGAAAAACGGCCATTCGTCAATCCGATAAAGCCGACGATCCTGAAATGGACGAGCTAAACAAAAAGCCTTCAATCAGAGGATTGAAGGCTTTTTGTTAGATGCTTTACGCTTGATCACGCGGCTTTCAGACCGGAGACGACGAGGGCAATCTGGGAGGTCAGGTGCTTGGCCAGTCGGTCCATATCGAAGGCGCCGCTTTCATCGCTGGCCTGATAGGCGCGGCGCAGATTGGCCAGGCACAGATCTTCCAGCACCTCGGCAGCACATTCGATATTGACGCTTTGTGGCACTTCCTTGCGCGTCTGCGCCGATTTCAGGGTGTCGAGCAGGACGAAACGGATCAGGTCGCTCATCTGGCCGACTTCATTCACCGGTGACTGGCCCTGGCTCCATTTCATGACGAAAGCGGAGAGCACGATGCGGGCATTATGCTGGGTGGCTTCATAACCGCGCATCAGCTGCTTATGCAGGCGTGCGACCAGATCAAGCGTTTCATCGTGAGCCTCGCGCATGGCGCGGATGACACGATTGTTTTCGCTTTCAAGCACGGTAAGGAAAATCTCGTTCTTGTCGGCGAAATTGGCGAAAAGCGCGCCGGTGGAAAGACCGGCGGCGCGGGCGATATCGCGCAGGGTGGCGGCCTCGAAGCCGCGCTCACGGAAAAGCGCCGCTGCGGATTCGAGAATCTTCAGGCGGTTACGCTCTTTTGACTTGGCGCGATTGCCGGTCGGAACGGGTTTGTCGTTAGCGATGGCAGTGTCACTCACAGGATCGGTGGTATGGTGGGGATCGTACATAACGCTTTAACTCACACACAAAATGAGGTTTACCTACAGGGAAGGTTTCTCGTAAGATTTTCCCTACTTAGTGCGGCCGTCTTCCCATTACAAGGATGACGCCGTTATTCCCTGCATCGCCTTCCGGTATGCAGGGACATGTGGAATTCAACGTGTGATATGAAAAAGTCCGTCGCACCTCCGGGATAAATATCTCGACTTTTGGCTATAAAAGGGCGATTTAGTCTCATGACAAAAATACTTTTCTTTCTCGCGCTCATCGCCATGTTCGCCGTGCTTGTCGTACTGGGCGCCGGCATTTTCAGTCTGGCGCGCGGCGGTACGTTCCGCGAGAACTGGTCGAACAAGCTGATGCGCCTGCGTATATTGTTTCAGGCCATCGCCATTGTTTTGCTGGTGATCCTGGCCTGGGCGATGAAAAATCACACTTAGTTAAGTGCGCTCAAGCCGCGGGGCTTACGCGCACCAGATACGTTTCAGGGCGCGACGGGTGCTTGCCCTTGCCAAATCTCATGCCAAGTAGGCATCAATGAGATGGAAGCCGTCTACAATTTCAATGAAGGTGCCATGGTCAAGCTCAACAAAATCTACACCCGCACCGGCGATGACGGCACGACTGGTCTGGCCGACGGCACGCGCCGCCCCAAGGACGATCCGCGACTGGTTGTTATCGGCAGCGTCGATGAAACCAATGCGGCGCTGGGACTGGTGCGGCTAAACAGCGCAAGCGACCCGGCGCTCGACGCCCTGCTGGCGCGAATCCAGAATGAACTGTTTGATCTTGGTGCCGATCTGGCCACCCCGTCTGACAACATCTCGTGGACGCCTCTGCGCATCAAGGCGCATCAGGTGGCCGCTCTGGAAGAAGCACTCGATGCCTATAATGAGCCGATCGCGCCGCTGACCTCGTTTATCCTGCCGGCCGGCTCACCCCTGAGTGCGCATCTGCATCTGGCGCGCACGCTTGCCCGCCGTGCCGAACGTGATGCGGTTACCTTGGCCAGGATCGAAGGCGAAGCGGTCAATCCGGAGGTGATGAAGTACCTCAACCGCCTGTCCGATCTGTTGTTCGTGCTGGCACGCCATGCTAACGATCAGGGCCGCGCCGACGTCCTGTGGGTGCCATCGAAATAATCGTTCAGAGAGATTCAAATGTCGAAAGCCTTTACCGCCCTTGCCCTGTGCTGTCTGTCATTGGTTCAATGCAGTAAATACAAGGCCGATGGCGGCAAGGACGGCCAGTCTTTCGCGCCCGATCCGGGTAGCGCCTTCGAGGTCAGCGCCGAGGTGACACCCAGGGCCATGGCGCGTCTGAAATCGCTGGATGACAGCTTGGTGATCGATACCAGCTATTACGGCTATCCGACTGAGGCGGCGCGACCGAAGGCCAACGACCTGCACCAGATCGATCTCGGTCAAGAAAAGATTGTCGCTGACCTGACGACGCTCAAGGTTCACATGCTCGGTCGCCTGAATGTCGCGGGCAAGAGCGATGTCACCCATGGCGAGGTCATGCTGCTGGTCAATGGGTATAGTGTCACCAAGGTCGGGGCCAAGGACGATCAGGTTTCGTGTAACTACTATCGTGCCCGTATCGATCAGGCGCAGGCCAAGGCGCCTGTTTTGCAGTGCGATATCGAAACGCCGTAATTATTTAGAGGCGGCGGCACTGTTGGCGGCGCTATTTACGGCTCTGGCATTGCTGGCCTTGCGCGCGTCGTCATGGAAATCGACCTTAGCCGGCTCGCCATCCTTACGGCCGGTAATGGTCGAGAGCGCGATCGGTGCGTAGCACTTGTGGGCCTTCCAGGAATACCAACCCTGAGCGTTGTCGCATTTCCTTTTCGGGATATCGTAGAACCAGCCGTAGCTGACGATAGCGGCGCTGCACAGGCCCAGAACGATAAGGAAGATGTATTTCAGTTTGCCGATCTGG
>FSVH01000109.1_pt1 | contig 45382 bp, 46 predicted proteins | sample 1637631 | NCBI WGS metagenome assembly FSVH01 (sample SAMEA3914814, study PRJEB12502) | metagenome | biome: forest; material: soil | place: USA | collected 2011-09-16 | depth 0.1 m | reverse complement strand
GACGCCATACAACAGGCCAAGTATGCCAGCCGCGATGGCCAGCATCAAAGCAATATTCATAATGTAACCCCTGTGTCTTTATATTTGAGGGGCGCACAGCGACTGCCGCCCCATTTTCGGGAATCAAAAAGAAGCCAAAATACAGAGTCTTATTTTCGATTGAGACGGAGAGTGCCAAATGTTTATCTGACTTTCAAGACATGTTGTCTCTGAAAGCCATTATAATTCAAGGGCTTTCGGTCCGCGAATGCTGCATCGCAGGGGGGCGAATACTTATAGCATGTAAATTCAGGACGTTACGCCAGACGCAGCGCAACACAACCTGTGGGGGATATCCGTCAGTTTGGATGCCGCTTCGGGCTTTGCGACAGAACGTCAATCGATTTGATGACACCGGGGCCGGTTATTTTCGCCCACTCCACCGTCATCACCTGCTTGAAGCGCGGTTCGTCAAGCAGGTAGTCCTTGCCTGCCTGCGCGAACGACGTCCGCGAAGCGGTGCGCACCAGTGCATCGCGGAAATAGGGTTCCTTTTCGCGGAACCTGGCCTCGTCGGCCGTCAGGGTCAGGTTGATGCGGATATTGAGGAAGAGGTAGTTGACCAGCCGGCCATCGACGGTGACCGGAATGGCGACCGCCCCCAGCTGAACCGAGGCATTGCCGGCTTTTTTTGCTTCTCCGCCTTCGCTAGCCATGGCCGGTGCGGCGCATAGCAGGCAAAGCGCTACGCCAAGAGTGGCCAACAGGCAGGTGCGACGGTCATAACGTGTTTTCATACACAAATACTGGCGCAGAATGGTTGATAACGGCTGAATGAAAAAGCTCCCCAACCTCGGCTGGAGAGCTTTGATATTACCATAGTCGCGTGACAGGCTTAATGGTTGTTGTGTCCATTGCCGCGATTGCCGTTGTTACGACCGTCATGCCAGTGGCCGTCCTTGTCACGCCAGCCATTGGGATTGTTATCATCATTCTGCCAGGCATTACCGTAAGCATAGGGCGGCGGCGAGGTATGGTGATAGCGGTCATAATAGACGTGCTGATAGCGGTCCGAAGATGGGCGTTGCTTGTAATACATCACTGTATAGCCGGAAGGCGCCGGCGCCGGATCGTAATAGGAACCTTGGTAGGAATAGTATTCGCCATTATAGCACTTGACGCTCGACTTACCGACATTATTGCCGATCACGCCACCGACCACCGCGCCACCGACCGTGCCCAGACCGCGTTCGTTCTTGGAAATCTGGCTGCCAACGAGGCCACCCAGTACGGCGCCAATAACGGTGCCATTGGTTTTCGCCTCTTTTTGCTTGGCGTAGCAATAACCATCGTAACCGCGCAGGTCACGGTCCTGCGCCGAAGCCATGGCGGGAATGGCCATGACGGATGCCAGACCAAGCACAAGGCCCGTTTTCAAAATGGATTTCATCTCAGATTACCTCCCAAATTTCGCTGCCACGGCCTTGTCTCAGACCGCGCGTCCAGACGGATGCCCGGCGCAGATCGATATAAAATCGCTATGCCGTATATTGTCTACGGACAATGTGGACAGACTGCGGAAATTGGATGGTTTTTATAAAATTTCGCTAAATGAAATCGGTACTAAATTACTTCTTCCAGGCGTCGCCATAAGCATAGGGCGGCGGCGTGGTGTGACGATAGGTGTCGTAATAAACGGTCTTGAAAACATCCGGCGACGGGCGGTCCTTGTAGAAGACCACCGTATAGCCCTTTGGCGCCGGCGCCGGATCGTAATAGGCGCCCTGATAGGAATAGTATTCACCCTTCCAGCATTTGGCGGTCTGGTTCTTGCCGACCTTGTTGCCGACAACCCCGCCGATCACCGCACCGGCCACCAGGCCAAGGCCGCGCTCGTTCTTGGATATCTGGCTGCCGACCAGACCGCCAACGACGGAGCCGATAATTGTGCCGTTTTTCTGCGCCTCGTGTTTCTTGGCGTAGCAATAGCCGTCATAACCGCGCAGATCACTTTCTTGCGCCGAAACCGCGGCAGGCAAGGCCAGCGCGCTGAACAAAATGACAATTTTCAGTGCAGATCTCATGACCGTTATCTCCGGAATATTCCGGTACAGTCTGGACGCGATGCGTTGCGCATTTGATAGGGCGAAGCCCCTGATCCGCCGGTAATTATTCCGTCACAGCGGATGGGTAAAACCCTTGCTCACGACCTCGATACGGCGATCGTCAGCCCAGAGTTCCGCACCGGCCGGGGTATCCTCGGACAGACCGACACAGGCCCCGACATCGTAAAAGCCCGCCATGACAAGCGCTTTGGCTCCGGCGTCACCGGCCGTGCACAGGATCTGATAATCGTCACCGCCGGTCACCAGTTCGACCGGGCTGATACCGGACGCGATCGCCGCGCGCGCCGACAGCGAGGTCGGCACCCGATTGAGATCGAGGCGGATCATCAGGCCGTTGGCGCGCGCCAGATGATTGGCATCGGCCAGCAGCCCGTCGGAAATATCCATGGCGCTGCGGGCATGATCACGCAGCGCCTGCGTCAGGTCGGTGCGAATTTCCGGCAGGTGATAGGCGCTGATGACCTCGTTGACATCCTCGTGCGACAGCCCCAGAAGCTGTCCCTGCAAGGCTTTCAGGCCGAGATAACCCTGACCGATATAACCGCTGACCAGTACGCGGTCACCCGGTTTCGCGCCCAGGCGCGAGAGTGCCTTGCCTGCCGCCACCCGGCCGAACATGGTCATGGACACCACCAGCGGCCCTTCGGTCGAGACGGTATCCCCGCCGAACAGGCTGAGGCCGTAGCGGTCCTGATCGGTCTTCAGGCCGCGCACGAAATCGGCCTTCTCGGCATAGGGCGTACCACGTGGCCAGGCTGTCAACAGTTGATAGCCATAGGGCTTCGCGCCCTTGGCGACAATGTCGGAGAGATTGACGCGCATCAGCTTGCGCGCCACCAGATCGAGCGGATCGTGTTCGAAGAAATGAACACCGGCAACGAGAGCATCTGTATTGACGACCAGGTCATGCGCAGAATCGCCGGGAATAATGGCGACATCATCGATCAGGCCCCTTGCCTCGCGGCTCAGTCCCGCCAGCGGTTTGAACAACTGGTCGATGATGGAGAATTCGTCGTGTTCGCTCATGGCCAGCCCTCACGCATACCGTACCGCATCATGCACGCAATCAGCTATTTTGCGATAAAATTTTCCGTGAAAATTCGCCTACTTGCGTGCATTAGTGGCTATACCGTCCAGCGTACCCCAAACTTACCTGCGCACATCGGCGGCTATGCCTTCGAGCGCACCCCCAAGCTTACTTGCGCACATCGGCGGCTATGCCGTCGAGCGCACCATTGACGAAACGCGCCTCGGTTTCGCCGTAGAAAGCGCGTGCGATTTCGACATATTCGTTGATGATAACCTGAAGGCCGATATCCGGGCGGAACTTCAATTCCCAGGTGCCAGCCCGCAGGATAGCACGGACCGTCGAATCGAGACGTTCGATCCGCCAGCCGGAGGCCAGACGACTGACGATCAGCGGATCGATGACCGCCTGTTCCTTGACGATGGTGCGTGCGCCCTCGGCAAAAAAAGCTTCGTCAGCCGCCGCCAGCGGTTCGCCTTCCAGATCGCCGTCAAAACGGTAATCGGTAAATTCCTTGATCACGGTCTCGACGCCAGTACCGGTGATTTCAAGCTGATACAGTGCCTGAACCAGGACCAGACGCGCCACGGTGCGGGCGCGCTTATCCTTGTTGGAAAGCGATTGCGCCTCGTGCTCCCTGGTATTGAGCTGTTCGATGACCGCCTTCAGGCTGGTCGGCTTGGGGGCTGCCTGCTCGCTCATTGTGTGCCGTCCATCAGGCTCTTGCGCAGGCCGATCATGGTCAGGCAGACCTTGGCGACCGTGCCGCCCTTGTCACCTTCCGAACGGCGGGCACGTACCCAGGCCTGATCCTCGTCTTCCACGGTCAGGATGCCGTAACCGATAGCCAAACGCTGCTTGTAGCTGAGGTCCATCAGGCCGCGCGCCGACTCGTTGCAGACGTAGTCATAGTGGGTGGTGTCGCCACGGATAACGCAGCCGAGCGCGACATAACCGTCATAGGCGCGGCCGGCAGGCCGATGGGCGGCATCTTCGGCCATGGCGATGGCAGCGGGAATTTCAAAGGCACCCGGCACCGTCACCACGTCATATTCCGCGCCGAGAGCGGACAGGGCGTCTTCGGCGCCGGCCAGAAGCTCATCGGCGATATCGTCGTAAAATCGGCTTTCGACGATCAGGATGCGGAGCGGGTTTTCTATGGTCAAAGCGAGTCGTCCTCAAAAGGATGGGCAGTCAGGCTCAATACGCCTTTCTACGGTAACGAAAAAGCCAAATCTTGGCGGATAGCTCAGCAAGAGGTTTATCCACAGATTGCACAGATTGCACAGATCTTGCCGCTACGCGGCTTTAAATTTTTCCACCCGGGTTCAGCACATCGAACAAGGCACTGAAAAATATGTATAATCTGTGAAGTCTGTGACCACCATTTACAGGGTTTGCCAGTCGATGATCGACAGGCCATAGCCTTCCAGTGCCGCCGGTTTCGGACGGGTGCCGGAAAGCGCGATCATGTCGCGCACACCGAGATCAAGCAGTATCTGCGCGCCGACGCCGTAATCGCGCAGGCCGCGCGGATGCGGATCAGCGGCGGCATCTCCACCAAAGCGGCTGGAAAGGACCTTCGAATCGGGATCGCGCAGCAGAACCATGACGGCCGGGCCGTTATGGTCGGCCAGGGCCTGCATCGCCTTCTGCACATGGTTGCTGCGAAAGCCCGCCCCCTGCCCGCCCAGCACGTCCGAGGCGATATCGAGCTGATGCATGCGCACCAGTGTCGGCTTGTTGGGCGCCGGCTGCGCCTTGACCAAGGCCAGGTGCTCGGATTCATCGAGTTGATTGCGGTAAACGACCAGCCGGAACTGACCGCCCCACTCGCTTTCAAATGGGCGCTCCAGCACACGCTCGACGAAGCGCTCGGTGCGGCGGCGATAGGCGATCAGGTCGGCGATGGTACCGATCTTCATGCCGTGGGTCTGAGCGAATTTGATCAAATCCGGCAGGCGGGCCATGGTGCCGTCGTCATTGATGATCTCGCAGATCACACCCGCCGGATAAAGCCCGGCCATGCGTGAGATATCGACGGCCGCTTCGGTATGGCCGGCGCGCACCAGCACACCGCCATCACGCGCGACCAGCGGAAAGACGTGGCCCGGCGAAACGATGTCACGCGAATCCTTGGTCGGGTCGATGGCCACAGCAATAGTGTGGGCGCGATCCTTCGGCGAAATACCGGTCGAAATGCCGTCCTTGGCCTCGATCGATACGGTGAAGGCGGTGCCGTTGCGGGCGCCATTATCATGCACCATCGGCGGCAGGCGCAGGGTCCTGGCGCGCTCGCCGGTGATCGACAGGCAGATCAGGCCGCGGGCAAAACGCGCCATGAAGTTGATGATGTCCGGTGTCGCCATCTGCGCCGGAATAACAACATCCCCTTCGTTTTCCCGATCCTCGGCATCGACAAGGATATAGGGTCGGCCGTTGCGGGCGTCCTCCAGGATATCCTCGATCGAGGATATCGGGCTGTCATAGCCATGATCAGGGTTCGTTCCCAGGTCATTCGTGATCTTGTTCATCGTCATTGTGGTTACTCTGTCTCAAACCAGCGGGCGGCATAGCGCGCCAGGCGATCAACCTCAAGGTTTATGCTGTCACCGATCTGTGTTTTCGACAGGGTTGTGTGCAGCCAGGTATGGGGAATGATGTTGACGCCGAAGGTCTGACCTTCGACTTCATTGACGGTCAGCGAGATGCCATCGAGCGCCACCGAGCCCTTCGGGGCGATAAAACGATGCAGCGGCGCCGGGGCTTCAAATGTTAAGCGATAGCTATCACCATCTTGCACGACGCTGACCAACTTCGTCAGACCATCGACATGGCCGGAGACGATATGGCCGCCCAGTTCGTCGCCGATCTTCAGGGCGCGCTCGATATTGACCTTGCTGCCTTCTTTCCAGGCACCGAGATTGGTCAGGCTGAGGGTCTCATTGGAGACATCCAGATCATAGCTGCGGCCCTGTTTGGACACGACCGTCAGGCAGCAGCCGGCGTGGCTGATCGAGGCACCGATCTCGACATCATCGAGATCGAAATCGACATGCATGGTCAGGCGTACGCCGGCGTCCGATTTGATCAGGGTTTCAACCGTCCCCATGCTGGAAATAATACCGGTAAACACGTTCAGCCCTCAGATCAGTTCATAGGTTTCCCAGAGATCGTCTCCGACCGACTGGACACCCAGGCGCGTGAAGCGCACCATGTGGTTGATATCTTCAATATTCAGGTGCCCGATCACCGGCCGGGCATCTCCGCCCAAGATGGTGGCCGAACGGAACCATTCAAGGCGATCAACAAAACCGGCGCGTAAAAAGGCCGTGGCGATCACCCCACCGCCTTCAACAAACAGGCGCTCGACACCCGCTGCACTGATGGCTTCCAGCGCCGCTTCGAGATCGACTCTCTGGTGTTTCGAGGGCACCTTAAGCGCCCGGACGCCCAAAGATTGCATTTCGCCAGTAATGTCGGTCGTCGTCACCACGTAGGTCGGGATCACCCGCGCCGTCTGGACCAGTTTCGACGTCATCGGCAGGCGCGAACGGGAATCGAGCACGATCCGCGCCGGCTGATAGCCTTCATAATTGGGCAGGCGGACAGTGAGTTCCGGGTCATCCTTCAGTGCCGTTTCGATACCGACGAGCACCGCATCATGGCCCCCGCGCAGTTCGTGGACAACACGGCGCGCTTCCTCACCGGTGATCCATTTGCTTTGGCCGGAGGCCGTCGCAATGCGGCCATCGAGGGTCGTGGCGAGTTTGAGGGTGATTTGAGGCCGGTTCATAAGAAAGAAACCCCACCACCACGCCTTTCAGGCGCGGTCCCCCTCCCCAGTAAACTGGGGAGGTACAAGAAAGTATACTCCCCCGTCTGCGGGGGAGATGTCGCGGCAAAGCCGTGACAGAGGGGGGCCTTTACTGCCCTATCAAGCATCATCTGACGGCGAGATATCCTGCTCGCCCAGCCCTTGCTTGATATCTTTCGGGTCATCGAGCGTGTCGTTATCCAGCCCTTCGGCGCCGAGAAACTTGGCGAAATCCGAGGTCTCGCGGAAATCCCGGTAGACCGAGGCGTAACGCACATAGGCGACGACATCGATCGCTTTGAGCGCGTCCATGACCAGACCGCCGACCGTATCCGACGGAATATCGGTCTCGCCCATGCTCTCCAGTTGCCGGACAATGCCCGACACCATCCGGTCAACGCGGTCCTGATCGACGGGCCGCTTGCGAAGCGCAATCGAAATGGAACGCTCCAGCTTTTCCCGGTCGAAAGGTGTGCGTCGTCCCGAACGCTTGACCACCATGAGATCGCGCAACTGCACGCGCTCGAACGTGGTGAAACGTCCGCCGCATTCCGGGCACGACCGCCGGCGCCGGATCGCCGCGCCGTCTTCCGACGGGCGGGAATCCTTCACCTGGGTCTCAAGGTTTCCGCAAAAGGGACAACGCATTCAATATCCTTAAGCGTAGATGGGAAATTGCTTGGTCAGAAGCAGCACTTGTTCACGTACACGCGTTTGCACAGACATATCCGGTTGACCACCGTTTCTTGCCATTCCATCAACGACATCGGCAATCAGATGTCCAATTTGACGGAATTCTTCCTCACGGAAACCGCGGGTGGTGCCGGCCGGGGTGCCGAGGCGGACGCCCGAGGTGATGGTGAAGGGCTTGTCATCGAACGGAATGCCGTTCTTGTTGCAGGTGATGAACGCCGCTTCCAGAGCCGCTTCGGTATCCTTGCCGTTCTGGCCCTTGGGGCGCAGATCGACCGACATAACGTGGCTGTCGGTACCGCCGGTGACGATGGCCAGACCGCGTTCGACCAGGGTCTGGGCCAGGGCCTGCGCGTTGAGGATGACCTGCTTGGCGTAGGATTTGAATTCCGGTTGCAGCGCTTCACCAAAGGCCACTGCCTTGCCGGCGATGACGTGCATCAGAGGTCCGCCTTGCAGGCCGGGGAAGACCGCCGAATTGATCTTCTTGCCGAGCGCTTCGTCGTTTGACAGGATCAGGCCGCCGCGCGGACCGCGCAGAGTCTTGTGCGTGGTGGTGGTGACGACGTGGGCGTGCGGCAGCGGATCGGGGTACATGCCGCCGGCGACCAGACCGGCATAGTGGGCCATGTCGACGAATAGATAGGCGCCGACCGAATCGGCAATCTCGCGGAAGCGTTTGAAATCGATGTGGCGCGGATAGTTGGAAGCGCCGGCAATGATCAGTTTCGGCTTGTGTTGCTGGGCCAGGTCATTGACCTGATCCATGTCGATCAGGTTGGTGTCGCGCGTCACGCCGTAAGGCACGACGTTGAACCACTTGCCCGACTGGTTGGCCGGGGAGCCGTGCGTCAGGTGACCGCCGCAGGCCAGGTCCATGCCCATATATGTGTCGCCCGGCTGGAGCAGCGAGAAGAATACGGCCTGATTGGCCTGGGCGCCGGAGTGCGGCTGAACGTTGGCGAAGGCGCAGTTGAACAGCTTCTTGGCGCGTTCGATGGCCAGGCGCTCGACGTCATCGGCATATTCGCAGCCACCGTAATAGCGACGGCCCGGATAGCCTTCGGCATACTTGTTGGTCAGGACGGAGCCTTGCGCTTCGAGGACGGCCCTGGAGACGATGTTTTCCGAAGCGATCAGTTCGATCTGGTCCTGCTGGCGATGCAGTTCGCCCGTGATCGCCGCCATGACTTCAGAGTCCTGGGTCGCCAGATCGTTGTTGAAATAACCTTGCGGGATGAAGGAGCCGGCGTTCGCGGGTGCGTTCAAGGGAGCGTATCCTGTGCTGGAGGAATGTGTAGGGAATATGGGGAGCGTTTACGCTTTACGCGAGGGCGAGGCAAGTTTTTTGACCCGTTCGCGGTTGCGAAAGCACCATGCCTGTGTCAAAAGCAGAAGAACTCCGGACTCAAAGCGAATTTGAGTGGCTATTTCTGGCGCCGATCCCCAGAATCTCCCAAATTTCCGAAATATCATGCTCAATATCGCCACGCTGAAACGCGAATGGTTGTCGAATCCGCGTAAGGACCTGCTGTCCGGCACGGTCGTCGCCCTCGCCCTGATTCCCGAAGCCATCGCCTTTTCCATTATCGCCGGCGTCGATCCGGCGGTGGGGCTCTATGCCTCCTTTATCATCGCCATCACCATTGCCATTGTCGGCGGACGCCCAGCGATGATCTCGGCGGCCACAGGTTCGATGACCCTCGTCATGGCCGGTCTGGTAAAAACGCACGGACTGGATTATCTGCTGGCCGCCAGTCTGCTGACCGGCGTGTTCCAGATCATCATCGGCCTGTGCAAGCTGGGCAGCCTGATCCGCTTCGTGTCGAAATCGGTGATGACCGGCTTTGTCAACTCACTGGCCATACTGATCTTCCTGGCGCAGATGCCACAACTGATCCACGTCACCTGGCCGACCTATGTGCTGGTGGCCGGCGGACTGGCCATCATCTACGGTCTTCCCTATGTCACCAAGGCGGTGCCCTCGCCGCTCATCGCCATTCTGATCATTACCGGCCTGACGCTGTGGCTGCATCTCGATGTCAATACGGTCGGCGACATGGGCCATATGCCGACCACCCTGCCGCCCTTCCACCTGCCGCAGGTGCCGCTGACCTGGGAAACCTTCCTGACCATCGCGCCGTTATCATTGACGCTCGCCTTTGTCGGTCTGCTGGAATCGCTGATGACCGCCAATATCATCGACGACATGACCGATACGCCTTCGGACAAGAACACCGAGACGCGCGGACAGGGCATTGCCAATATCGTCGCTTCGCTGTTCGGCGGTATGGCGGGCTGCGCCATGATCGGTCAGAGCGTAATCAATGTCAGTTCGGGCGGACGTGGACGCCTGAGTACACTTTGGGCAGGCCTGTTCCTGCTGTTCCTGATGCTGGTATTACAATATTGGGTGGGACAAATCCCCATGGCGGCTCTGGTGGCAGTGATGATCATGGTCAGCATCGGCACGTTCGATTGGCAGTCGATCCTGCGCCTGCGCACCGCTCCGAAACAATCGAGCGCAGTCATGATCGTCACGACCGTGGCCGTGGTCTTCACGCACAACCTCTCGATCGGTGTGCTGCTGGGCGTGCTGATGAGCGTGATCTTCTTCGCGCTGAAAGTCGGGCGACTGGTTTCGGTGGAGTGCGACGACAGCGACGGGAAAATTCGCACCTACACCGTGCATGGCCAGTTGTTTTTCGTGTCAGCGGACCTGTTCATGGCCGGCTTCGAGTTCCATGGCCAGCCGGAAAAAGTGACGATCGATCTCAGCCAGGCACGGGTGTGGGATATCACGGCGGTCGAGGCCATAGATAAGGCCGTCTTCCGCTATCGCAAGGCCGGCGCCGAGGTGCAGGTGGTCGGGATGAGTGAGGCGTGCAGCACACTGGTCAACCGTGTTGGCCAGTTCGACAAGACTTTCCTGCCGTCACATTAAGCCATAGCGATCAGAAGCCCGCCGATCACCGCGACATTGATGATGAAACCGGACCGCACGCCCGACCGCGCCTCGCCTGCCAACGTCCAGAAATTCAGCAGGGTCACGCTGGCGGCAATAGTGAAAACGATCAGGAAAAGCGCCGCATAAGGGCGTGTGGCGTGGAATTGCAAGGCGATTCCGGCCACAATTTCCAGCGCGGATGCCACGGCCAGTTGCATGCCGGGAAAGGGAAAACCCCGTCCAGCCATCATGGCACGCACACCGCTGAAATTGCGGAAATGCTCCAGTCCGCCAAAGACGAATACGCCGCCGAGCAAAAGGCGGCCAGCAACGGGCGCATAAGCCATGAGATCGTTCATACCAGGGTACCGCGTCCGGAAGACTTTGGCGGATTGCGGCCACCGGCCAGCTTGTTTTTCAGCTTGAGAATGGCCAGCCGTTTGACGCCTTCGGGATCATTGACCGGTCCCATGGCCGTGGCTTCTTCGCCGGTCGCGGCATCAATGGCAGTGACCTTCAGATAGACGCCCTTGCGCTGCATCTCGATATAAACTTCGGACATCGCGAAATAATGCCGCGACTCCGGCGCCATGGCAAGTGCACCACATCCGTGAATAGGCTTCTATCGCTCAGCCAAGTTCCTGGGCGAGTCCGATCAGAAGCCCTCCAGGGCCGCGGATGTAGCAGAGTCGATACACATCCTTATAGTCGACGACTTCACCTTCGAGCTGTGCACCGCGCTTGTGCAGTCTCATCAGCGTCTCGCTGAGGTCATCCACAGCGAACATGACGCGAAGGTAGCCAAGGGCGTTGACCGGGGCATTGCGGTGATCCGCGACAACAGGCGGCCTGATAAAGCGGGAGAGTTCGAGCCGGCTGTGGCCGTCCGGCGTGCGCATCATGGCAATCTCGACATGCTGATCGCCCAGTCCGGTAACACGTCCGGCCCATTCGCCTTCGATGGTGGCCTGTCCTTCGAGCACAAGGCCGAGATCACGAAAGAAATCAATCGCCTCTTCGAGATCGTCAACGACGATCCCTACATTGTCCATCCGTTTGAGCGCCATGTGTCCAACCTGCGATCTGTGATTATCGCTCGATCACGCCTCCGGCCTTGATCAGGCCACGGCCGGCAGGCGAGCCACGTTGCACATCGTCCAGAGCTTATCCATTGATTCAACCAGATGGTCGATCATCTCGTCCGTATGATCCGGCGACGGCGTAAAGCGCAGGCGCTCGGTGCCCTTTGGCACGGTCGGGTAGTTGATCGGCTGGACATAGATGCCGAAATCATTGAGCAGCATGTCCGACACCATCTTGCAGTGGACGGCATTGCCGACCAGCACCGGCACGATATGCGACTGCGTCGGGAAGGTAGCGATGCCGACAGCACGCAGCTTCTTCAGCAGGGATTGCGCGCGTTCCTGATGGGCGAGGCGCTTTTCGTTGTGTTCTTTCAGGTACTTCACCGAAGCGGCGGCGCCGGCCATGATGGCGGGCGGCAGCGAGGTGGTGAAGATAAAGCCGGCGGCCCACAGGCGGATGGCGTCGACCATGGCCGAGGTGCCGGCGATATAGCCGCCCATCATGCCAAACGCCTTGCCCAGCGTGCCTTCGATGATGTCGATCTCGCCCATGATGCCGTCGCGCTCGGCGACACCGGCGCCGCGTTCGCCATAGAGGCCAACGGCATGGACTTCATCGATATAGGTCAGGGCGCCATATTTTTTGGCCAAAGCCACGGTGCCGTGGATATCGGAGATATCGCCGTCCATCGAATAAACCGATTCAAAGGCGATCAGCTTCGGCGCATTGGCTGGTGCGGCGCGCAACAGTTCTTCGAGGTGCTCAAGGTCGTTGTGACGGAAGACATGACGCTCACCGCCGCCATTGCGGATACCGGCGATCATCGAGGCATGGTTCAGGGCGTCGGAGAAGATGATCAGGCCCGGCAAGATCTTGTACAGCGTCGTCAAGGTCGCTTCATTGGCGACATAACCGGAGGTGAAGACCAGCGCGGCTTCCTTCTGGTGCAGGTCGGCCAGTTCGGCTTCGAGCTGGTTGTGATAGACCGTGGTGCCGGAGATATTGCGCGTGCCGCCCGAACCGGAACCGACCGCATCGATCGCGTCGTGCATGGCCTGCATGACGACCGGATTTTGGCCCTGGCCGAGATAATCGTTCGAGCACCAGACGGTGACATCCTGCTCGCTGCCGTCTTCCTTTATCCAGGTGGCGCGCGGAAACTGGCCGGCATGACGCTTGAGATTGGCGAACACGCGATAGCGCCCTTCGGCGCGAACAGCTTCTACAGCGGCCTCGAAAGCGGCATTATAGTTCATAGCAAACTCCGACGGCGACACTTTCGCCGCGTATCCTGTTGACGAAATAGCGCTTCCGTCAGGCCTGATCAAGTCATCCGGGGGTAAAATAACCCACCGGAGATATTCAAAATGACATTGCGGCAAATCCGTTTCAAATTCCAGCAGTTTTGCCTAGATTGGTCTGCGCGTTTTGACGCACCTGAGAGAAATCGCCATGACAAATGTTTGGATCGGCCTGTTTCGCGGTATCAATGTCGGCGGCAATAACAAGCTGCCGATGAAGGAACTGACCAAGGCCATGCTGGCGGACGGCTTTACGGACGTGAAAACCTACATCGCCAGCGGCAATGTGGTGTTTAAGTCTGACGCATCTGATTTTGCCACCCCCGAAGAAGACCTCGGCTACATGATTGAAATGTTTGTCGAACAGAAATTCGGTTTTCGCCCGCGAGTAATGGTTCTATCCCTCGAATATCTGGAAAAGATATTGGCTGCCAATCCCTTCAAGGACCATGAACATAAAGGCAAGGCGCAGCATATATTCCTGCCGTTTTCGTCCACCGTCCGGGCTGATCTATCTCTTCTCGAAAGCCTCAAGGCTCCAGGCGAGGCCTTCCATCTGGGCGACCACGCCTTCTACCTTTACGCCCCCGAAGGTATCGGACGCTCGAAGCTGGCCGAAAAAGTCGATCGTGCACTCAAGACACCTACGACTGCCCGCAACCTCAATACCGTCGAGACCTTGAGAGATATGGCGGCTGCTCTCTCCTGATTATAGACAGCCCGCCTCATCCTCCGTGCCCCAAGCCTCCAACAAACGATGTTGATTATCAAACCGCACCACAACTTCAAAATGTACGGAACAAGGAAGCCCTTCGACGGACCGCTCATAAAATTGGCTCCCCGCCGGAAACGACCTAGGCTTGTGCCAAGAAAAGCTTTTGTCTGTGTCCACCGTATATTTTGCCTTCGACAACGGCCGAAGAACATCGTCTTCCGCATCGCCTTTCTTGAAGGGTTTGGGTGTCAGCGCAATCGCCGCTCCCCATTCATTACTGCCGTTCCGGATTGTGCGTGTGATGGCATCATTCGGTTTGGTAATTTCAGAATAAATGACCAAACCTGTTATGATTGTCGACTGTCTGAACTGCGAATTTAGCGCAAACAGCGCTATAAGTCCGATGACCACACATATCATCAGTAGTAATATTGGACGCTTTTTCATAGTTCCCCCCACAGGAGATCGCCGAGATTTCTTGGCGTACATTTATAGACCGCATATCCGCCTTATCGACCTGTCGCCGCAAATAAGGAAAAGGGTTGATCCACAGATTACACAGATTGCACAGATTAATTCGTGCATTTACCGGCCAATGGCCTATATCACGGCCTTCAGTTTGAAGGCGCCAAGCGCCATTCTTAATCTGTGCAATCTGTGTAATCTGTGGATTCCTTTTCCTTAGAGTAGTTCATGACCTTCAATCCGATCCTTGCCCCCTACCCCGCCGGCCGGCCGCGTCGTCTGCGCCAGAGCCCGTGGATACGCGATCTGGTAGCGGAAAACCGCCTGCATGTCGCGGACCTGATCTGGCCGATCTTTGTCCACGATCAGGACAAGGCGCGCGACGCCATCGGTTCATTGCAAGGCGTCGATCGCCTGAGCATTACCGAGGCGGTGAAGGAGGCGCGCGAGGCAAAGGCGCTTGGAATCAACGTCATAGCGCTGTTTCCTCATCTCAATGAGAAAATCCGCACCGCCGATGCCAAAGCCGCCATCGATCCTGAAGGCCTGATCGTACAGACCTGCCGCGCCATCAAGGCCGCCGTGCCGGATATCGGCCTGCTGGTCGATATCGCGCTCGATCCTTATACCGATCACGGCCACGACGGCCTGTTGATCGACGGCAAGATTCATAACGACGCCACCGTCGAGATGCTGGTCCAGCAGGCACTGGCGCTGACAGCAGGCGGCGCCGATATTCTGGCCCCCTCCGATATGATGGACGGCCGCATCGGCGCCATCCGCACCGCGCTGGAAGCCGCCGGTCATCACGACACGATGATCATGTCCTACGCCGCCAAGTACGCCTCGGCCTTCTATGGTCCCTACCGCGACGCCATCGGCGTGAAAGCCCTGAAAGGCGACAAGAAGACCTACCAGATGGATTCGGCCAATACCGAGGAAGCCCTGCGCGAGGTCGCCATCGATATTTCCGAGGGTGCCGACATGGTCATGGTCAAGCCCGGCCTGCCCTATCTCGATATCGTCCAGCGCGTCTCGGAGACCTTCAAGGTGCCGACCTTCGTCTATCAGGTCAGCGGCGAATACGCGATGATCAAGGCAGCGGTCGAAAAAGGCTATATGGACCACGACCGCGGCGTCATGGAAACCCTGCTGGCCTTCAAGCGCGCCGGCGCTTCCGGCATCCTGACCTATTTCGCTAAGCACGTCGCTGAACTTCTGAAAGCATAATCATGACCCTCCCCGGCGATATCCGCAGCGAACTTTATTCAGCCATGACGGCGAACGCCTATGTGCGCCTGTCGCTGCCCGATGGCAACCACGAGGGCTTCATCATTACGCTAAGCCCGACTCTGGTTTTGCTTCAGGCGATCCATGAATGGCAGGACGTCGGCGCCCTGATCGCGCCGGTCGATCTGATCGAAGCTGTCGAGATTTCCGAATACCACGACGATCAGATGAAGATTCTCGACTTCAACAGCGTCAAGCGCACCAAGCGTTATGCCTGGGTGAGGCTTGGCAGTTGGGTCGATGTGTTCAAGTCCCTGCAATTCAAGGAAAAGTTCGTTGTCCTGTCGGCAGATGACGACTCGGCAGATGTCGGCAAGGTCGATACGGTGGAAGACGAGCTTGTCGTGCTGAAAGCCATCGATCCGGGCGGAAACTGGCTGACCGATGAGGTCGAATGGCCGTTCGATGACATCACGCTGGTGCAGTTCGATGACAGTTACAGCCGTACCCTGCAACGCTATGCCGAAAAGCAGGCGCCTCAACCGACCAGTCATTAAAGGCATGTAACCGGATGGCGCGCGGCGGCGTATAATCCGGCATGTCCCGATTTATACGCAACACTCTGCTCGCCCTGATTTTGCCCGCCATGACCGGTTGCGCAAAAGCCACGCCCGAACCGTCGCAACCGGTCGTCGTCGAACTCTTCACAAGCCAGGGCTGTTCGTCATGCCCACCGGCCAACGCCACACTGAACCAACTGGCCGATCGCAAGGACGTACTGGCTTTGAGTTTCGGCGTCATTTATTGGGACTATCTCGGCTGGAAGGACACCTTCGCCAGCCCCGCCTATACCCAGCGACAGTACGACTATGCCAAGGGCTTACATCACGATGGTGTCTTTACACCCCAGATGGTCATCAATGGCCGTAAGGATACGACCGGCCAGAGCCTGGCGATGGTCACGCCATTGATTGAGGCGGCCAGAAAGGACGCCTCAGGTCCTGCTATCAAGCTTGGCATCGATAAGGTCTCCATAGCCGCGAACGGATCACAGGCCGCGACCGTCTGGCTGGTCCGCTACGACCCGCGCGTGGTGCAGGTGCCGATCAATCGCGGTGAAAATTCCGGACGCACCCTGCCGCATCGTAATGTCGTCCGCGAACTGGTCCGGCTTGGTGCATTTTCAGGCCAGACAGTCAACTTTACCTTGCCCAAAGCCAGTATGACCGGATTGAAAACGGCGATCCTCGTCCAATCCGGAAAAGGCGGGCCGATCCTGTCCGCCACCACGAACTAAGGCTTGCGCCGCGCTTCCAGACGAGCATGCAGGCTAGAGGTATCCCAGCGCTGGCCGCCCATGGCCTGCACTTCCGAATAGAACTGATCGACCAACGCCGCCACCGAAAGGTGCGCGCCATTGGCCCGCGCTTCATCAAGCGCAATGCCTAAGTCCTTGCGCATCCAGTCGACCGCGAACCCGAACTCATATTCATCCTTCGCCATGGTGGCCCAGCGGTTCGACATCTGCCAGGAACCGGCCGCGCCTGCGGATATGGCATTGAACACCAGTTCCGGATCGAGCCCGGCGCATTTGGTGAAATGCAGCGCTTCGGCGACGCCCTGCACCGCACCGGCAATGGCGATCTGGTTGGCCATCTTGGCCATCTGGCCAGCGCCGGCTTCGCCTAATCGCGTGATGGATTTGGTATAGGCCCTGGTCAGTTCGACGACCTCAGCGTAGCGCGCCACATCGCCGCCAACCATGACCGACAACTGGCCATTGATCGCCCCCGCCTGTCCGCCGGAGACCGGCGCATCGTAGAAAGTGATGTGTTTCTCGGCACATACAGCCGCCAGTTCACGCGATAATTTCGCCGACGTGGTGGTGTGATCGATGATCAGGGTGCCGGGCTTCATGTGGGAAATCGCGTTCAGGACCGTCTGACGAACATCTTCATCGCGGCCAACGCACAGGATCAGCGCCTCAGCCCCCATCAGCGCTGTGCCGAGAGCCATTTCGGCGTGCATGCCGTATTCATGCGCCCAGTCGACCGCCTTCTGGTGCGTACGATTGAAGCCCGTGACCTTATAACCAGCCCTGACCAGATGACCGGCCATCGGCGCGCCCATGATTCCCAAACCCGCAAAACACAGCTTCATGATGTAACGCCTATTCTACTGGCCGATCTGGCCATACTTGCCTTTGAAAAACGTCAGGCCCGGCCGGGCCGAATCGCTCTCGAAATGCCTGACTTCCCCGACAATGACCAGATGGTCGCCGACCAGCCGCGACTCATAAAGATCGCAGGCGAAATAGCCGACAACCTCTTTGAGCTTCAACGGATCGTGCGCGTGACTCAGCCCCTCTGCCGGCACAATATGGGCATTTTCACGGGCAAACCGGCGCGACAGCATTTCATGGCCGGCGCTGAGGATATTGATGCCAAAATTCTGCGCTTCGGCATAGAGCTTGTAGCGATGGGCCTTGAGGTCGAGACACCATTGCACCAGGGGCGGATCGAGCGACACCGAACTGAACGAATTGGCGGTCATGCCGACGACATGGCCATCGACATGATCCGGATCGGCCACTGTGATGACGCAGACACCCGTGGCAAAACCGCCCATGGCGTGGCGCAGAGCCTTCTTGTCGATCAGCGGTTCGGCAGGGTTCGGAGTCATGTTCAAGGACGTAATGGACCCTGCCCGGCAAAGCAACCTCTGCACCCCGTTTTTGGCAGACGATTTTTTGCGTAAAAGCCCTGACGGCACCGAAAACTCTAAACAGGCTGTTAACCCTGTTCCGGCTAGGTTGCGGACAATCTGTTACGAGAGCATTTGTCCATGGCCAGCCGCGACGCCCCCGTCGTCATCAAGAAAGTCAAGAAGGTCGTTGGTGGCGGTCACCACGGCGGCGCCTGGAAGGTGGCCTATGCCGACTTCGTGACGGCCATGATGGCCTTCTTCCTGCTGATGTGGCTGATCAACACGACTTCGCCCGAACAAAAACGCGGCGTGGCCGATTATTTCGCCCCGGCCAATGTGTCGCAATCGACCTCCGGTTCCGGCGGCATCCTCGGCGGTCAGGCACTCGGCAAGGACGGCGACAAGAATGAAGGCACCATGTCCTTCATCGAGCAGATGGCGCCCAAGCCGCCCGAGACCCAGGACAGCGACGGCACCGCGACCGAAACCAAGGGCGCCGGCGCCACGGCCGATACCTCGGACGAATCGGACGCCCAGCGCCGGGAACAGCAATCCTTCCAGAGCGCGGCGGAATCGTTGCGCCAGGCGTTGCAGGACATGCCGGAACTGGCCGAACTGTCGAAGAACATTCTGGTCGATCAGACGCCGGAAGGTCTGCGCATCCAGTTGATCGATCAGGAAGGTCGCTCGATGTTCAACGAAAACTCGACCCAGCCGAACGACCGCGCCAAGATATTGCTGCGCGCCGTCGCCAAGGTGATCAACCAGTTGCCGAACCGCATCTCGATTACCGGCCATACCAGCGGCTCGCTCGGTCAGGTGGGGCAGAACCCGCGCGACTGGTCGCTTTCCAGCGCCCGCGCCGATGCCTCGCGCGCTATTCTGCAAAGCGCCGGCGTCGATCAGGACCGCATCGCCCAGGTTTCCGGCAAGGCAGCCAAGGAGCCGCTTTATCCGGATGATCCGTCTCTGGCCGGTAATCGCCGCATTGCTATCGTTCTGCTGCGCGAGGCCCCCGTCTTGCCACAATAGATTTGGGATTTGCGCTTGCCGAGGAATGGGTTTTAGGTTCAAACTGTGATCGCGGTATTGTCCGCACAAGATGGGCGCACTGAAACAGGATTTGTACGGCGTAAGATGAGCGAGCACTTTCCAGGTCGAAAGCTCCGATACTATCTGACCATCCCCGGTCCGTGCCCCTACCTGCCCGGTCAGGAGGAGCGCAAGGTCTTTGTCCATCTGCCGCCGCTCGAAGCCATCAGTGTCAACGACCAGTTATCCGCCATCGGTTTTCGCCGTTCACAGAATATCGCTTACCGCCCCGCCTGCCAGACCTGCCGCGCCTGCCAGAGCGTGCGCATTCCGGTTAAATGTTACCAGTTATCAAAATCGGACCGCCGCGTGGTCAGGGCCAATGCCGACCTGGCCAAGGCGTTTGTCGAGGCGGAAGCCAGCCGCGAGCAGTTCGATCTGCTGCAACGCTATCTGAAGGCCCGCCACCCCGACGGCGGCATGATGGATATGAGTTGGCCCGACCTGGTCGCCATGGTCGAGGACACCCTCGTCCGCACCCACATGATCGAATACCGACTGGGCAATCAGCTGGTCGCCTGTGTGCTGGTCGATGCGCTGAATGATGGCCTGTCGCTTGTCTACAGTTTCTACGATCCCGACCTGATGTCGCGCAGCCTCGGCCGCTACATCATTCTCGATCATATCGACCAGGCCGATCGCGCCGGCTATGACTATGTCTATCTCGGCTACTGGGTAAAGGATTCACCCAAGATGGACTACAAGGCGCGCTACCAGCCGCTGGAGGGCCTGACCGATGCAGGCTGGCAGCCGGTTTTCCCGGATGAGAAGAGTTAATCACCTCCCCATTTAAAGAAATGGGGAGGAGATTTTATTGTCGCAATTTCCTTAAGCCGCGTGGCGCGATCCGACCGACAGCGGCGCGCTTGCCGATATAGTCCTTCACGTCCCTGAATTCACGCGCCTTGCCCGCACCGTCGTACCAGACCGCGCCCGTCGCCATGTCGAACACCGTAATATCCTTGACGCCGCCGTCCTTGTAACCTTGCAACTTGACGCCCTTGCCGCGCGCCATTTCCGGCAGTTCACTCACCGGATAGACCAGCAGCTTGTTGTTCTCACCCAGCACCATGACATGATCGCCGGTAACGGAGAGCGCCGCGAAAGCCTCGGTGCCGTCCGCATTCAATACCTGCTTGCCGGCACGCTTGTTGGCGAAGGCGTCTTCTTCGTTCATGACGAAGCCATAGCCGTTCTTCGATACCATCAGGCGTTTCTGGCCGGTCTTCATCATGAAGACGGTGACGATCCGGGCAGCTTCCTCAATATCGAGCATCAGGCGCAACGGCTCGCCATTGCCGCGTCCGGACGGCAGCTTGTCACAGCCAAGCGACAGGAAGCGGCCATCGGAGGTCAGGATCAGCAGCTTGTCGGTGGTGAAGCCCGGCACCAGATAGGCCAGTTCATCCCCTTCCTTGAACTTCAGTTCGGACGGGTCCTCGACCTTGCCCTTGGCAGCCCTGATCCAGCCGCGCTGCGACAGGATGACGGTGATCGGCTCCTTCGGCAGGTAGGATTCGATGGCGGCGACTTCGATGCCGACCGGCGCATCCATGAAGGTGGTGCGGCGCGGCGACAGCATCTTCTTGCGCACCTCGACCAATTGCTGATCGATGCGCTTCCATTGCAGCTTTTCGCTGCCCAGCAGTTCCTTGAGGCCGTCACGTTCTTCCGAGAGCTTCTTGTGCTCGTCACTGATGGTCATTTCTTCCAGCCGCGCCAACTGACGCAGACGGGTATCGAGAATATAGTCGGCCTGTAATTCACTCAGGGAGAAACGCGCCATCAGCACATCGCGCGGCTTTTCCTCCTCGCGGATAATGCGGATCACCTCATCGAGATTGAGGAAGGCGATCATCAAACCATCGAGCAGATGGAGACGTTTTTCAATACGGTCGAGGCGCCAGTTCGACATCCGCACCAGCACGACACGGCGGTGATCGAGGAAAGCCGTCAGGCAGGGCTTCAGGCCCATGACGCGAGGCGTGCCGGTGGCGTCGAGCACGTTCATATTGACGCTGAAGCGCGTTTCCAGATCGGAGATCTTGAACAGGCTCTCCATCAGGACTTCAGGTTCGATATTGCGTGTCTTGGGCTCAAGAATCAGACGGACTTCCTCGTCGGATTCATCACGCACATCTCCCAGCAGCGGCGCTTTCTTGTTCTCGATCAGGTCGGCCAGTTGCTCAATCAGGCGCGACTTCTGTACCTGATAGGGAATTTCGCGCACAACGATGCGCCAGTTGCCGCGCCCCAGGTCCTCGACCTCGTAGCGCGCGCGGGTGCGGATCGAGCCCCGGCCGGTCTTGTAGGATTCAAGAATCGACGCCTTGGATTCAACGCAGATGCCGCCGGTCGGGAAATCCGGTCCCGCGATGAATTCCATCAGGTCTTCGGTAGAGGTATCCGGTTTGGTCAGCAGCTTACGGCAGGCATCGATCAGTTCGCCGACATTGTGCGGCGGGATCGAGGTCGCCATACCGACGGCAATACCCTGCGCGCCATTGGCCAGCAGGTTGGGGAAACCCGCAGGCAGCACGACCGGCTCCTCGTCGCGTTCGTCATAGGTGGGCCGGAAATCGACCGAATCCTCGTTGATCCCCTCCAGCAACAGCATGGCCGCCACGGTCAGGCGGCATTCGGTATAACGCATGGCGGCGGCGTTATCGCCGTCGATATTGCCGAAATTACCCTGGCCTTCGACCAGCGGATAACGCTGGGCGAAATCCTGCGCCAGACGGACCAGTGCGTCATAGATCGAGGCGTCGCCGTGCGGGTGGAAGGTACCCATGACCAGGCCGACCACGGCGGCGCATTTGCGCGCGGCGGCTTCGGGGCTAAGGCGCATATTGCCCATGCCGTACAGCACGCGGCGGTGGACAGGCTTCATGCCGTCACGCACGTCGGGCAGCGCGCGGGAACTGATGGTGGACAGGGCGTAGGCCAGATAACGCTTCGAGAGCGCATCGCTCATCGGCTCGTCAAGAATACGCCCGCCGTCCGGGTTTTGTGGGGGAATCACTAAATCACTCATGGCCGCAAACTAGGGCCTGTAAAGAGTCAAGACAAGTCCTGCCCGGCGGCCAAAGCTCATTTGTTCACGGTTTAGCTCGCGCGGCGCACCATGTTGCGCCCGGCATTCTTGGCGGCGTAGAGCGCCTGGTCGGCTTCACGGTACAACATGCCCGAGGTCTTGCCGCGTCCCCACTCGGCGACGCCGGCTGAAAAGGTATAGCGCACGATGACATCGCGCAGGATCAATCGCTGATCACGCAGATAGGCCTGCAACCGCTCGACGACAGCGCAGGCCTGTTGGGTGTTGGCGCCCGGCATGAGGATCAGGAACTCTTCGCCCCCTACACGGCCGAGAATATCGCGGTCACGCAAAACGGCCCCCGCGCTGGCAGCGAAATGCGCCAGGACCTGATCGCCACAATCATGGCCAAAGCGGTCATTGATGGATTTGAAATGATCGAGGTCGATCAATACGGCGCTGAAAGCCTCACCACTGTTGACCGCGCGGTCAACCAGATGCCCGAAGCGCGTCATGGTGGCGCCGCGATTAAAAAGACCGGTCAGATGGTCGGTTTCAGAGGCGGTGATGGCCGCGTCACGATCGCTTTCCAGTCGGAATTCCCGTCGCTTGACCGCGGTAAAATCGGCCACTGACAGAACAATCCAGCCGTCTTTAAGCGTCGTTTCGCTGATCCACAACCATCGCCCGTCGATCATGTCGACTTCGAACTGGCGCACCAGTTCGCTGCGGCGTTTGGCATTGGCGCGCACCAGCCAGCCGTCGATATCATCGGTCTCGATCCGGGGACCACAGCCGCTTTTCCAGCAATGCCGCATGATCGTATCGAAGGTCTGGACGCCGGATTGAACGTCATACAGTTCCATGAATCCGGCTGACGCGAAATGCAGACTGTCGTCCGGCTTGAAAACAGCCATGGCTGTGCCGGCGGCCAGCAAGCCTTCCGCAATGCGCACCATGACGTCCAGCGAGGGGACCGCCATATGCGTACGGGATGACAGGGCCTCAGTCATGGCTGGAAAGGCGGGGGCAAGAGGACATTGTTCAATCGGTACGCGGCTACTTTATAAGCCCGCACCATACCATATCCGCGTTATTTTACGATTAAAGCACAGCCTTAACAGCGCCTTGCCACGCGTTTAAAACAGCGCGTCAACTTCACTTTGCAAGCTCTTTTGCGCAACGCCACGACCGTGGATATGCGAGTCCATTTCCACGACAAGCGCCTTCATATCGGACAGGCGATTGGTGAGATCAGCATGGGCGGTCGCGTCCTCCAGATTGGAGCTCATCAGGATATCGATGGAGGAATTGAAGACCGTCAGAGCGCGTTCGCACACATCGTCGAAGTCGCAACGAATATCGGCCGGCGCATGATGATAGGCCGCGATGACCACATCCTTCATCTCGAAACCGGATTTTTCAAAATGTTCGATATAGCCGCGTCGCTGCCAATCGGCCAGTTCCTCAGCCATGTCCGGCATATCGAGGCCCATTTCAAACAGCATGATCGCTTCATTGAACAGATTCAGGTAGTCCGTCGCCAGTCCGGTGGCCGGATTGACATTAGCGGCTAACAACTCCTGCTCACTGTATGGCAGCATACGCTCTACGCGACTCCCCGATGGTAACGTGGTTATGGCATATAATCCGTTACCAAACCGTTCGGTCGTTTTTAGAGACGCCACCGAGTCGCGGCAAGTACTTAACGCGACAGGGTCTCTTTCAGTCGCATGCGAATGTCCGGTAAAGGCTTATTGTGCGGATGAAAAACATGGCGCTCAAGAAAAAAGCCGGTCAGTTCCAGCCCCCGGACCACATCACCCTCGGCGAGCCCCCCCTGCGATGACAACATGAATCCCGGCAGATGCAGGAGCTTGTCCTTATACGGTTCTCCCGCTGCACGGCCGACCGCCCTGCCCGATTTCGGGCTGACATAGAGCAGCTCGTCACGCTCGCCGGTGACAGCGCAGGCGCTGAGATCCAGCCCGAAGCCCAGGGCATCGAGCAAACCGGCTTCATAACGCACGTAAACCGCCGGCCAGACGTCCTCGAAAGCGAACAGACCGATTAGAGCCGACAAGGCGTGATAGGCGCCCGGCTGGCTGTCACGTTCCGGCAGCACCGTCTGCGTCATGGTGCAGGCGCATTGCAAGCCGAGCAGGCCCAATGGCTCATCAAGCAGGTCTGGCGATGGGCCGGAAGCTTCCAAAGTGGCGGCGCCCAATTGATCGGCATGACGGGCGCGGTAAGCGAAGGCGACATTGGCCCCCGCCTGCAACAACGGCTTGATCCGCCGCGATGCGCCGCCGGCGATATGGGCGGCATAGACGCCATGGCTTTCGGTCAGGACGTGGACGATGGCCCCGGTTTCACCGTGAGACCGGGCACCCAGGACAATGGCGTCGTCCTCAAACTCCATATCTAGGCTTCATACTCCAGACCGAACTGAGCATATAGCGCCCTGTCCTCGCTCCACTTTTCCTCGACCTTGACATGCAGGAACAGGTGGACCTGACGATCCAGCAGTTTGCCGAGTTCTTCGCGCGACTTCATGCCGATCCATTTCAGGGTCTGGCCGTTTTTGCCGAGCACGATCGAGCGCTGGCTGTCGCGTTCGACAAAGATGGTCTGTTCGATGCGCGCCGAACCGTCCGGCTTGTCGGTGAAATCGGTGGTGACGACCGCCGCGGCATAGGGCAGTTCCTCGTGAACGCGCAGGAACAGCTTCTCGCGGGTAATTTCGGCGGCGAGAATACGCACCGGCGCGTCAGCGGCCTGATCGGCCGGATAAAGCCAGGGGCTTGCCGGCATCTTCGCCGCCAGCAGGGCGCGCAGGTCCTTGACGCCGTGCCCCTTCTCGGCCGAAATCATCAGCACGTCCTCGAACACACCGGTCTTGTAAAGCTCATCGGCGATGGCCAGCAGATTTTCGCTTTTCATCAGGTCGATCTTGTTCAGTGCCAGAATCGCTTTCGCGCTATTGTCCTGAAGGCCTTTGACGATCATCTCGACGTCCTCGACCGCCTTGTGATCGGCGCCCGTCGCTTTCACGTCAACACCGGGATGCTTCACCGCCAATTGCGCGGCGGCATCGACCAGCAGGACGATGCAATCGGCATCCTGTGCCCCGCTCCAGGCCGACTTGACCATGGCGCGATCAAGCCGGCGGCGCGGCTTGAAGATGCCCGGCGTATCGACGAGGATCATCTGGCAGTCGCCATCCAGCGCAATGCCGCGCACCGGAAAGCGCGTCGTCTGCACCTTTTGCGTGACGATCGAGACCTTGGTGCCAACCAGTTGGTTGACAAGAGTCGACTTGCCGGCATTAGGCGCGCCAATGATGGCGACAAAGCCGCAGGTCGTATTTTCAGAGGGCGTCACGGGAGGTATTTCGGTCAATTTAACTTTTCTCGTTCGATAAGGCCAAGCGCGGCGGCCTTTTCGGCCTCCTGGCGGGATTTGCCGGTGGCCGATTGCGGGGGAAGATGGTCTATCCGGACCTCGATGGTGAAAACAGGCGCGTGGTCGGGCCCCTTGCGGCTGACCAGCGTATAGACCGGCGCGCCCATGCCTTGCGCCACCGCCCATTCCTGTAGATAGGATTTCGGATTGGAGCGCGAGACATTGCCACTCTCCTTCAGGGCTTCAAGCCACAAAGGCTTGAAGGATTTCAGGACGGCTTCGTAACCGCCGTCGATATAAACGGCCGCCATCAGGGCTTCGCAAGCGTCGCCAAGAATGGTCGGATTGGTGCGGCCGCCGCTCTTGGTTTCACCGGCTGCCAGACGGATCGCCGCGCCCAGATCAAGCCGGCGGGCGACATCGGCGCAGGTTTCACGGCTGACAAGAGTATGGAAACGGCGAGACAGTTCGCCTTCGCTGGCGTCCGGCAGGGTTTCCATCAGGGTTTCGGCCGTCATCAGACCGAGCACGCGATCGCCGAGGAATTCCAGGCGTTCGTTATCGGCCATCTTGCGGGCGCCCTCGGCCACCGAGGCATGGGTCAGGGCCAGTTCGAGCAGTTCCGGATTGCGAAAGGCATAGCCGAGATTGGCCTGCAAGGCATCTATGGCCTTGAGGCGGAGGTTCGACTCTTTCGATGGAGACACGCGGACGTTCATTCGGTTGCATTTACATCAAGCCTTGGCCAAACGCAAAGGATTGCGTATCTGCGCACTTTGCCCGATCAGCGGCCACCAAAACGGATCTGGAAACCCACCTTGTCCTGGCGAAAGCCGCAATCCGTGTAAAATGCCCGGACATGCGGCTCGGTGCGGCCGGTCAGCAGCATCAGTTTGTAGCACCCCGCCCCTTCGGCGCGTCGGGCGGCTTCCGCTATCAGCGCCTTGCCAATTCCCCGGCGCCGGTAATCGTCATGGGTCACCACATTCTCAGCGAGCGCATAGGAAGCGCCGCTACGCGTGAGATTGGGTATAACAACCAGCGTCACAGATCCGACGAGCTTTCCGTCAACAACAGCAACCAGAACGTATAAACCTTCCCGCGCCGCCATTTCAGCGAAGATGCGTTCCGCTGCATCGCCCGGCAAACCCGGATCAGACGGGTTAAGCTGTGCATAAAGCCCCAGCAGTTCGTCCAGATCAGACGACACGGCATCACGGATCGGAATGGTCATGCCGGTCGCAGGGTCCTGCTTAGTGCAGCGGCTTGAAGAAGCGGTTCCAGTGGAAGTTCAGCCAGGTCCACGGCTTCCACAGCGACGAGCCTTCCTTCCACGACATCAGGATCAGCACGGCGCGGCCTTCGAGATTGGCTTCCGGCACGAAACCGACGCCCGGCTCATAGGGATCATCCGGCGAGAAACGGCTGTCCAGCGAGTTGTCGCGGTTGTCGCCCATGACAAAATAATTTTTGGCCGGCACGACGAATTCGCCGGTATCATCGGCGCGGCCGTCCTTGACGATATCCTGCATCATGTGCGTGCGGCCGCCTGGCAGGGATTCCGTATAGGCCGTGGCGTAACGAGCCTCGAAACCCTTGGCGTCAACCGGTCCCAATTCGGTGTTCGGCACGGCCACGCCATTGACGTAAAGCTGATCCTTCTTCATCTGGACCGTATCGCCGGGCAGGCCGATGACGCGCTTGATGTAATCCTTGCTTGTGTCATGCGGCAGCTTGAAGACCACGATATCGCCGCGCGTGGGCGCATGGTTCATGATCCGGCCATTGATGAACGGCAGGGCGATCGGGAAGGAAAATTTCGAGATACCGTAATCCCACTTGGAGACGATGATGTAATCGCCTTCGTAGAGGTTCGGCTCCATCGAGGCCGAGGGGATGGTGAACGGCTGCAACAGGAAGGTGCGCAGGATCATCACCAGAATCAGCGCGATAGCGACCACGCTGAAGATTTCCTTGGCTTCATCAAGCGCGACCTGTTTGGCGTCGCGCGTATCGACAACTGCTTCTTCGGGTGCGTCATCGACGACGGTGGCGGTTTCATGATCGATCTTTTCCGCCGCATTGGCCGCGGCGGCAATCGCCTCGTTCGCTGTGTCGTCGTGCTTCGCCATAAGGATAGCCCCCAAATGCTTTCAGTCTGTCGCGGGCCTTGCCCGTATGTTCGTCACCTAACCACAGATTATGGCAAGCACAAGGCTCTTTTAGGCGGCAGGGCCGCGGTTAGATTAAACCTTGTTCAGAATCAAATGGCTTCGATTACGGCATAGGCTGTTGCATACGGATCTTCATCGCTCAGTGAGAGATGAATGTGCGCGGTCCGCCCTTCCGGCAGCAGTCCGCGCAGCACATCCGCCGCACCGCCATGCAGGATGACATGCGGCTTGCCCAAATGTCCGGACACCACCTCGATATCGACAAACAGAAAGCCGCGCACACCGGTGCCAAAGGCCTTGGCGACGGCCTCCTTGGCGGCGAAACGCTTGGCGAAGCTTAAGGCCGGCCTGGCGGCCGCGCGGGCGTGTTGTTGTTCGGACGGCGTGTAGATACGGTCAAGAAAACGGCCTTCGAAACGCTGCATCGACGCCTCGATACGCCGCGCATCGCACAGATCGACGCCTATGCCCAAAATCACTCGACAACCCCCTTGTGGTGAAAGTCGATCAGATCGCGCATCCGCCGCAAGGACGCTTCGAGCCCGATAAAGATGGCCTCGCCGATCAGGAAATGGCCGATATTCAGCTCGCGGATATGCGGAATTCTGGCAATGAAGGGCACTGTGTCGTAATCGATGCCGTGGCCAGCATGAACCTCGATGCCGAGATCATGCGCTTGTTCAACAGCGGCGCGCAAGCGATTCAATTCATTGTTGAAAATGACGTCTTCCTGCTCGCGGAAAGCATCGCACAGCGCGCCGGTATGGAATTCGATAACCGGCGCCCTGACCTTCGCCGCCGCTTCGATCTGTGCCGGATCGGTGGCGATGAACAGCGATGAGCGGATACCGGCGGCATTGAATTTCGCTACCGCCGTGCCAACGCTTTCCAACTGCCCGACCACGTCAAGACCGCCCTCGGTGGTGCGTTCCTCACGACGTTCGGGCACTAGGCAGGCGGCGTGTGGTTTCATCTTCAGCGCCAACGCGACCATTTCATCCGTCACCGCCATCTCGAAATTGAGCGGCTTGTGATAGGTGTCGCAAACCTCTTTCAGCGCCCACACATCGCGATCCAGAATGTGGCGGCGATCCTCGCGCAGGTGGGCCGTGATCCCATCCACGCCGGATTTCAACGCCACTTGCGCGGCGCGCACCGGATCGGGCGCCTGACCGCCACGCGCATTGCGCACCGTGGCGACGTGATCGATGTTCAGACCCAATCTAATTTTAGTAAACATGGCGGATACGATCATGCATGGTCTCAGGCCTTGGCGAGGCGGCGGCTGCCGGGGTCTTCGACCGGGATGGCGGCCAGTTCGGGCGGCAGGTTATCGGCTGGGTAAGCCGGCACTTCCAGCGAGGCCAGGGCGATCAGCGGCACACCGACATCGACCTTGCCGCCGGAGCGATCGACGATGCAGGCAGCAGCGACCACATCGCCACCGGCAGCTTTGATAGCGGCGATGCACTCGCGCGACGACAGGCCAGTCGTGACGATATCCTCGACCATGACCACCTTCTGGCCCGGTTCGATATGGAAGCCGCGACGCAGCTTGAACTCGCCGCCTTCGCGCTCAACATACATCGACGGCACCTTGAGATGACGCGCCGTTTCATAGCCCGGAATGATACCGCCGACGGCCGGCGAAATGGCGACATCGACTACGCCGACAGCGGCAGTAATCTTTTCCGCCAAGGCCTTGCACAAACGCTCGCAGCGGTCGGCATTCATGAAGACGAGGTTCTTTTGCAGGAACATCGGGCTGTGCAAGCCGGAGGACAGCACAAAATGGCCTTCGCGCAGGGCGTTGGCGGCACGGAACTCGTTGATTACGTCTTCAGAAGTCATGGGCGGGAATCCTTTACTGGTCACCGCCTTTTATCGTGTTCGCTTGCGATTTGAAACCACGAATGATGACGAATTGTGAGCGCCCCTGAGCCATAACCTACGCATTAATGGCTTGGAACTAAGGGATTCGCATTCATGCGGAATTAGGAGGTCAAACCGTTAGCCGGAGCATAGAGCTGAAATATATAACCGGCCTTCGTCCATTGAGGATCGTCTTCCATTATATATTCCCAATGACGTTTATGCCGCCCAGCCTCGATAAGAGTTTGTAGGTTTGCATGAGCAATTTCGGGGTCGTGAATGTAGAAATATAATTCCCGCCAGCAATCCCATGTACTACGAGCGAGAAAAAGGGCATTTGGAGCACCAAATTCAGTGATGCCACTTAGTATCATATCTTCTAAATGGTCCGTTATTTTAAAAAGTAATTTGCTCTCATTAGGAGTCGGCATGCCATTATCTGCAAGCTTTTTTGCCTTTAAACTTATTCGCAGATGCCATGGAAATATTTCCGCATGAGGAAATGATAAGAGTGCACCATTTACACTCATGACTTCAGGCAAGCCCTCGCGTGTTGCGTTAAACAAGGTATAATGCGGTTCCGGCAACACGATTTTCATAGTGTCGTCCATTAGTTCCCCCAAACTATTATCTCTTCGCGTAAAGACCTGCCTACTCTTTAACCGACGACCTATCCCCTCACCCGCTCGACACTCTCGATCATCGGCGCGGTGCGCAGGGCGGCCGAGATATTGGTGATATGGCGGGCATCCAGCACTTCAATATCGAAATCGACATCGAGGAAATCCATCGGCTTGTTCGATATGCTGATATTGACGATATTCCCCTTGGCCTCGCCGATCAGCGTGCAGGCCTGACCGAGCACACCCGGCTTGTTCTGCATATTGACCCGCAGGCGCGCCACGGACAGCGTGTTCTTCTCGGCGTTCAGGGTCCAGTGCAGGTCGATCCAGCGATCCTTCTCGCCATCCATTTCCTCAAGCGCTTCGAGGTTTTCACACTCGATGGAATGGACATGGACGCCGTCATCCTCGACGATACCGATGATGCGGTCGCCCGGCACCGGATAGCAGCATTTCGAGAACAGCACCGTCTGCGATTCATGCAGGGCCGAGCCACGCACAAAGGCCGCGCCGCCGGCGCCATCCCGGATACGCGTCAGGGTATCGGTCGTCAGCATCATCGGCAGTTTCAGGCCGGGGAAGATAGCTTCCAGCACCTTGGCCGGGAAGATCTTGCCACGGCCAACCAGTTCGAACAGTTCGTCCTCGCTAGTGACATTGAAACGCTCGAAGGCCGGACGCCAGCTGATATCCTTCAATGCCTTGTCCACTTGCGCGGCGGCGCGCTCGATGGCCGTGCGGCCGAGCTTGATGAAATCGCCCGCCTCACGCTGGCGCAGGTGACGACGGATGGCCGAACGCGCCTTGCCGGTGACGGTCAGCGAAAACCAATCCTGATTGACGCGCGCTTCCAGCCCGCTCAGGATTTCGACCTGATCACCGTTTTGCAGCACAGTGCGCAGCGGCTTGTGCTCGCCATTTATCAGGCAGCCGATGGCGGTTTCGCCGACCTGAGTGTGGACGGCAAAAGCAAAATCGAGCGGCATGGCGCCACGCGGCAGGGAGATCAGCCGGCCCTTCGGTGAGAAGACGAACACCTGATCGAGATACATCTCCATCTTGGCGTGTTCGACCCAATCTTCGCTATCGCCGCCGCTTTCGACGATATTGACGATATTGCGCAGGGAGTTCATCGGGTTGCGGCCGCCATCGCGGGTCGCCGCCTCTTCATCGAAGCCATAGGCCTGATTTTTATAACCCCAGTGCGCCGCCACGCCCTCTTCGGCGATGCGGTCCATCTCCTCGGTACGGATTTGCAGTTCGATCCGTGTGCCCTTGTGGCCAACGACAGTGGTATGCAGGGACTTGTAGTTGTTCGACTTTGGCGTCGAGATGAAGTCCTTGAAGCGCTCCTGCACGCATGGCCAGGCGCGATGAATGATACCGAGCGCCCGGTAACATTCCTCGACATTGGTCACCACGACGCGGAAGGCATAGATGTCCGATAACTGCGCAAAGCCAACCGACTTGCGTTGCAGCTTCTTCCAGATCGAATAGGGCGACTTTTCACGCCCCATGACCCGCGCCGAAATACCCTGCTTTTCCAGCTTGCCGGCGACATCGCGCGCAATGGCGGCAATGGCCGATCCCTTCTCGGTGCGCATTTCTTCCAGGCGATGAATGATCGCCTGGTGGGCCAGCGGATTGATAAAGGAAAAGGCCAGGTCTTCCAGTTCGGTGGCGAACCGGTTGCAGCCGATCGAGCGGGCCAGCGGTGCATAGACTTCCAGCGTTTCACGCGAAATGCGTTCGCGCTTTTCCGGCGCCACGAAATGCAGGGTGCGCATATTGTGCAGGCGATCGGCCAGCTTGACGAGTAGGACGCGGATATCCTTGGAAATGGCCAGGATGAACTTGCGCAGGTTTTCCGACTGTTTGGTGTATTCCGATTGCAGTTCGAGGCGTGTCAGCTTCGTGACGCCCTCGACCATATTGGCGACATCCTCGCCGAACTTGGACGCGATCTCCTCGCGCGTCGCCGGCGTGTCCTCGATAGTATCGTGCAGCAGCGCCGTGGCGATGGCGGCGGCATCGAGCTTGTAATCGGTCAGGATACCGGCCACCTCGATCGGGTGCGCGAAATAGGGATCGCCGGAGGCCCGGAGTTGCGCGCCGTGCATCTTCATGGCGTAGACGTAAGCGCGGTTGAGCATGGCCTCGTCGACCGTCGGGTCATAGGCGGCCACGCGATCGATCAGTTCGATCTGGCGCAGGAATTTCGGACGGTTGGGCGCCGGCGCAGATGCTTCCGGCGACACGCCAGGCACAGGAACGGCGACAGGCGAAATCGTTTCCTGTGTGGCCTTGTCCAAAACCTGCTCGCTTTCCGCCGACATACTTCAGTCCTACCTTACGCTTTCCCTTAATCTAAACGGATCAGGGGTTAAAAAGTTTCTCACAAGCGCAAATTTACACAAGTAAAAAAGGCCCAGGAGTAACCCTGAGCCTTTTAAATAATAAGTTTGTTGCTGAAAGCCAGTAGCGCGCTTTAGTAGCGCTCTTCCTGACCGCCATCGCGATCGGATTGCAGGGCGCGGATCAGTTCGCTTTCCGACATCTGCATATGCGACGGATCGGCCAGCAGGGCCAGGGTTTCCGCCTCTTCCTCGGCTTCGGTACGCTCATCGACGCGTTGCAGCGAAGCGATCAGGCTTTCGGTCAGTTGGGTCGGCTCAAGAACGCCGTCGGCGATCTCACGCAGGGAAACGACCGGGTTCTTGTCGTTGTCGCGATCGACCAGGATCGACGAACCCGAGGAAATGGCGCGGGCGCGATGAGCGGCCAGCAGGACGAGATTGAAGCGGTTATCGATCTTTTCGACGCAATCTTCGACGGTAACGCGAGCCATGCAATATCTCCGGAACAAACGTATAAAGCGCCGTCACCCAGGAACTTACGTTCCGGGCCCGGCGCAAGGCAAATAGCGATTTCTCTTCTTCTAAAGCTTTGTGCGGCGGAAAACAAGCCAATAGTGCTTATTAATTCAAAGCGCTTATGATACATAAGTATCACATCATTTTACGTCATCGCACCGCAACAATATTGTTTCAAATGTGACACGAAACCCCTTTAGACGCAAAGGTGAGATATTTTCTCGCACACGCACAAAAACGGGATTCACGTATGTTCAACAGATATATGGCCGGCGCCGCCGTTGTGGCGCTCCTGGCCGCAGCCGCCCCTGCGGCCGTCTACGCCCAGCAAACAACTGCCGCCATTGGTGGGATCGTTACCGACGCCAACAACGCGCCGGTCGCCAATGCCACCGTTACCATCACCCACACCCCCTCCGGTACGCGCAACACGACGCGCACCGACGCCGCCGGCCGTTATGACGCCAGCGGCCTGCGTGTCGGTGGCCCCTATACCGTTGAAATCGCCGCCGAAGGTTTCGGCGCCAGCCGTACTGAAGGCGTCAGCCTCGGCCTCGGCGACCAGCAGAAGCTCGACATCTCCCTGGAAGCAGCTGCCCAGACCGTCGTTGTCACTGGCAAGCGCGGTGCGCTGCTTTCCAATCCCGGTTCGCGTACACGCATCGGCCGCGAACAACTGGGGCAGGTTGTCACCTATAAACGCGACATCCGCGAAGCCGCCCGCCGCGATCCGCTGACGCAGCTCGACCCGAATACCCGCGGCACCGGCCCTTCCGGCGGTCTCTACATCGCCGGCTCCGCGCCGCGCGCCAACCGCATCACCATTGACGGCGTGCGCTCCAATGACGACTTCGGCCTGAACACCGGTGGCCTGTCCACCAATCTGGGTCCGATCTCGATCGAAGCCGTTGAGCAGATGACCGTCCAGGCCGTGCCGGCCGACGTCGAAGAAGGTGATTTCACCGGCGGCTCGCTGAACCTAGTCCTGCGCTCCGGCACCAACACCTTTCACGGATCAGCGTTTGACTATATCCGCAACAAGGCGTGGAACGGCAGTCAACTGTTCCACCCGGACACTGGCACCTCCAACAAGCTGGCGCTCTATGTCCCGGATAAAAACTACGGCTTCTTCCTGTCGGGTCCGATCCTGAAGAATCGCCTGTTCTTCGCCACGTCGTATGAAAAATACACCTCGGCCTCGGTCGTTGCCGCCGGTCCTGCCGGTTCGGGCTTCGGCACCAGCCTGCTGAATGGCGGCGTGCCCTTCAGCCAGGCCGACCTCGATGCCATGCTGGCACCATGGAAAACTTATGCCGCATCGACCAAGCTTGACCCCGGTTCGATTCCGCTGACCACGCCGTTCAAGGACGAGAAGTACTCGATCAAGATCGACTGGAATGTCATGGAAGGCCAGCGCGCCTCGTTCACCTATCGTCATGCCTTCTCGAACGTCTGGAAAGGCGCACCGGCATCGAATTCGGCCCTGTTCCTCAATACCAACTGGTACACCCAGCCGGAAAACGAAGACAACTACGCCCTTCAGCTCAATTCGCGCTGGAGCGACAGCTTTACGACCGAAGCCCGCATCACCATGCGCAACTATCAGCGTGGCCAGATGCCGCCTGAAGGGCAAGCGTTCTCTGGTCTGCAAGTCTGCGCCGACGGCACGGATGCCGGTTCGATCAGCAGTTGTACGACCGGCAAGCTGACCCTGAACTTCGGCCCCGACCAGTTCCGTCAGGCCAACGTGCTGAAGACCACCAATAATGGCGGTGAATTTGTCGGCACCTACCGTATCGCCGGTCACAGCATCAAGGCCGGTTATCAGGGCAAGCAGATCGGCGTCTACAATCTGTTCGTCCAGGCCGCCAATGGTCTGTACTATTTCGACAGCCAGGCCGATTTCGCCGCCGGCAATGTCAGCCAGTTGTTCTACAACAACGATCCGACGGGTGACAAGAACAAGGCCGCGGCTGATTTCTCCTACATGAACCACACCCTGTTCGCGCAGGATACCTTCGATCCGATGGAAAATGTGACCGTCAACTATGGTCTGCGTTACGACTTCTGGACCCAGGATGATAAGCCGGCGCTCAATCCCAACTTCCAGTCACACTACGGTTACAACAACCAGGTCACCTATGACGGCCTGAGTGTCCTGCAGCCGCGCCTGGGCGCCAAGTGGCACAACACCGACAACACGCTCGACGCCTCGGCCAGTTTCGGCCTCTATACCGGCGGCTTGCCGGACGTTTTCCTGTCGAACCGCTTCGGCAATACCGGCATTCTGACAGCCTCGTTCACCCTGCAACGCCAGGCGGACGGCAGCTTCAAGGAAACCGGTTCCGGCACCAGCTTTGCCGCCAATGACCCGACGGTTTCAGCCTTGATGAACATCAACAAGGCGGACAATACCTTTGCCTCGGGCGTACCATCTTCGGCTACGTCGCTGCTGTCGCTGAACCCCGGCCTGGTGCGCGTCGCCCAGACCAACAGCATCGCCCCCGGCTTTGAAATGCCGTCGGACTGGAAGCTCAACCTGTCGGGTCACTACAAGACTCCGATCGGTACGGTTCTGGGCATCGATGCCGTTCTGGTGCGCAGCCACACGGGCCTGGCCTTCCGCGATGTCCGCGCCCGTGCGCTGACCATCAACGGCGTTCAGCAATATACACCGGACGGTCGCATGCGTTACGATGGCCTGACGGTTGCAACCTCAGCCGCCGCCGCTGCCAGCCTGGATGTCAAGAACCAGTCGATCTTCGCCAATCGTGTCGCCGCCGGTCTCGATGTCGCCACCAATGCCGATGGCTCCAATCTCTACGATCTGGCCAATCCGGGTTCCAACTACGATATCCAGGCCTACAATCCAGGCACGGAATCCTCGGCGGAAACCGTCGCCTTCTCAGCGATGCAGAGCTTCGACAATCTGAAACTGTTCCATGTGCCGGATCATCTCGACCTTTCGGCGGCCTTTACGCATCAGAAGACCAACCAGTACGGCGGCATGCCTGAGTTCGCCACCACCGATTGCTGCGGCGGTTCGAACTATGGCGACCAGATTTCGCTGGAAGACCCCAATGCGCCGACCAGCGGCAAGTCATCCTACGAAGTCCGGATGGGCTACAAGTTCAACGCCAGCTATGAGGCGGAGTTCTTCAAGGATATGAAGACCAGCTTCACCCTGTTCGGCGATATCCATAATGGCCGCCCTCTGAGCTTCTACGTCGCTGACGCCGGCGCCAACGCCCGCGGTCAGGTCTTTGGCGTGGTGTCGAATAACCAGCTGGCCTTTATCCCGCAATTGGGCAGCGCCGATCCGGCTAACCAGGACCGCTTTGTCACCAATGGCGTGCCTGTCTATTTCGGCGGCGTGGCAACCTCGACCCTGACCGCGCGTCAGGTGCGTGACGCTGACCGGACTAACCTGCAGAAGATCATCGACACCTTTGGTCTGCCAACCGGCATCCAGGCCAAGGGCTCCAACAAGAACCCGGACGTCAAACGCTGGGATCTGCACCTCGCGCAGGAAGTCAATGTGCCCTATCTCGAAGGTCACAAGGTCGTCGCCACGGTTGATATCTTCAACCTCGGCAACCTGCTCAACAAGAAGTGGGGCGTTGTGGCCGAATATGGTTCGGATGGCCGCCAGGGCACGCCGATCTACAAGGTGGCCTGCGGCGACGCCAGCGGCAATGTTGTCGCCGGCGGCAGCCCGGTTTGCCAATCCTACGTGATCTCCAGCGTCTCGACCACAATGACGACGCAGACGGTCAACCAGACGGCCACGCTTTACTCGGTCATGTTTGGCCTGAAGTACAGCTTCTAAATCCGGCTACAATCCGGATTGAAAGGGGACGCTCAGGCGTCCCCTTTTTTTATGCCGTCCTCAGGGACGTGTTGACGATTGAGACGCATCATGACATTAAGCCGGTCATGATCATGTCCAAAGCCATTACCGCGCTCCTTATTGGCACCCTGATCGCTTAAGTGCGGTCAGGTGTTTCTTAGCGTCTTTTTTTGGTTTTCCCTCCCGTTTCGGGTTTCGATCATGATCCATCCTCTGCTACACATCGCGCGAATTCGCATCAGCTTACAGGATTGCGCCTGCCTGTGAGCTGAGTTCAAAGCGCGACACCAATTACGCTAATTTGAAAAGTAAGGGTTCTTACCCATGATGCTGTCCAATCCCGAAACCAAGTACCGCCCGTTCTCGCTGGGCGTTGACATGTCCGACCGGACCTGGCCCGACAAGATCACCACGAAAGCCCCGCGCTGGCTCTCCACCGACCTGCGCGACGGTAATCAGGCGCTCGCCGATCCGATGGACGTCGATAAAAAGCTGATGTTCTTCAAACTGCTGGTGAAGATCGGTCTGAAGGAGATCGAGGTCGGCTTCCCCTCGGCGTCGCAGACCGAGTTCGACTTCGTGCGCAAGCTGATCGAGGAAAACCTGATCCCCGACGACGTCACCATTCAGGTGCTGACGCAATCGCGCGAGGATCTGATCAAACGCAGCTTCGAAGCCCTGCGCGGCGCCAAGAAGGCGATCGTTCACTTGTATAATGCAACCAGCCCCCTCTTCCGCCGCGTTGTGTTCGACATGGACAAGCCGGAAGTTCTGGCCCTGGCGCGCAAGGGCATGGGGTTGCTGGTATCGGAAGCCGCCGCCCAGCCGCTGACCGAATGGGGTTTCGAGTACAGCCCGGAAACCTTCACCGCCACCGAACCGGAATTCGCCCTGGAAGTCTGCAACGCTGTGATCGAGGTGGTGCAGCCCACGCCGCAATATCCGCTGATCCTCAACCTGCCGGCAACGGTCGAGGTGGCCGGGCCGCACACCTATGCCGACCAGATCGAATGGTTCTGCCGCCATGTCCAGAAGCGTGACAGCGTCGTGATCTCGCTCCACCCGCACAATGACCGCGGCACCGGCACGGCCGCCGCCGAACTGGCCCTGCTGGCCGGCGCCGACCGCATCGAAGGCTGCCTGTTCGGTAATGGCGAACGGACCGGCAATGTCGATCTGGTGACGCTGGCGCTCAATCTCTATACGCAGGGCGTCTCTCCCGAACTCGACTTCTCCGATATGCGCGAAGTGGTCAACACCGTCGTTCACTGCAATAATATTCCCGTTCATCCGCGCCACCCTTACGCCGGCGAACTGGTCTTCACCGCCTTTTCCGGCTCGCACCAGGACGCCATCAAGAAGGGCTTCGCCGCCCATGAAAAGCGCAATGACAGCTATTGGGAAATGCCCTACCTGCCAATCGATCCGGCTGACCTGGGCGAAAGCTATGAAGCGGTTATCCGCGTCAATTCACAATCGGGAAAGGGCGGGATCGCCTGGATACTTGAGCAAAATCAGGGCCTGAAGCTGCCCCGCAAGTTTCAGGTGGATTTTTCGAAAAAGGTTCAGGACATCACCGATGCCTCGGCGAAGGAACTGAGTAGCGGCGATATCTGGGACGCCTTCCAGCGCGCCTATTACCTGACCGGTCCGCAGGGCTATGAACTGATCGAGTACGAACATGCCGGCCCGGTGCGATCCGACGCCAAGCGTACCTTCACCGGACGAATTATAAAGGACGGCGTCGAAACATCGGTGGTGGGGCACGGCAATGGCCTGATTTCCTCGGCAGTCCGTGGATTAAACGCCCATTATGATCTGGGGCTTGAGGTGATCGATTACGCCGAACATGCCCTGCACAAGGGAACGGAAAGCCAGGCGGTGGCCTATGTCGAATGCAAATCGGGCGACCGCACGATTTTCGGCGTCGGCATCGACCACGATGTTGCCACCGCCAGCATAAAGGCGGTATTGTCGGCGGCCAACGCCATCTAGGAACAGACCATGCGTCTAATGAACCGGCATGTCCGCCCGCTTGCCCTGCTGATCCTGGCCCTTGGCTTTGCTTCAGCCCCCGCGCAGGCGGCCGTGCCGGTCTTTAACGCCCAGATCGTCAAGACCTATCCACATGATACCGGCGCCTTCACCGAGGGGCTTTATTACCGGGACGGCTCGCTCTACGAAAGCACGGGCCGCAACGGGCAATCCTATATCCGGCAAGTCGCGCTCGATACCGGCAAGGTCATCCGTCAGGCGACGGTCGACAAGACATATTTCGGCGAGGGCATCGCACCGTGGGGCGACCACATCGTCAGCCTGACCTGGACCGGGGGCGCCGGCTTTGTCTGGTCCAGCAAGGATTTCAAGGTCAAGCGCAACTTCTTCTACAGCGGTGAAGGCTGGGGCCTGACCGGCAATGACAAGAATCTAATCATGAGCGACGGCACCTCGACCATCCGCTTCCTCGATCCGGTCACGCTCAAGACGGTGCGGACAATTCCGGTGACGCTCAATGGCCGCTCAATCGACCAGATCAATGAGCTGGAATGGGTCGATGGCGAAATCTACGCCAATGTCTGGCGCACGCGTGACATCGTCCGTATCGATCCCCAAACCGGCAAAGTCACGAGCATCATCCAGCTCAATAACTTGCCGGAAACCCAGGACAACACCTTGGATATCGATGCCGTGGCCAATGGCATCGCCTATGACGCGAAGGCCAAACGGCTGTTCGTCACCGGCAAGTTGTGGCCGAACCTCTACGAAATCAAGCTGGTGCCCAAATAGAGCGCCTTGCCTGCCGGCCTGATCACGGTTAGGTTAACGACGGAGGGGCGCCATGGGGGATAGCCAGCAACCGGTAATGACCGATGATTTCATGCGCATTCTGCATGAAACGGAAATGCGCGTGCGCCATTCCGCTCACGCACATTGGGCGGCGACCAATCGCATGGATACGCTCAATCGCGTGACGACCATCGCTACCTTGATCGGCGGTTTTCTGGTCTCGACCCTGGCGGCCCTGCCCGTGCTCTACAAAACCTTTTACACACCTCACAGCGATATGCTTAACGCCGCGCTGTTCATCATCGGCGGCGCGGTGTCGGTGATTTCGGTCATGCAGGCCGTTCAGCGCTGGGGCGAGCGCTCACAAAGCCATTTCAACGCCGCCAGCGCCTATTCATCCCTGCGCCGCAAGCTGGAAATTCTGCGCCTGAACCTGCCCGCCAGTGCGGCGCAACTGAGCGTGATTCTGGAAGATCTGCGTCAATTGGGTGAAACGGCACCGGCGGTACCTGAAGGCTTATGGCGCGAAGCTATCAGGGCCGCGAAGGATTGAGATTATTCCCACTCGATGGTGCCGGGCGGCTTCGAGGTGACGTCATAGACGACGCGGTTGACGCCGCGGACTTCATTGACGATGCGGGTGGCGCAGCGACCAAGCACGGCCCATGGGAATTCATAGAAGTCCGCCGTCATGCCGTCGGATGAGGTGACCGCGCGCAGGGCCAGTACATCTTCGTAGGTGCGGGCATCGCCCATGACGCCGACGGTCTTGACCGGCAGCAGCACGGCGAAGGCCTGCCAAATGTCGTTATAAAGGCCGGCCTTACGGATTTCATCGAGATAGATGGCGTCGGCGTCCTGGAGCGTCTTGACCTTCTCCGGCGTCACTTCGCCGGGGATGCGGATGGCCAGGCCCGGTCCGGGGAATGGATGGCGACCGACAAAGGCGGCATCAAGGCCCAGTTCACGGCCGAGCGCGCGCACTTCGTCCTTGAACAGTTCGCGCAGGGGTTCGACCAGTTTCAGCTTCATATAGTCGGGCAGACCGCCGACATTGTGGTGCGACTTGATGACGGTAGACGGCCCGCCGTGCGGCGAGATGCTTTCGACCACGTCCGGATAGAGCGTGCCCTGGGCCAGGAATTCGGCGCCATCGATCTTGCCAGCCTCTTCATCGAACACGTCGATGAACAGCTTGCCGATCGTCTTTCGCTTCTTTTCGGGATCGGATTCACCAGCCAGGGCGCCGAGGAACTTATCCTGCGCCTGCACATGGATCAGCGGGATATTGTAGTGATTACGGAACAGCGAAACCACCTGTTCGCCTTCGTTCTTGCGCAGCAGGCCGGTATCGACGAAGACGCAGGTCAGCTGCTCGCCGATCGCTTCGTGGATCAGGATGGCGGCGACTGAGGAGTCAACCCCGCCGGACAGGCCGCAGATCACCTTGCCGGTGCCGACCTGTGCGCGAATCTTGGCGACCATTTCCTCGCGGAAGGCCGACATCGACCAGTCGCCAGAAAAGCCGGCGATCTCGAACAGGAAGTTGCGGATCATGTCTGTGCCGCGCTTGGTATGCACCACTTCCGGGTGAAACTGCACGGCATAGAATTTGCGCTTCTCGTCGGCGATGGCGGCATAAGGCGCGCCTTCCGAGGTGGCGATGACCTCGAAGCCTTGCGGGATAGCGGTGACGCGATCGCCGTGGCTCATCCATACCGTCTCGACCGCATCCAGCCCCTTGAAGATCGGCGAGCTGCCTTTGACGGTGATCTCGGCGCGACCAAACTCGCGGTCATGGCCGCTTTCGACCTTGCCGCCCAGCAATTCGCACATCAGTTGCTCGCCATAGCAGATGCCGAAAACAGGCACACCCATCTCGAATAGTTTGGCGTCGACGCGTGGACCGGCGTCGATGACGCTGTGCGGTGAGCCTGACAGGATCACGGCCCTGGGCTTGAGCCTTGCCAGTGCGTCATCGGCTTTCGTGAACGGGTGGATTTCGCAATAGACGCCGCATTCGCGGACACGCCGGGCGATCAACTGGGTAACTTGCGATCCGAAATCGATAATGAGAAGGGTTTCGTGGTGAGACATTAGAGCTTCCTTGGTAGCGAGCCGGTCTGCGACTGGCTTGTCTTAAAGTATCCACAGATTACACAGATTACACAGATTTTTCAGCGATATATCGGCTTCATATGCGCGCAATATTCGCTGTTAATCGAGCGCGTAGCGCTCATTCTATCTGTGTAATCTGTGCAATCTGTGGACAACCTTCCTTATTGAATACGTGTGTAGGCGGCGATAAAGAAGCCGTCGGTCTGTGTGGTGTGAGGTGTCAGGGATAGTCTGTGGCCGGTTTTGGCCAGTTTCGTCAGGCGCGCTGCGTGGTCCACGAACAGACCGCTGTGTTCCAGCAAGCTATGGATGGCCAAGGCATCAAAATTGGGATGCGCGGCCTCGAAAGCATCGGCACTTTGGGCGTTTTCATCGTCGAGCACCGAACAGGTGACATAGACGAGACGCCCGCCGATCTTGACGCATTGCGCGGCGCGATCGAGAATCTGGGTTTGCAGGGTGTGGAGGTCCGCCACCTTGGTTTCATTCAGGCGGTGCGCTTCTTCCGGATGACGGCGCCAGGTGCCGGAACCGGAGCAAGGCGCATCGACCAGAACCAGATCGGCGCCTTTCAGCAGTTCCAGCTGCGCCGCATCATCGGGATCGAAAAAGTGCATGAAATGCGCGCTGGCACCGGCGCGGATCAGGCGTGGCTCGATGGCTTTCAGGCGTTTCTCGACAACATCGCAGGCGTAGATTTCGCCATTGCCGTCCATCATCTGCGCCAGGGCGAGCGTCTTGCCACCGCCACCGGCACAGAAATCGACCACCTTGGCCGCACCCGGCAACAGGCCAGCGCCGGCGATAAAGGCCGCCAGTTGCGAGCCTTCGTCCTGAATTTCGATCTGACCCGACTGATAGATATCGAGCTTGGCCAGGTTGGGCGGCGGTTCGGCGGTCAGGCGGATGCCGTATTTCGAGAAGGGCGTCGGTTCCGGCGACAGGCCTTCCACTTCCAGCGCCGCCATCATGGTGTCGCGCGTGGTCTTCGTGCCATTGACACGCAGATCGATCGGCGCACGCGGCAGCATCAGGGCGGTGGCCTCGGCGGCCCAATCCTTGCCAAATTGTTGTTCGAAGCGCGACACGACAAATTCCGGCAGGCCGGTGGTGACCCATGCCGGTGCGTCTCCCGCATCGGCCGAAAGACGTACACGTTCCTGATCGGTCAAGGGTTTGGGGGCGTAGCCGCCACCGCTGAACAGGGTTTCGATCTCTTCGATCGGCAGGCCGTCGATCAGCGACAGCGACGCCAGAACCAGCGCCCGGCCCTGTCCCGGCGATTTTTCACCGAGTTCCATCGCCCACAACAGGCGCTGTTTGCCGCGCAGGCAGCGATAAACACGGTCAGCGATGGCACGACGGTCTTTTGAGCCGGCGTAGCGATTAACCTGCCCCCACTGTTTCAGCACGGCCTCGGCAGTCGCACGGGTTCCCGAAAGCTGGTCGAGGATATCGGCGGCGGCTTGAAGTCGGGCAGCAGGAGTCAAATCAGTTCCTTAAGTAAACGAGCAATTTAGAAAAAGTGGTCGCCACTTTTTCGTTGAAGATTGCGATCAAACAAAAAGCGTAAACAGGCACATGAGAATGCCGACGAGAGACACAATCCACACCAGCGAACGGACGCCGACGACACCGAACGCATAGAGCGGAATATAGAAGATGCGCGCCGCCAGATAGATATCGGCGCCCCAGAGGGACAGCGCCGAAGACTTACCGGCGAGAGCGAGTGCCACCACGATGACCGCAAAGAAAACAAAGGTTTCCTTGAAATTGGCGAAAGCGCGATTGAGGCGCCCGGCCAACGGTCCCATGTCGAAATCGCTGTCGCGCGGTCCGGCGTTCCATTTCGCGTAGCCCTTGCGCGACATGGCGAAAACCGGCGGCAGGCCTACCTGAACGATTCCAAGTATCGCCGCCCAGACCAGTATCCAAAGCTCATAAGTCATACGCTTTTCCCTTCAGTTACTGGTCAGAGTCTATTGGCGATAATTTGGCGCTTCCCGCGTGATCATGACATCGTGGACATGGCTTTCGCGCAGGCCCGCATTGGTGATCTTGACGAAGCGCGCACGGTCCTGGAATTGCGGAATCGTATGCGCGCCGATATAGCCCATCGAGGCGCGAAGCCCGCCGACGAGTTGGTGGATCACCGGCGAAATCGGCCCTTTGAACGGCACCTGCCCCTCAATGCCTTCCGGCACGAGTTTCATGGTGTCGCGCACTTCCTTCTGGAAATAACGATCGGCCGAACCGGAGGCCATGGCCCCGACCGAGCCCATGCCGCGATAGGATTTGTAGGAACGGCCCTGATAGAGGATGACCTCGCCCGGCGCTTCTTCGGTACCGGCGAACATCGAGCCCAGCATAGCGGTGGAGGCACCAGCGGCGATGGCCTTGGCCAGGTCACCGGAGAACTTGATGCCGCCATCGGCGATGATCGGCACGCCCGAACCGGCGGCGGCACGAACGCTGTCGATAATCGCGGTCAGTTGCGGCACACCGACACCGGCGACGATGCGCGTAGTGCAGATCGAGCCCGGTCCGATCCCGACCTTGACGGCGTCAGCGCCGGCATCGATCAGTGAGCGCGTGGCGTCATAGGTGGCGACATTGCCGGCGACGATCTGAACCTTGTTTGTTTCCTTACGCAGGCGTTCAACCGCCTGAGAGACGAGTATACTGTGGCCATGGGCTGTATCGATGACGACGACATCGGCACCGGCTTCGACCAGCGCCATCGAGCGTTCGAAACCCGCATCGCCCACGGTCGACGCGCCGCCAACGAGCAAACGACCGGCAGCATCTTTGGCGGCCAGCGGATAGGCCTGCTGCTTTTCCATATCCTTGACGGTGATCAGACCGACGCAGGCATACGCGTCATTAACGACGATGATGCGTTCGATGCGATGCTTCGCCATCAGTTCGCGGGCGCGCGCCTGGCCTTCGCCTTCGCGGACGGTGATCAGGTTTTCCGTCGTCATCACTTCGGAGGCCGACTTGGAGCCCTCGCCTTCAAAGCGGATGTCGCGGTTGGTCAGGATGCCAACCAGCTTATTGGTTTCGCGCTCGACCACCGGGAAACCGGATATATGCTTGCGGGCGATGATGTCGCGGACCTCGGCCAGCTTGGTGTCCGGGTAGATGACAATCGGATTGATGACCATACCCGACTCGAACCGCTTGACGTTGCGGATTTCCTCGGCCTGTTCCTCATTAGTCAGGTTGCGGTGGACAATACCCATGCCGCCGGCCTGCGCCATAGCGACCGCGAGGCGCGCCTCGGTGACCGTATCCATGGCGGATGAGACCAGCGGGATATTCAGGCTGATGGTTCGGGTGAATTGGGTTTTCGTATCGACCTGAGTGGGCGCCACGTCCGAGGGACCGGGCTCCAGCAAAACGTCGTCGAAGGTTAAGCCTTCGCGTATTTCCATAAGGAACTCTCCATTTTGCGGTTTG